>JAABUZ0100002590.1_pt1 | contig 29584 bp, 29 predicted proteins | sample 5562091 | NCBI WGS metagenome assembly JAABUZ01 (sample SAMN12813069, study PRJNA571459) | rock metagenome | isolation source: Antarctica rocks | place: Antarctica: Victoria Land, Linnaeus Terrace sud | collected 2015-12-21
CCCACGACCCGGCCGCACCCCCCGGACGCCGCCCGGCACCCGCGGCAAGCCCGCCAGCCTCGACCGACCCCCAGCGAACCGGCCGTGGAGAGCCGAACAGGCCGCCTAAATGGATACCCCACTATGCAAAAAGGCCCGGAGTTCCAGGTCCTTTTGCTCTATCGGGGAGACAGGATTTGAACCTGCGACCGCCCGGCCCCCAGCCGGGTGCGCTACCAGACTGCGCCACTCCCCGTCGGTCTCCAAGCGGGCGACGGGAATCGAACCCGCCCTAGAAGCTTGGAAGGCTTCTGTGCAGCCACAACACTTCGCCCGCAAGGCGGGGCGGATGATAACCGGTGGGAGCGTCCCCTCGGGCCCGTTCCCGCGGGCTTCGCCGGCCTGGGCCATCCGTGCCGAGCCGCGCGACCGCCGCGCTCAGCCCGAGCAGGCGATCGGCAGGTCGGTCGTGTCGGTGTGGTCGCTGTAGCGCACGAGCAGCTGAGCCGGCCATGTGCCGAGGCAGCTCGCCGGGTTGACGATCAGGTTCGCCGTGGTGGTCGTCGCGGCGATGCGCGCTCGCCGGTGGGGCGGGGTGGGCTTGCGGTGGTGGGTCGAGGCGCAGCGGTGCCCGTGGCGCGACCGGCAGCGCCGCGCGCGGTGGCGCCGACGGCGGGGCGTCGGGGTCGACCGCGTCGAGGACGCTCCGGCGGTCAGGGTCAGCGACGACAGGGTCGCGCTGGAGCCGGGGGGCAGGCTGCCCGTCGGCAGCGGATCGAAGCGCAGCGCGAAGCCGTAGACCGGGTCGGCGACGGTCGTGAGCTGACCGCGGGCCATGAGGTGCTGTCCGACCGCGTCGAGCTCGACGACGACGTCGGCCAGGTCGCTACCGCTGGCCGGCGCCAGCCAGGCGGTGATCGTCGCCGTGAAGGGACCTCCCATGCCCAGGACGCTGAAGCTTCCCGTGGCCATCCCGGTGGCCACGCGGGCGCTGGCTGGACAGGTCGAGCTGGTGGCCTGCGCCTCCGAGCAGCGGCCGACCACGGCCGAAGGGTCGATGTGGAAGCCGTGGAAGAGCTGGATGGTGATCCCCTGGGGCAGGCTGCTCCCACTGTTCCCCGACAGCCCGGACGCCGAGAGCACGAGGCTTGACCCCTGGCCCGTCCGCGCCGGTTGAGCGGTGAGCGTTCCCTGCCCGGCCGCCCCCGCCGGGGTGGCCGAGGCGACCAGCACAGCCGCGGCGAGAAGGCCAGCACGAGACACGAGGGGAACTGAGCGCATGCCGCCGAGCCTACCCGCCTCCCGGGCCGGCCGTCGCACTCACGTGACCGGCCGTGACCGCCGCTGCTCCACACCACCGTAGCCCAGCAGCGAACCATCTCGGTCGCCGCCGCCCGCCCGAGGTTCGTCCCGCCCCCGGTGACCAGCACCACCCGCCCCTCGAGGCCCTCCCCCACCACCCGAGCCCCAAGCTCCCCCTGCGGGATGCCGGGCGCACGTCGCCAGGCCGGGGCGATCCCGGTCAGAGCCCGCTTGCGCCCCCAACATCCGCGCCCACCACCACGCCGAAACAAGGCGCAGGCGGGCGATCGACCGGGAGCGCCCCGGCCTCAGTCGCCCGCGCGCCCGCGCCGCTTCTTCGGCGCGGTGCCGAACACCAGGTCCCACCACGGCGCTGACACGCCGAACCCGGTCTCGTGGTCCTGGAAGTGATGGCGCATGTGCAGCTCGCGCAGCGTCCGGCCCATTGCCGACTTCGGCTGGTGGTGGTGCACGTAGTAGTGGGCCATGTCGTAGAGCAAATAACCCGCGAAGAAGCCGACGGCGAGGGCCGGACCCCGGTGGGCGCCGAGCAGCGCGTAGAAGGCGAGGGTGAACAGCGCCGCCAGCGGCACCGACACCGACGGCGGCATGACCAGGCGCATCGGGTCGGACGGATGGTCGTGGTGGACGCCGTGAATGATCCAGTGCAGCCGCCCGCCAATCCAGCCGTCGGGCTCGAAGTGGAAGACGATCCGGTGCAGCCAGTACTCGGTCAACGTCCACACGACGTAGCCGGCGGTCACCCACAGCGCCACGGCCGGCACCCCCATCTGGCCCAGAGCGAGGACGCCGAAGACGACGATGGCGGGCACGAAGATGAGCGGTACCGCGACCCAGTGGATGCGCGACAACCGATCCAGCCACGGGGAGTCGAACATGGGGGGCGAGGCGCGCAGGATCTCCGCACGGCTCATCCCGACCAGATGCTCGGGTCGCGCCCCCACCGGCCGGCGCTGCAACCGTTGCGGCGTGCGGGTCTGCTCGGCCGTGCTCACCGAGGAAATTCAAGCAGGTCGACCCGCCATCGGCCAGGGCGCGAGACGGCGCGGCAACTACCCTGAGCGCCCGGCTGGGACCTAAATGCCGAAACCCCGAGCGGATTTAGTACATTTGCCACTTTGGGTGCCCCTGGTCGGCGCTGCCAGGCCACCGACCATCCCCGTTGTCCACGTCCCTCGAGGAGCCGACCGTGAACAAGATCGAGCGCGTCAAGCAGGAGAAGGATGGCCTCGACGTCTACCCGGACCTCATGCGCGCCGCTCGTGAGGGCTGGGAGACCATGGACGAGGACGACGTCGCGCGCCTGAAGTGGTACGGCCTGTATCCCCACAACACCAAGGACGGCAACTTCATGCTGCGCGTCAAGGTGGTGCAGGGGATCCTGACCTCCGCGCAGGTCGCCGTGCTGGCCGACATCGCCGAGCGCCACGGCCGGGGGTTCATCGACTGCACAACGCGCCAGTGCGTGCAGATCCACTGGATCACCCTCGACGTCGTCCCCGACATCTATGCCCAGCTCGAGGCGGTGGGACTGACCACGGCGGGCGCCTGCGGCGACATCGTGCGCAACGTGATCGGCTGCACGATGGCCGGGATCGGCCACGAGCAGGTCGTCGACGGCTTGCGCACCGCCCAGGCCATCCACGAGCACTTCCTGTCCAACCGCCTCTACTCCAACCTCCCCCGCAAGTTCAAGATCTCGGTGACCGGTTGCCGCGAGGACTGCGCCCGGGGCCTGATCAACGACGTCGCCCTGTCCGGTGCGATGGCCGACGCTCAGACGGCCGGCTTCAACCTGCGCGTGGGGGGAGGACTGTCGTCGGCCCCGCGATTCGCGCGGGCCCTCGACGTGTTCGTGACGCCCCAGGAGGCGCCCGAGGTGGTGGCCGGGGTGGTGGCCATCTTCCGTGACGCCGATGAGAACCGCGAGAAGCGCGGGCGGGCACGCATCAAGTTCCTCGTCGACCGGATCGGCCCCGAGGGGCTGCGTGACGAGCTCGAGCGCCGGGTGGGCCGCGGGCTGCGCCGGGGGGCGCCGGCCCAGCCCGACATGCACGGCCACGACCACGTCGGGGTGACCCCCCAGAGCGACGGCGAGCGCGTCGCCGTGGGGCTCTGCGTCCCCGTCGGGCGCCTCCGTGCCGTTCAGCTGGGCGAGCTGGGGCGTCTGGCCGAGCGCCACGGCGGCGCCGAGCTGCGCCTCACCCATCAGCAGAACGTCCTCATCCCCCACGTCCGCCACGCCGATTTGGACGAGCTGCTGGCCGAGCCGCTGCTCGGAGAGCTCTCCCCCGACCCCCCGCAGTTCATGCGCGGACTGCAGAGCTGCACGGGCAAGGAGTTCTGCGGCCTGGCCAAGGTCTACACCAAGGAGCGGGCGGCCGAGATCGCCCAGTTCCTCGACGCGCGCGTACGGGCCAACGGCCACGGCGAGGACTTCCGGCTTCACTTCGCCGGCTGCTCGTCGAGCTGCGCCCAGCACCAGATCGGCGACATCGGGATCGAGGGCGTGCTCAAGAAGGTCGACGGCGAGTTCATCGAGGCGATGGACATTCGGATCGGGGGCCGGCTCGGTCCCGATCCGCGCTTCGGCGAGCACGTCGTCCGCAAGGTGCCCCACTACGATCTCAACGAGACGCTGCTGAGCATTCTCGACCTCTACGAGCAGCACCACCGCGACGGCGAGACCTTCCGCGACTTTGCCGCGCGCACCGAGGCCGAGTGGTGGTCGCAGCGCCTGGCCGAGCAGCCCGACCCCGACCCCGTCGCCGCGTGAGCGCGCGGCCGAGGACCTCGCAGGCTCAGGTCGGTGACGGGGCCGGGCCGGCAACGGCGGTCGGGACGACCACGACCTCGGCTTCGCCCGCCGCGCCCGAGGCCGAGACGCTGGACGCCGCCGGGGTACTGGCCGAGCTGGAGCGGCGCTTCGCCCGCGAGCGGATCGGCCTGGCCTGCTCGTTCCAAAAGGAGGAGGCCGTCCTGCTCGACCTCCTGCACCGCTCAGGTGCGCTTGACCGCGGCGTACGGGTGTTCGCGCTGGACACCGAGGTGCTGTTCGCCGAGACCTACGAGCTCTGGCGCTCTGAGGAGCAGCGGCTGGGCATTACGATCGAGGCGCGACGCGGCATCGGGCTGGCCGAGCAGGCCGCCCGTCACGGCGAGGCGCTGTGGGAGCGCGACCCGACAGCGTGCTGCGGCCTGCGCAAGGTGGCACCGCTTGACCAGGTCCTGGGCGAGCTCGACGCGTGGATCACCGGGGTGCGCCGGGACCAGTCGCCGACCCGAGCGACCGCGCCCAAGCTGGGCTGGGATGCCGCTCACGGCCTGTGGAAGGCCAATCCGCTCGCCGACTGGGACGACGCCCGGGTGTGGGCCCACATCACCGCCGGCGCACTGCCCTACAACCCGCTGCACGACGAGGGCTACGCCTCGATCGGCTGCACCCACTGCACGCGCCCGGGCTCGGACCGCGACGGCCGCTGGGCCGACCGGGCCAAGACCGAGTGCGGCCTGCACGGGGACGGGTGAGGGCATGGACCCGCTGATCGTCGTCTTCGGGCTCGGCGTCGGGCTGCTGGTCGGCACGACGGGCATGGGCGGCGGCTCGCTGATGACCCCGCTGCTGATCCTCGTGTTCGGCATCAACCCGGCCGTGGCGGTCGGCACCGATCTGGCCTATGCGGCGGTCACCAAGACCGTCGGGGGCTGGCGCCATCTGCGCAAGGGGACGGTGGACCTCCGTCTGGCCGGCTGGCTGGCGGTCGGCAGCGTCCCCGGCGCCCTGGCCGGCGTCGAGGTGCTGGACCTGCTGCGCCACGCGCTCGGCGGCGATTTCGACCCGTTCCTCACCGCGGCGATCGCCGGCGCTCTGCTGCTGACCGGCGTGCTCGTCCTGGCCCGTGCGCTGTTCTTCACCGGAGCCCAGGGGCGCGAGCGGACCTCGGTCGACCCCATCTCCACCCGCCACAAGCTGGCTGCTGTTCTGCTGGGGCTGGTCGTCGGCTTCCTGCTCGGGATCACCTCGGCCGGCAGCGGGGCGCTGATCGCCATCGGTCTGATCGTCGGCTTCCGGCTGACGCCCCGGCGGGTGGTCGGCACCGACGTGGCCCACGCGGCCGTGCTCCTCTGGGCCGCCGCCCTCGGGCATCTCGTTTCGGGCAACGTCGACCTGAGCCTGGCCGGGACCATCCTGCTCGGCTCGATCCCCGGGGTGTGGGTGGGCAGCGCCCTGGCGCTGCGCCTGCCCGAGCGCGGCCTGCGTCCCGCCCTGGGCATCGTCCTGCTGGCCTCGGCGCTGGCCCTGGGGTCCAAGGCCGGGGTCCCGGTCCCCGCAGGCGCACTGGTCACCGTTTCGCTGGCGCTGGTCGCCGGGACCTGGGCGCTGCTGCGCCGGGCCGGCGGCGATGAGCCGCCCTCGGGCGCCGGTGGTCCGGGTCATGGAGTGGGGACCGGCGTGCCGGTCGCCGCCCCCGAGGGCTCGGGGTGAGCACGCTGGCCGCCCGCCGCGGTGTCTCCCAGCTTGCCGCCCTGGAGTCCGAGGCCATCCACGTCATGCGCGAGGTGGCGGCCGAGCTCGAGCGGCCGGTGCTGTTGTTCTCCGGGGGCAAGGACTCCATCGTCCTGCTGCGCCTGGCCGAGAAGGCGTTCCGGCCCGGGACGTTCCCGTTCCCCGTCATGCACGTGGACACCGGCCACAACTTCCCCGAGGCGCTGGCCTTCCGCGACCGTCGGGTGGCCGAGCTGGGCGAGCGACTGATCGTCGCCTCGGTGCAGGACTCCATCGACTCCGGACGGGTGGTGGAGGAGCGCGGGCCACGGGCGTCACGCAATCGGCTGCAGACCGTGACCCTGCTCGACGCCATCGCCGAGCACGGCTTCGACGCCGCCTTCGGCGGGGCGCGCCGCGACGAGGAGCGCGCCCGGGCCAAGGAGCGGATCCTCTCCTTCCGCGACGACTTCGGTCAGTGGGATCCACGCGCCCAGCGCCCCGAGCTGTGGAACCTCTACAACGGCCGCGTGCACCGGGGCGAGCACGTGCGCGTCTTCCCCCTGTCCAACTGGACCGAGCTCGACGTGTGGCGCTACATCGCCCAGGAGGGACTCGAGGTCCCGACCATCTACTTTGCCCACCGCCGCCAGGTCTTCAGCCGCGACGGGATGCTCTACGCCGTCTCTGAGTTCATCGAGCTGATGGAGAACGAGGAGCCCTACGAGACGTCGGTGCGCTACCGGACCGTGGGCGACATGACGTGCACGGGGGCCGTGCGCTCGGAGGCCGACACGCTCGAACGCGTGGTGGAGGAGATCGCCGCCACCCGCTTGACCGAGCGCGGCGAGACCCGCGCCGACGACCGGGCCAGCGAGGCAGCGATGGAGGACCGCAAGCGCGAGGGCTACTTCTGATGGCCGCCATCACCGCGCCCGGTTCCCCCGCCCCCGGCTCGGCGCTCGATGAGCCCGCCGGGCTCCTGCGCCTGGCCACGGCCGGCTCGGTCGACGACGGCAAGAGCACCCTGATCGGCCGGCTGCTGCACGACGCCGGTCACATCCTCGACGATCAGCTCGACCACCTCCACCGCGCCACCGCCCGACGCGGCGGCGGCGCGGTGGACCTGGCCCTGCTCACCGACGGGCTGCGCGCCGAGCGCGAGCAGGGGATCACCATCGACGTGGCCTACCGCTACTTCACAACGCCCCGGCGCTCGTTCATCCTGGCCGACACGCCCGGCCACGAGCAGTACACGCGCAACATGGTCACCGGCGCCTCGACCGCGGAGCTGTCGCTGATCCTTGTCGACGCCCGCAAGGGTCTGCTCGAGCAGACCCGCCGTCACGCGGCCATCGCCGCGCTGCTCGGCCTCCCCCACGTTGTCCTGTGCGTGAACAAGATGGACCTCGTCGAGCACCGCGAGGACGTGTTCGCGAGCATCGCTGCCGAGTTCGCCGACTGGGCCCGGAGGCTGGGACTGGGCGAAGTCACGGCCATCCCCGTCTCCGCCCTGCGCGGCGACAACGTAGTGCTGGGCTCCGAGCTCATGCCCTGGTACGCCGGCCCCACGCTGCTGGAGCACCTCGAGGCCGTCGAGCTGGCCATCGAGCACCTCGACGGCGAGGCCCGCCTCCCGATCCAGTGGGTCATCCGGCCCCAGCACGCCGACGGCCGTGACTACCGCGCCTACGCCGGCCAGCTGGCCGGCGGGGCCCTGCGCCCCGGCGACGAGGTCGTCGTCCTCCCCGGGGGCCGGCACAGCCGCATCCTGGCCATCGACACCTTCGATGGCGAGCTGGCTGAGGCCGGCCCGCCACTGTCGATCGCCGTGCGCCTGGAGGATGAGATCGATGTCGGCCGGGGCGAGTTGCTCTGCCCGGCCGACGCCCCGGCCACCGTGACGCGCGAGCTCGAAGCCGACCTCTGCTGGTTTGGGTCGCGCCCGCTGCGGGAGGGCGGCCGCTACGCCCTCAAGCACACCACCCGGACCGTTCGCGCCGCGGTGCGAGAGCTGCGCTGGCGGCTGGACGTCACCAGCCTCGAGCATCGCCCGGCCGACGCGCTGAGCCTCAACGACATCGGCCGTGTCCGCCTGCGCCTGGGCGCGCCGCTCGCCGTGGACGCCTACGCGGACAACCGGACGACCGGCTCGTTCATCCTCATCGACGAGGCGACGAACGAGACGGTGGCCGGAGGGATGATCGCCGGGGTCTGAGCGGCGGGGTCTGAGCGCCGCCGGGTGGGGGCGCGACCCGCTCCCGGCCAGCTACCCTCACCCGCGCCCTCCGCCTCGGGCCTGTCGGCGCGCGTCGCAGCAGGGGCGGCCGGTCCGGGAGCGAACCTCTGGACGACCCGCGATCCGCCTCCGGCCCGATGCCCCGAACCGACCCTCCGCACCGACCGTCGCTCACCGCTCTGGAAGCGGGCCGAGGAACGACCTCGCGCCCGGGCCGGACATCAGGCCCGCCCCCGGGGCCGCCGATCCCGGCCGGGGGCGGCCTCCCCGCCCTGGAGAGCCTGGCCGTTCGCCGGCGCTCGCGCCGCCCCCTTGGCGCCCTCGCGGTCGCCCTCGTCGTCCTGCTGGGGGCGGGAGCCCTCGCGGCCGAGGCCTTCGTCCACGATCCGGGCACCCGCGACGGCGCCATCCTCGCCGGTGCCCGCGAAGGCACCATCCTCGCCGTGCCAGCGGCCGTGCCCGCGCTCACCCCGCCCGCTGCGCCCGTCCGCCACGCCGACACCGTGCCCGCGACCTGGCCCTTCGCTCCTCCTCCGGGCCTGCGCCGCCCCCGTCCGGGCGAGCTGTCGGGCACCCTCTACGCCGATGGACGGCTGTGCTCGGTGGGCTGCCGGCCCATCGGGGCCGTCGACGCGTGGCCCCTGAAGCCCTTCCACCGCCAGCACCCGCTCCGAGCCGGGCTCAACGAGCTGCGCGGCTCGGGCTTTCACGTCGGCATCGACATCCAGGCGCGCGACGGCTCGGAGGTCTACGCGCTTCAGCCGGGCTACGTCCGCATCCTCGCCGCCACCGGGCCCGACGCGCGGGTGCAGGTGGGCAACTACATCTACTGGCACGTCCACCCGGCCCTGCTCCCCGGCAGCTACGTCACGCCCCTGAACCACCCGCTGGGCACCGTCCTGCACGGCTTCGGCCACCTGCACCTCTCCGAGGTCGGCCCGGCCGGGGCCTACGTGAACCCGCTGCGCCCCGGCGGCCGCGTCCTCACCCCCTACCTCGACACGACCCCCCCGGTCCTGGCCCACCCGCGGGTGGACGCCACCGGGGGGGTCCAGGTTGCCGCGTTTGACCCCCAGAGCGTCACCGCGCTGACCACCTATCTCACCCCGGTCCTGGCCCCGGCCGGCCTGGCCTACCGCCTCTACGACAGCCGGGGGGTGGCCGAGACTCCACTGGAGTGGGGACTGCGCGGGACCTGGCACCTGCCGCCCACCGACGTGTCGCAGGTCTACGCGGCCGACTCCGGCGCGCCGGGCTACGACTGCTTCGCCGGCCGTGAGGTGTGCGTGCCTCGCTGGGACTACCGGCTCGCCGGAGGCCTGGCCCCGGCGCTGCCGCTCGACCTCGCCGCCGGCACCTACCGCCTTACCGCCTACGCCTTCGACTGGGCCGGCAATGCCTCGGCGATCGACGAGCGCGTTCACCTGTCGGCCGCCGGCTGGGAGCCCGTCGGCCGGTTCCAGGCGCCGATGAGCCCGATCCTGGGCTCGGCCGGCGCTGGCGGAGAGGCCGCCGGCTCCGGCTACGGCTACGGCTACGGCTCCAGACTCGGCAACGGCGGCTCGGGCACGTACGGGCGGTCGGGCTATCGGTCGGCCTTTGGCCCCGGGGTCCGCGGTGGGTCCGCGGGCGAGCGCTCGCGCGGGCGGCGGCCGCGGCGACGGGACGGCCCGGCGCTCCGGTCAGCTCAGCGCCCCACGTCGACCGGATCCGGGCGCGGACGCGGCACGCAGCCCGGTCAGCGGGGGCAAACCGGCGCATCCGGCGGTTCCCCCACCGCCTCTCGGGGGTAGCCTGCGCCCATCGTGCGGCTTCCCGCCCTGCTGCGCCAGCTGACCGGTCCCGATCGCCTCGGCGTGGGCGCGGCGGCCCAGTCGCAGCGCAGCGCCAGCCTGACCCCGCGGACGGCCACCGCCGACCGGGTCGTCGACTCGCGCGTAGCCCCAGGAGGAAGAATCGTAGGCCCCGGACTCGGGATCAAAGCCCGGACGCAACGCCAAGGCCGCGCCCGCGACCCGCGCGACGCCGCGACCCCCGCGCCCTGCGCTCGGTCGACTCGGCACCACCGGGATCGGCGCCGCCCCTATCCGACGGGCTGCAGGTTGGCGGGTGGCGTCCGATCGCTCACCGGCGCTCCGCTGGCTGCGCTCTGCTGGCGAACGGAGTCGATTTGGCTGTTGGACTGTTGGATCTCAGTGGGGCTCGCCTGGCCACGCTTGAGCTTGCCGGCGATTCCCTGGAGGCCCGAGCTCAGTGCGGTGAGCGGGCTGACGAGCTTGGACAGCAGCGGGCTGGAGTGTGCGTCGGTAAGGGCGAGCTTGACCTCGTGGTAGGCGAACAACCCTGCCGCGGCCCCCTTGACGACGATCACGCTCTTGCGCAAGCGGCCGCCAGCGGCGAACCGGCCGGAGCGAAACGGCTTGTAGATGTAGCGGTGAAAGGCACCGAAGGCCAGCCCGGCGTGGAGGACGAACTTGGTCTTGGCCAGGCGGACCTTCCTGTCAGAGGATCCGGCCGGCTGGCCGCCCTGCGTGGTCGACGCCGGGTTCGACGCCTGCCCTGCGCTGGAGCTCTGTGGCGCGCTGGATCCGCCGCCCGAGCTGGAGCTCTTCGACGAGCCGCAGGCCCCCAGCCCGAGGAGGGCGAGCGCGGCGATGGCGAGAATGGTGATGGTGCGGCGCATTGGCTGCTCTCCTGTGATGAGGGTGTGAGTCGCTGCCCCGGCTCGCGGTCGGAGCCCAGGGGGCCGGATCAGCGGCGGCGGCGATCGGAGTCGGGCTCCTGGCTTGAACGTTCAGGGAAGTCGCGGCCCGTCGCGCGCTCGAGCAACGACTCGCCGGGAAGGGGCTGGTCGGGATCGAGTTGTTGCGCCCGTTTCTTGTGATGGGCGGTCGTCTCACGCTCGTGCTCGAGCGTCCTACGCGCCTTGCGAGCGTGCTCCTCGGCCGTCTGGGCGCGATGCGCGTGCTCGTTGGCCAGCTCGCGCTCCTGCTGGGCCTTGGTCTCGAGACGGCGAACGTTCTCTGCCGTCTCGTTTACTTGTTGCGCGTGCATCGCGTAGGCCTGACGGTGATCGCCGGCCTCCGCCTGGTGCTTGCGCCGGCGCGCCGGACGCACGACCAGCAGGAGGATCGCCAGGAGCACGACCAGGGCAACAGCCGCGATGATAATGATGGTCGTGGTCACGGGATCCCCGCTCGCTGTCTAGCGCTTGGGGTAGGGGTCGTCGGCGCTGTCGCCCCCGGTCTGGGTGTTCCAGCTGCCGTTCTGGCACTCGGGGCAGGGCGGCAGGTGCTGGGTCGAGTCGACGCTGAGCTGATAGCCACAGCTGGTGCACTTGTAGGTGCCGGCGGAGACGTCTGATCCGGCGGGAACGGGTTCGGCCATGTCGGTTCCTTTTTCGTGGGGTTGAGGAGGGCGCGCCGGGGCGGGAGCCAGTTCGGGTCCCGCCCCGGATGGGGGCATGTGGTCGCTCAGGCGCGGTAGCCGCCGGGGCGCTGGACCTGGTCGCGCCCACCCTGGCCGTCACCGGCCTTTTCCTCGGCCTTGTTCTTGGCCGTCTCGGCGTCCTGCTGGGCTTGCTCCTTGCCCTGGCGCAGGTCCTGCTTGACCTGATCGGTGTTCTGACGCCCGCGCTCGTAGGCCTCGCCCAGCATGCGCGCCGCGACATCCCGTCCCCCCAGCCCGAAGGCCAGGGCCAGGGCCAGCGCCGTGGCACCGATCAGCGCGGTGTAGGTGATGTTGACGATGTCGGGGGCGATCTGCAGCTGGCGCAGGACCATGAACACGGCGATGCCCATGACCAGGGCGGGAATGGCGGCGCCCAGTGCCTTGCCTGTGGTCGTGTCGCCCATGGTTCGCGCGGCCAGCGCGCCGACGGCAGTCGACACCGCGCCGGCGATCACGAAGATGATCATCGCGGCCACGACGTTGGGCAGGTAGGCAGCGATCGAGTTGACGAAGTTGGTCAGCCCCTGGATGCCCAGCGCGGTGACCGCGATGCTGATGGCCCCGAGGAAGATGAACCAGTAGGCGATCGCGCCGGCCAGCGCCGACGGGCTGGCACCTGGACTGAGCTTCTCGACGTACTCGCCCGTCTGCCCAGAGTGCAGCGCTCGATCAAGTCCGAGGCCCTGCAGCGCCTTGGTCACGACCTTGCGCGCGATCTTGGCCACGATGTAGCCGACGACGAGGATGATGAGAAAGCCGATGAACTGCGGTAGGAAGCCGAGAAGGGCGTCGAGGCCCTTCTGGATGCTCTGCGTCAGCTGAATGCTGGCCATGGGGACGTTGAAGTCCTTTCAATCGATGGGAGAGAGGGACGGGACGGCAAGAAGGCCCTGCCGTCCCGTCTGAAGCGCTCGGCTACCGCGCGCGTTCGTCGACGTCGATGCGCTCCTTGCGCACCTCGTCTGAGACTTCGCGCTCATCGGTCTGGACATCCTTGCCCAGCCGCACGCGCTCCTTGGGCACCGTGCGCTTTTCGACCACCGGTTGCTCCTCGTGGAGCACGACCTCATGCTCGTCCTCGGAGATCGCCGGGCCCTCGGTCGCTGCACCGGCATTCGCATCGGTGATCGGCTCACGCTCGAGGCGAACCTCCTCACGTCGCACCGGCACCGTGGTCTGGACCTGCTCGGTGACCACGTGCTTGCGCAACCGCACCCGACCCGCCTCGCGACGCTCGGTGCCCACCCGCAGCTCCTCCTCTGAGCGGGTCATGGCCCCGCCGGTCGAGCCCGAGGCAGGATCGGCGGTGCCCGGCCTGTCGGCGTCCGGCGCGCCCTGAGCGGTGACCGAGCCCTCGTCGGTGTACTGCACCCCGTAGTGCTCGAACAGCCGGCGCTCCTCGTCCTGGGAGAGCTCGCTGCCCGCCTCGACGCCCGGCGCGTCCTTAACCTGGTCCTTGCTCACCTGCACCCGAACCGCCTCGCCGTCGGGCGCCGCGCCGGCCAGCGGAACGAAGTGCTGCTTCGACCCGAACAGGCCGCCCTTGACCAGCGCCCACTCGGGCTTGCCGGTCTGGCCGTCTAGATAGATCTCGGCGACGGTCCCCACCTTCGCGCCCTGCCCGTCGACCAGCTCGCGCCCATGCCATCCATATGCCTCGGTCGTCTCAGCCACGTGTGCCTCCAAATGAGATAAGTGATATGCCAGCGAAACCCGATGGCCGACCTGAGTGCCCTATAGTACAGCCTATTCGAGGGCCTGCGTGAACTGAGACGAAACGTCTCAGTTATTCGTTCTCCTGGGGATTGGGGCCCGTCACTACTAGGCTCGTTGGGGTGATCGCCAGCGGCTCCCAGAGCGAGGCGCGGCCATGACGGCGGGCGAGGGAGCGGAAGATCGCCGCCGCCGACGTGCCGACGCCGAGGAGAACGTCGCCCGCATCCTCGAGGCCGCAACCGAGCTGCTGGCGAGCGACCCGGACACGAGCATCGACGAGATCGCCGCCGCCGCCGGGGTGGCGCGAGTCACGGTCTACCGCCACTTCTCTTCCCGGCAGCGGCTGGTCGAGGCGGTTCACCGTCGTACGCGCGAGGCCAGCGACACCAACCAGTCAGACGCCCTGCGGCCGCCCGGACAGCTCGGCGGAGCTGTCGTGCTGGATGTGGCCGACGTGCTCAACAAGGTGCCTCCTCACCTGCTCGGCGAGCAGATCGTCGCCGAGGCCCAACGGCTGGCCGGGGTCTCCTCGGTCGCCGTCTACCTCGTCGATCTGGAAGGCGAGTGCCTGCTGCGCCTGGCCGGCTCGGCGGAGTTCCCGCCCGAGATCCCCGCGCCGCTGGCCGTCGGCCCCGAGATCCCCCGCGAAGGGCTGCTCGATCTCGCTCAGACCATCGAGGACCAGCTGCCCGGCTGCGTCGTTGCTCCGCTCCTGCTGCGCGGGCGGGCGGTGGGGGCCCTGCTCGCCGTCGATGCCCCCGAGGGAGCGCTGGCCGATCTGGCTCGGGAGGCTGCCGCGGCCATCGAGCTGGCGGGCGCCTACACCGACGTCTTCGACGCCACGCGACGGCATAGGGAGACCAGCGCGGCCGCGGAGATCCAGCAGAACCTCCTACCTCCCCGGCTCGTGCGGATCAGCGGCGGGTCGCTGGCCGGCAACGTCCTGCCCGGCTATGAGATCGGCGGAGACTGGTTTGACTACGTCGAGAACCGCACCGGGGCCTGGATTGGCATCGGGGACGCCCACGGCACGGGTACCAGTGCCGCGGCGCTGAGCGCCGTCGCCCTCGGCGCTTTCCGAGCCAAGCGCCGGATCGACGCGTCGCTGCCCGAGACCATCGCCGCCATGCATCAGACGATGCGCGAGACCAAGGTCGCCGACCGAGAGGTCCGCGCGCTGATCGGCCGCTGGCACGCCCCCAGCTCGATCTTCCGCTGGATCAGCGCCGGCGACCATCGACCGCTGCTCATCGACGTCGACGGCGGTCTGCATCAGCTGGGCGAGGAGTCGAGCCCGGCCCTCGGTTCAGCCGCCGACGAGCTCGACCTCGCCCCGCACCAGGCGCGGGTCGGTCCCGGGGCCCGGCTGCTGCTGCTGTCCGACGGCGTGCTCCACCGCCAGGGAGATGGCGGACCGCTCGGCGTGGACGGCATCCACCGGGCGGTCAATCAGGTGCCCGGCGGCTCGGCCGCAGCCACCCTGCGCGCCATCCAGCACCTGCTCTACCAAGCCTCAGAGGACGTGCTCGAAGACGATGCGACGATCGTGGTCCTCGCGGCGGCCCGAGGCCGGCCGCGGGGCTCGCCGGCCACGCGGTAGCCCCGGAGCGCCGTGTCGGCCCGCTCAGCCCGAGCCGTCCTCCCCGTCCTCGCGCCGCCGGGCTCGCAGCAGTCGCTCGGGTCGGCGCAGTAGCCAGCCGGGCGTTGCGCTGGGCGAACTGATCCTCGGGCACCCCGGCCTCGACGAAGGCCCGCTCGAACACGCCACGGATGGCGTCGGCCCCCTGGCGCAGCGCCCGCCCCAGGACGCGCGTGACCTCGAGCAATCCCTCCTCCCCGATCCCCGTCGCGCGCAGCTGGACGAGCAGCTCGGCCGCGTCGAGGTCGCCCTGGTCAAAGGCGGGCTCGTCGAGGTCGGGGACCGCCCTTCCCATCGCCTGCTGAACCCGGACGAGGAAATCGAGCTCGGCTCCCGAGCGCTCGGCCAAGGTCCGCGCGTCATATTCGGGCTGACCGCCGAGCGTGCGGTCGACGAGCAGGAGCGACAGGCGCTCGTCGGCCGCCGCGCGGCGGATCTCCTCGCGCCCGCAGCCCGCGGACTCCAGCTCGTCGAGCAGCCGGACGCGCCGCTTGCGGGCGCTCTCCTCCAGTCCGTCCAGCAATCCCTCCCGGGCCCAGTCGCTCGCCATGGGATCAGTAGACCACTAGCGGATGTGCATCCCCGAGATCGCCCGGGCGATGACCAGGCGCTGGATCTCCGAGGTCCCCTCGAAGATCGTGTAGATCTTGGCGTCGCGGTGCATCCGCTCGACGGGGAACTCACGCGTGTACCCGTTGCGGCCCAGGATCTGGATCGCCCGCTCGGTGGCCCAGACGGCGACCTCGCCGGCCTTGAGCTTGCTCATCGAGCCCTCGGCGTTGGTGAACTTGTGCTGGTTGCGCCCCATCCACGAAGCGCGCCAGACCAGCAGCCGGGCGGCATCGATCTCGAGCTTCATGTCGGCCAGCGTGAAGGCGATGGCCTGGTTCTCGATGATGAACTGGCTGCGCTGTTTGGCGTAGTCCAGGGCGAACTCGTACGCCGCGCGGGCGATGCCGATGGCCTGGGCGCCCACCGTGGGGCGCGAGGCCTCGAAGGTCTGCATGGCTGCCTGCGAGCGTCCGCTCGTACCCTCGCGGGCACGGGCCAGGCGCTCGTCGAGCTTGTCCTTGCCGCCGAGCAGGCAGGAGCCCGGGATCCGGCAGTCGTCGAAGAAGACATCAGCCGTGTGCGAGGCGCGCAGGCCGTGCTTGGAGACCTTTGTCCCCATCTCCAGCCCCGGGGTGCCGGGTGGGATGACGAAGGCGGCCTGCCCGCGGGCCTTGAGCTCGGGATCGACCGAGGCGACGACCACGTGGACGTTGGCGATGCCGCCGTTGGTCGCCCACGCCTTCTGGCCGTTGATCACCCACTCGTCCTTGGCCTCGTCGTAGCGCGCGCGGGTGCGCAGCGAGGACACGTCGGAGCCGGCATCGGGCTCGGAGACGCAGAACGCGGCGACCTTGGGGTCGTCGACGGTCCCGTAGCACTGGGGGACCCACTCGCCCATCTGCTCGGGGGTGCCGGAGGAGAAGATCCCGGCCACGGCCAGCGTCGAGCCCATGATGGCCATGCCGATGCCGGCGTCGCCCCAGAAGAGCTCCTCGTTGACGATGGGCAGCAACAGGCCCGAGGGGTCGCCGAAGAACTGGGCGAGGGACTCATAGGAGTACAGCCCGATCTCGGCCGCCTCGGCGATGATCGGCCACGGTGTCTCCTCGCGCTCGTCCCACTCGGCGCCCGCGGGGCGCATGACATCGCTCGCGCGGTGGGAATCAACAAGGCGCTGATCTACCGGCACGTGGCGTCCAAGGAGGAGTTGTTCGTCCTCACGGTCACGCGCTACCTCGACGAGCTGGCCCAGCCACCCGGCGGCCTGAACCCCGACCTGAGCGACCCGCCGGCCAGCCTGCGCGCCCTCTGCGAGCACTACGCCGACTTCTGTCTGCGCTACCCGGCCTTTCTTGACTGCGCCCTGAGCCTGATGCGCCGCCCTTTGCCCGAGCTGGGTGCGCGGGTGTCCGACGCCGTCCTGTTGCGTCTCGGCCAGGGCATGGCCGCCTGCCTGGGGCCGCTGTCGCGGACGGTCGCGGCGGGCATCGCCTCCGGCGACTTCCGTGCCGCCGACCCCGACCTGGCCGCCAACCTGCTCTACGCCCAGGTGCTCGGGGCCATGCACCTGGCCCGGGTCGGCGTCGGGGTTCGCGAGGGGGTGGGGGACGTGCCCGAGGTCTTCGCCCTGGAGGACGGGCAGGTTCGCGCGGCGTGCGTCGACGCGGCCCTGGCCCTGGTCCGGTAGGCCTGTCGCGCCCCGCTCAGGGCGCCGCGGCCGAGCCTTGGCCTCGATCGGGGGCCGGCGCCGCCGACCGATCGGCGTCGCTGCCGGGCCGGTGGCCGCCCTGGCGGTTCGGTGCCGCGGCCAGGCCCACCACCCCGACGGTCATCAGCACGAGCCCGAGCGCCTCGCCCAGCGGCGCCAAGCCATGGAGGGCGATGTGCTCGCCGAAGAGCAGCTGGCCGATGAGGACCGCCACCAGCGGCTCCAGGACGGTGAGGGCGGGCAGGGAGTGCTTGAGGTCGCCGACCTGGAAGGCGGTCTGGATGAGCACAAGCGCAGCGACCATGGCGAGGATGAGCACGTAGGGCGACCAGCTGGACAGCGCATGGCCCAATCCGCCGTGGTGCAGCTGGTAGCCGGTGCGCTCGATGACCGCGGCGGTGGAGCCGAGCAGGATGCCGGCGGCCGAGCCCAGGGCAAGGGCCTGGCGTCGCTGGGAGGCGCCCCGGGCGAGCGCCAGCAGGACGCCGACGGAGAGGATGGTGATCGCCCCGAGAGCCAGCCAGCCCGCGGTCGAGGCATGCGGCGAGCCCCGTCCCGGCCTGGCCGCGGCGATGAACAGGACAAGGCCGCCGACGATCAGCCCGGTGGTGGCCCACTCGCGCAGGCTCAGCCAGCGGCGCTCCATGGCCGCGCTGCCCGGGATGGCGAAGGCCAGCCCGCAGACGAAGATGGGCTGCACCAGGGCCAGCGATCCCGTGCGCAGGGCCAGGAGCTGAAAGAAGAACCCGGCGCCGCCGGCCAGGTTGCCCAGCAGCCACCGGGGGTGGAGGAGCAGGCGCACGAGCAGGCTGAGGCGCAGCGCCAGCTCGGGCGGCTGGTCGGAGGCCGCCTGCTGCTCGAGCACCGACGACAACGCGAAGCACAGGGCGCCGGCCACCGAGAGCAGGACGACCGACCACGGCACGTAGACGTGGTTGTGCAGGACGTGGTCGCGCAGCGTCCGCAGCAGGTGCTGTCCGGGAAAGCCGAAGCGCAGGAGCACGAGCATGAGGGTGCCGGATACCCGAACGCGGGCCGCGGACGCCGGTCAGCCGGCCGGCGCGCTCACGAATCGCGCGGCAGGTGGAAGGGCATTCTGGGCACCACGATCCCGGGATAACGCGTCAGGGCGCGGCGCGGCCGTCGGGCGAGAGGATTGTGGAGCAGGCGATACCAGCCGCGGCGCACGATCAGCCCGCGGATCAGGACGGTGGACGGGCTCCGGAGTCGAGGCACAGGCCACGGCGGTGAAAGGTACCCAGGCCGCGATTCGCACCGGCGACCGGCCGGCCCTACCAGCGGGCGAAGGTCAGGAGGAGCGGGTGCTGACGGGAGCGGGGGCGGCGGCGGCGCTGGAGGACCCCGAGTTCGAAGAACCCGCGCCGGACGAGCCGGAGGAGCCGGAGCCCGAGGAGCCGGAGCCCGACGAGCCTGAGCCGGCACCAGCCCCGGCCGACGTCGCGGTCGCAGAAGACGAGCGGGTGGCCGCCGCGGCGCGGGTGGCCTGCACACGCGCCGCCGCGGCGCGGGCAGCGGCGGCGCGGGCAGCGGCAGCCTGAGCGGCGTCGGCGGCGAGCCGCCGCCGACGGGCCGCGCGCTCGCGGGCCAGGCGCAGACGATGGGCACGCAGGGCCGGCGACACCCCGAGGGCCGGCGCGTTGCGCAGTACGTGGCTGCGGGCCAGGGCCGGGTCGTGCCCGGTGATCAGCTGGCCGACGATGGCCAGCCACACAGCGAGGAACAGCGCGAGGGTGATCCCGATGGCGCGCCGGCGGATGGCCCGGTGGCGATCGCGGCGAGCCTGCGTGCGGTGACGCGCCAGCGCGCGCCCTTCCAGGGCGTCGGGCCAGGCGAGAACCTCCCCCGCGTAGGGGAAGGGCGGCAGCCAGTCGGGGCGGGGGCCGAGCTTAGGGGTTGGCGTGCGCATGGTCTGAGCCCGCAGTTTGGGGCACGGCCCGCGAAATCCGCCTGAGAGTTCACTCATGACAGGCTCCGTGCAGCCTACCTCCGGATGCTGGCGAGACTCGCGGCACCCCGCCCCATCCAGCTAGGGTGGCGGCCGCGGTGACGCGCCCGGCCAACCCCTTCGACGAGTGGCAGGTCGAGCTCCACGGCCACCGGGTCATCTACCGGATCGCCGGCAGCGGCCCGCCGGTGGTCCTCATCCACGGGATGGTCAACTCCTCGCGGCACTGGGAGGCGGTCGCCCTGCGCCTCGCCGATCACTACACCGTCGTCGCGCCCGACCTCATCGGCCACGGCGACTCGGCCACCCCGCGAGGCGATTACTCGCTGGGAGCACATGCCGCGAGCATTCGCGACCTGCTGGTCGCCATCGGCGTCGAGCGGGCCAGCATCGTCGGGCACTCCCTCGGCGGTGGGGTGGCGTTGCAGTTCTTCTACCAGTTCCCCCAACGCACCGAACGCCTTGCGCTGATCTCCAGCGGCGGCCTGGGACACGATGTGAGCCCGCTGCTGCGCAGCGCGGCGCTGCCCGGCGCCTCGGGCCTGCTCTCGCTGGCCGCCGACCGGCGGCTGCTCGCCGTGCTCGGCGGCCTGGGCGGTCGGCTGCGAGCGCGGGGCGTCGACACCGGCGTCTACCTCCAGGCCATCGCCCGAGCGCTGGGTCCGCTGCAAGAACCGGGCTCGCGTACCGCCTTCCTGCAGACGCTGCGGGCGGTCATCGACATCCACGGTCAGCGTGTCAGCGCCCGCGATCGGCTCTACCTCCTCGGCGCGCTACCGACGCTGATCGTCTGGGGCGAGCGCGATCACACGATTCCGCTCTCCCACGGCTCCGATGCCCATCGGGTCATTCCGGGCAGCCGCTTCGAGACACTTCCTCGCGCCGCCCACTTCCCGCACCTGGAGGACCCGGCCGGGCTGGCCGAGGTCCTGGCCGACTTTCTGGCCACGACCTCACCGGCCCGCATCGACGACGGCGACTGGGCGTCGATCATCGCGCCCGGCGCGAGGCGCCGCAAGCGCATGCCTGCCGCGGCCTAACCAGGACTGAAGGCGCTGATGGCCGCGCAGTACGACCTGGTCATCGTCGGGATGGGCTCGGCCGGAATGGTGGCCGCCGAGTTCGCCGCGACGCTGGGCATCAGGGTGGCCGCGGTGGAGCGCTCGCGGGTGGGCGGCGACTGCCTGTGGACCGGCTGCGTGCCCTCCAAGGCGCTGCTGGCCTCGGCCAAGGCAGCCCACACCATGCGCCACGCCGATCGCTACGGACTCACTCCCCACGAGCCCGAGATCGACACCGCCCGCGTCTGGCAGCGCATCCGCGCCGTCCAGCAGCAGCTCGCCGACACCGACGACAATCCGCGGCGCTTCGTCGACGCGGGCATCGAACTGCACATGGGGCCGGCCCGCCTCGTCTCCCCGACGACCGTGCAGGTCGGTGACGACAAGCGACTGCAGACGCGCTTCGTCCTGCTCTGCACGGGCAGCCGGCCGGCCGAGCCGGTCATCCCGGGCCTGGCCGAGGCAGGGTTCCAGACCAGCGAGACGTTCTTCGAGATGGCCCGGGCGCCCGAGAGCCTGGCCGTGCTCGGCGGGGGGCCGATCTCGATCGAGCTCTCCCAGGCCTGCGCGCGGCTGGGCGTGGCCACCACGGTGCTCCAGAAGGGGCCCGGGATCCTGCCACGCGACGAGCCGACCCTGGTCTCCGTGCTGATGGAGCGCCTGCGGGCCGACGGGGTCGACCTGCGCACGGGCATTAGCGTCGAGCGCGTGGAGGTCGCCGCCAAGACGAAGGTGCTGCACGGCACCGAGGAGGGCCGGCCGCAGAGCTGGCGAGCCGAGGAGATCCTCGTCGGCATCGGACGCCGGCCCAACGTCGAGGGCCTGGGCCTCGAGGAGCTGGGCATCGAGGTCGGCCCTCGCGGCGTCGTTGTCGACGGGCGTCGCCGCACCGCGGTCAAGAGCGTCTATGCCGTGGGCGACCTGGCCGGGCGCCACCTGTTCACCCACTCCGCGGGCTACGAAGCGGCGCGGGCGATCCGCAACATGTTCTTCCCCGGCGGCCGGGGCTCGGACTTCCTCGTCCCCTGGGCCACCTTCACCGACCCCGAGCTCGCCCACGCCGGGCTCACCGAAAGCCAGGCCCGCGACGCGCATGGAGAGGACGCCCAGGTGTGGCGTCAGGATCTCATCCACTCTGACCGCGCCCGCGCGGACTCCGCGTCGGAGGGCGCCATCCTGGTCGTCACGGTGAAGGGCCGCATCGTCGGTGCCCACGCGCTGGCGCCCAACGCCGGCGAGCTCATCCACGAACTCGCCCTGGCCATCCACCAGAAGCTCAAGCTGACCGAGGTGGCCAGCCTCGTCCACGTCTACCCGACCCTGTCCATCGGCATCCAGCAGCTCGCCAGCGAGGCCAGCTACACGAACGCCAAGCGCTACCGGTGGCTGGTCCGCTCGACGGCGAAATAGGCCCCGGACCGCTGATCTCGGCGGTCATCCCCACCCTCGACGAGCGTGACGGGCTCACCGCCACGCTCGACCACGTGGCGACGCTCGGGGGCCGCTGGGAGGTGGTGGTGGCCGACAACGGCTCCACCGACGGCACCCCGGAGCTGGCCGCCACCCATCCGGCGGGCGTACGCGTTGTCGTGACCCCTGCGGGCGGACGCGCGGCGGCGCTGAACGCCGGTGCGGAGGCCGCTCGCGGGGACCTGCTCGTCTTCCTGCACGCCGACAGCCGGCTGCCCGGCGACGCTCATTCCTCGCTGGTCGCCGCCGCCGGGGACCCGGCGGTGGTCGGCGGCAACTTCGCCCTGCGCTTCGACGGCGACGACCGCTTCTCACGCATGCTCTCGGCCACCTATGCGCTGCAGCGCCGGCTCGGCTTCTACTACGGCGACTCGTCGGTGTGGGTGCGGCGGGAGGCCTTCCGCCGCCTGGGCGGCTTTCGCCCCCTGCCGATCATGGACGACTACGACTTCGTCCGGCGGCTTGAGCGCCTGGGTCCAACGGCCTGCCTGCCCGGTCCGGCCCTCACCTCGTCGCGGCGCTGGCGCCAGCTGGGGGTCGTCCGCACGGTTCTCTCGTGGGTGGTGATCCGCTGGCTGTTCGTGGCCGGCGTCGCGCCCGAACGCCTGGCCGGGCTGTACCGGCGGGTCCGGTGACGGCCGGCCGGCGTGGCGGCTCCCGATCGCCGCGGCCCCAGTCGTGCGGCCCCTCGCTCCACGTCGCAGTTCACCCGTCACCGGGCGCCACGAGCCGGCCGGACCGCAACCACCGCCAGAACGATGCTGAGCGCCGAGCCGCTGGTCACGGCGACATCGGCGAGCCGCCGGCGTCCGGTCCCGGCGACGATCAGCCCTCCGGCGCGCAGCGCAGTTGTCGCCCGGGCCGCCCGGGCGAGGGCCGGGTCCGGTGCTCGCGCCCGGCCGAAGTAGGTCAGGGTGGCCAGCGCTATCCCGGTGAGCAGGCGCAGCCCCTCGGCCCGCGCGGGGAGGGCCCCGAGCATGCCCCGCCGCCGGGCCCCACGCAGGGCAGCCAGCCCGAAGCAGGCGTCGACCAGTCCCTCCAGGTCCCGTCCGGCCCGGCTGGTTCCCCGGCGCCGGGCCCAAACCCCGTCGAGGATGTCGGTGATGGCCGCGGTGGCGCCGACCAGCGGGCCCGGTCCATCGGCCGCGACGGGAACCAGCCATGCCCGCACGAGGGTGAGGGCATCGGCGGCGCCGAGGGCCAGCGGCTGGCCGGCCTCGGTCTCCATCATGCCCAGATGCCACTCGAGCATCAGCGCGCAGGCGGCCCACCAGCCCAGCCCGCAGCGCAGGCGACGGCGAAAAGGCTCACGCCGCCCGGCGGCCAACAGCGCCCAGGTCAGGGCTCCGACGAGCTCCCAGCGGCGGGCCTGCCGCGCGAGCCGGGGGCGCGTGGTGCGCACCTCGGCGCTGCGCCGGCCCGAGGCGTCGAGGAAGGCGACCACCGCCGCGGGCGAAAAGCGGCGGGCGCGCAGACGCTCCAGCTCGGAGCGGGCCCAGCGCTCACCGGCGGTCGCGGGTTCGTGAGCGCGGCGCCCACGCCCGGGGGCGCCGCTCACGACGCCCCCGGGCACGGCGGCGTCCTCACGGCACGGACGCGGCGCCCGCGGCCTCGAGCTCGGAGATGAGCATGCCGGCGGGCGGGCGCTCGTCCAGCGATGGCTGGGGGTGGGCGGACAAGACGCGCCCGTCGGCGCCGACGACGAAGTCGCCGCCCAGCTGACGCGGATCCGAGCCCACGCCTGGCCGTTGGCCCTCGGCGATCGCCTGCCGGGCATAGCCCCACCAGACGCGCGGTGAGCCGTAGGCCTCGCGCACCCCCGCGCGGCGCAGTCCCCAGGCGCGGTAGGCGGCCATGTCCAGGTCGACAAGGACCGGGGCGTCGACCTTGAGGTCGTGCAGAAAACCCCGGCGCGCGCGATCGGGCGTGTCGTGGATGACCACGGCCAGGCTGCCGACGGCATCGATGCGCTCCCGGTGGTGCAGCACCTTCACGAGGTGCGTGCGACAGAACAGTCAGCCGGCGTGGCGCAGGAAGGTCAGCAGAAGCGGGCGGCCCCGAGCGTCCTCCAGGCGAAAGCCGCTGCCGTCCCACGTCGGCAGGTCCAGGACCGGGGCGCGATCACCAGGCCGCAGCACGGCCGGAAACGGGGGCACCGGGGTCAGCGCTCCGACCCCAACTCAGGCGCCGGTCGCGGCGGTGGCAGGCCCGGGCCAGCCGCGGAGTCCGGCGCGTCCTGGACGGTGAGCGGAAGCAGCTCGGTGAGGCGCAGGTTCTCCTCGGGGTCCAGCACGGAGTGCTGGGCGCAGGCGGGCACCAGGGTTCCCGACTCGGGGTGGGCCATCGCGTAGGAGCACGCCTGCAGACGCTCCTGGGTGGCGCGGATCCGCGGGTCGTCGCTGCGCTCCCCGCGCTGCAGTGCCTCCCACGCCGGGCGGACGTCACGGGCATCCATGAACGCGTGCATGACGAAGGTGAGCGCCTGCGGACTGGAGCGCAGCACCGCCCGCGGCCCGCCAGCGCGCCGAATGAGCCTCCGGGCCCATCCGACGGCGCCCGGCAGCGCAGCCGGATGACGGGCCAGGCCTCGTGCCAGGCGCGTTCCGAGCACCGCTGCTGGCGCGTCGAAGTCCATCCCCCCGAAGGCAGTGATGAAATCGTTGAGGAACGCCCGGTCACCGTCGTCGTCCTCATGCAGAAGCGGGACGTAGCGGCCCCCGACATAGCCGCCGTAGGCCGTGCGGTTGCAGCGCTCGTCACCGATCTGCAGGGCGCGAAAGTGCAGCCGGGCCCCGGCGCCCTGCTCGACCCGGGCCCAGACCTCGTCGGTGGAGAACTCGCGGTAGTCGTCCTTCCAACGCGCCCGGTTGCCGACGAATGCCGCGGGCTGGAAGGAGAACATCCTGAACCCCATCTCGCGGCAGTCGCGAATGACCCCAGGCACTTCGTCGATGTTGCGCGGCGTGACCGTCATGTTGTGGGCCAGGTAGGCACGCACGCCGTGCTCGCGCTCCAACCGGTTGAACATGGCGCAGAAGCGCTCGCGGTAGGGGTTGAGCTCGGCCTCGCTGCGAGCCCGCTTGATGCCGCGCCGCCCGTACATCATCGAGTCGAAGTGCCCGGCGAAGGAGAGCTGCGAGAACCGCGGCCGCCCGGTATCCGGATCCAGGGCGAGCGCCTCCAGGTAGTCGTAGTCGAAGTCGCCGTGGGACATGCTCATGGGCTTGCGCCCGTGGCGGCGCATGGCCTCCAGGGCGGCGGCGTGGTCGTCGGGGGCCAGCAACGTGACCTCGCCGCCGATGAGCTGGGCATTCTGGCCCGGGCCCCGACGCTCGCGCAGCAGAGCCATCTGCTCATCGATCTCGCGCACGGTGTGCGCGCCGTCGATGCGCACCCGGTTGGCCTCGCGCGAGTGGTAGCAGGGGGTGCAGGCCAGGTTGCAGCGCGGAAAGACGCCGTGGGTCCCCTCACATCCGACGGTCCGCCGGCCGAGCATCTGCCGGTCGGTCTTGACGTGGGCCGGCAGCTCGGCCCAGCGACCGGCCAGCGCGGCGACAAGGTCTGGGTGCTGCGGTCGGGTGACCAGCTCGACCTCACGCAGACGGGCGAGCAGGCGGCGAGCACTCACACGGCCAGCGTACCGTCGCACTACACCGCGCACCGAAACGCCGTGGGCAGGCTTCCATCGTCTTGGCGCAGGGTCAGGTAGCGCTCGATGATGCGCTGCTTGGCAGCCGCCAGCGAGACCTCGCCCGCCGCCACCAGGAAGTCCGGGCTCGAGGCCACGTCGCCGCCGACCGGATGCCAGTGGGCGCCATCGAGGGAGATGGTCAGCTCGGGCACCATCACGGCGTCGGACACCTGCACCGCACCGATGTCGCCGAGCCCGGCGGCAAAGCCCCGCCCGACCAGGGGCCGCACGGCGAAGTCCGCGCCCCGGATGCCCAGGCCCTCCAGCATGGTGCGCAGCTCCTCCACCTCGCCACGATTCTCGGGCGTCTCGGTCATGGCCACGCGCAGCGGCAGCCCCAGCTCCCGCGCGTAGGCAATGCCGTCCATGGCCCGCCGCCAGGAGCCCGCACCGCGCCAGCGATCGTGGGTCGCGGGCCGGGCGCCGTCGACCGAGCTCTGCAGCGTGAGGCGCGGGTGACCGGCGAGCCGGGCGAGCTCGTCGCGCCGGCGCCCACGAAAGAGCATGGCGTTGGTCAGCACCACCGTCTCCATGCGCTCGGCCGCGTACTCGATCATGGCCACGATCTCGGGATGGACGAAGGGCTCGCCACCGGTGAGATAGAGTTCGGAGAAGCCCTCGTCCAGGGCCTCGTCGACCAGCTTGGCAAAGCGGTCGGGCTCCAGCATGCGCGGCGACGCGCGCGGTGAGGACGACACCACGCAGTAGTCGCAGGCAAGGTTGCAGTGGAAGTTGGTGTAGACCCACAACCGCGGGGGAAACAGGGGCGTGCCGAACAGCCCGACGACCGGCCGTCCGTCGTCGGGCAGCGCCACGGGGTCGGCCCAACCCGTGTCGGAGCTCGCCTCGCCGGTGGGCAGCGCCTCGCGGTAGACGTGAAAGCGCCCTCGTGCGCGCTCGGTGGGAGGCACGATCTCCAGGCACGTCGTCCACCAGCCGGTCTCCACCGTCTCGACGAAGGGCTCGGGGAGCCAGGCGGCGCGCATCGAGGCGGCCTGGGCCCGCCACGGGTAGGCGACCGGCACCAGCTCGGCTCGGGCCTGGGCGCCGTCGAGGTCCACCACGGCGTACCAGGTCTCGCGCCGGCCGTCGTTGGCCGGCCGCCCCACCGAGCCGACGTTGACGATCAGGGTGGCGTCGATCCTCCGCCGCCAGGGAATCCCGGTGTGCGTGCACAGAAGCACGTCAGGGTGCCCGGCCGCGGCGATGCGGATGCGCAGCTCGTCGTCAGGCAGCGACTCCCACAAGAAGTCGTTGGTGGCCAAAGGCGAGCCGTGGGCCATGGCCACCCGGCAGTCGCCGATGCGCTCGTCGAGCTTGGGGGCCAGCGCGTGCATCCAGGTCGCGAACGCAGCCGAGGTGTGCTCCCGTGTGAAGTCGTACATGACCTGGGCGAACTCGTTGTCGCGCGGGTCGGAATAGCCGCAGCCGCAGTCGGGATCTCCGCGACCGATGGCCACGTCGTAGTTGCCAGCGATCGAGACGACGTCGGCGGCGCGGAGCAGGGGCCACACGGCGTCGCACTCCGCGCCGAAGCCTCCGTTGTCGCCGAGGTTGTAGATCCGCTCGCAGCCGCGGGCCCGGGCATCGGCGAGCATCGCGCCGAGCGCATGGGGGTTGGCGTAGGCGCCTCCGAAGGCGGCGATCCGGGGCATGAGCGTTTCGGCGGCCCGGCGGAGCGGGGCGGCGCCCAATCACAGCACACCACTGGCCGCTCCCCTACGATCCTGGCGCATGAGCGCCTCCCCACGCGTCGCCATTCTCGGGGCCGGCCCGATCGGTCTGGAGGCGGGCCTCGCCGCCGCCGAGCACGGCCTCGACTTCACCGTCTACGACGCCGCCCCCGCCGTCGGCGGCCACGTCAGATCCTGGGGTCACGTGCAGACCTTCACGCCGTGGGCGATGAACGTGTCTCCTCGTGCCCAGCGCGCCCTGCAGGCGGCGGGTCGCGAAGTTCCCGACGGCGATGCCCTGCCCACCGGGGCCGAGCTCGCCGACCAGCTCCTGGACCCGCTGGCGTCCCTGCCGGTGCTCAGCGGACGCATCGAGACCGCCGCCCGGGTGCTGGCCGTTTCGCGCGACGGCCTGCTCAAGCACGAGGAGATTGGCTCCGGGCGCCGGCGCGAGCACGCCTTCCGCGTGCTGGTGGAGCGCGCCGACGGCAGCGAGGACAACGTGCGCGCCGACGTCGTGATCGATGCCACCGGGACCTACGGGAATCCCAACCGCCTCGGCGACGGGGGGATCGACGCCATCGGCGAGCGCGCCTTCGACGGGCGCATCGAACGCTTCCTCCCGCCCCTGAACCGCGACCGCCAGGCATGGGCCGGCCAGCGCATTCTGCTCACCGGTGCCGGGCACTCGGCCCAGACCGCGGCGCGCGAGCTCGCCGAGTTCGCTCGCCAGGCGCCGGGCACCGAGGTCGTGTGGGCGGTGCGCAGCGCCCGTCCGGACTGGGGTGCCGTCGACTCCGACCCCCTGCCCGCCCGCGCGCGGCTCAACGCCAGCGCGTCGGAGCTTGCCGCCGGTGCGTCGCCGGCGATCAGCGTCCGGACGGCGTGCGTAACCGAGGCGCTGCGCGGTCGTGACGGGGCCATGGCCATCACCCTGCGCAACGGGAGCGCCGAGGAGGTCGTCGTCGACCGCGTGCTCGCCCTCAACGGCGGTGTGGGGGACGCCGGGATCTACCGCCAGCTTCAGGTCCACGAGTGCTACGCGACCTCCGGACCCATGAAGCTCGCCGCGGCCCTGCTCTCGGAGTCCGGCGGCGACTGCCTGGCCCAGGTCGCCCACGGCCCCGAGACCCTCGTCAACCCCGAGCCCGACTTCTTCATCCTCGGCGCCAAGTCCTACGGGCGCAACTCGCAGTTCCTGCTGCGCATCGGCTGGCAGCAGGTCGACGACGTCTTCGAGCACCTGCTGACGCCGGGCTGAACGGCCGCGAGCGGCGGCGGCGAGCCTACGAACGCGAAGGGACGCCCGCGGCGGCCAGTGCGGTGGCTCGGAGGAGTCGCCTCAGCGCGGACGTCCCGTCTTCGCCGTCTAGCCCCCCCCGCGCGTGCCGCCCGTCCGGCAGGGGCGTCGCCGCGGCCGGGACTCACGGGATGACGACGAGCTTGTGGTGAGGCCCGGCGGCCTGGGCGTGCCAGGCCTGCTCGGCGCGATCCAGCGCGAAGCGTTCGATCTCGACGACGATCTCGCCGGACGCCGCGTGCTCGGTCAGCTTGGCGTAGGCGTCGCGCTGGACCTCCGGGCTGGCGAACTGGTTGCCATGCCCAGTGTGTGAGCGGCCCTGGAGCGCCCGGAACGGGATCGTAGCGTCTCCGGCGCCCGTGCCGATGGTCACCACGCGCGCGCCGGGCGCGGTGGCGTCGAACGCCGCGACCACCGGCGCTCCGTAGACCGTGTCGATCACCACGTCGTAGCCGTCCTGTGCCTCCGCCTTCAACGCCTGCGCATCCTCGCCGCCACCGATGACCACGGTGGCATCGGCACCCAGCGCGGTCACCCGCTCCAACGCATCCGCGTTGCGCCCGGCGCCGACGACCCGTCCAGCCCCGAGGATCTTGGCTGCCTGCACCGCGATCTGTCCCACGACGCCCGTGGCCCCGAGGACCAGGACGCGCTCACCGGCGCCGACCCGAGCGTGAACGACCAGGGGCAACCAGGCGGCCAGTCCGGCGATGCCCATGGTCACGGCGAGCTCGTCGGACAGCCCGTCGGGGACCAAAAACGCCCGCTGGGGGTCCACCACGCTTCTCGGCGCCCATGACCCGAAGGGGGCGACGGGCGAGTTGAAGTACACCCGCCGTCCGTCAGGGAGCGCGCCGACGCCCTCACGGCCGACCACCGCCGGCGCCTGCTTGAGCAGTACCTCGCCGCCATCGCCGGCACCGACCCCGATGGGTCGCTGCTGGAGGTGCGCTACCGACGCCGCAACGGCGGGATGCGCCAGCGGTTCTACCCGGCCGCCAGCGATCTCGCCTCGACCGCCTCGCTGATCATCGAGCTCGGAGCCCGGACCGACGTCTACCTCGGCGCCGCGCCCCGCAGCTGCCGCCACGGCGGCCGAGCCGCGATCGAAAAGGTGTGGTGTCTGTGGGTCGACTGCGACGGTCCCGAAGCGGTCACTGCGCTGGGGCGCTTTGCCCCCGCGCCAGCGATCGTCGTCTCATCGGGCAATATTCGTAGCCGTCTCGCTTGGAGCCGCTCTGCGTCAGGCGTTGGGCGTTGGCGACATGTCGCTGACGTGGCGGGATATTCCGGTCGCCGCGGTCGGGGATGCGCGATGGCGCGCGCAGAGG
>JAABUZ0100002592.1_pt1 | contig 29576 bp, 27 predicted proteins | sample 5562091 | NCBI WGS metagenome assembly JAABUZ01 (sample SAMN12813069, study PRJNA571459) | rock metagenome | isolation source: Antarctica rocks | place: Antarctica: Victoria Land, Linnaeus Terrace sud | collected 2015-12-21
GTCGCAGAAAATGCCCCATTTGCTGCGCCGACGTATCCTGGTCGTAACCGCGTGCTTCGCTGATGCCTGCTCTCCCAACTACCTCACGTGCCCGCATTTACTGCGATGACGCGCGCAGCCCACTCCGGCAGCCTCCGCGATGAGCCGTCTGATCCGCTTGCAGCGGCATACGCAGACGGCAACGCTGGCCACGGGCGTCGCGGCCTTCCTGGACGAACACGCCCTCAGCCCAAGCTCGCAGCGTGTCTACACCGGTGCGCTCCGCAGTCTGCTGGATGGCCTGGGCGCCGATACGCGGCTGGCCGCGCTCGACGAGCCAGGTGCGTCCGAGCAGCTCACGGCGTGGTTCCGTGGGCGCTACGCCACGAGCGCCCCAGCGACACGTGTCCGTCAGCTCGCCATCCTGCGCTCCGCCTGCGCCTTCTGGCGGCGGCGCGCCTGGATCACCACCGATCCTACCGCCACCCTGGAGCGGCCCAGCGTCCCGCTCGACCGCACGAAAGCACTGACGCGCGACCAGATCGCGTCGCTGTGGCGCCGCAACGACGTGGCGCTGCGGGAGCGAGCCTTCTGGCGACTGCTGTACGAGTCGGCGGCGCGCGCCAGCGAGATCCTGTCGCTCGACGTCGCGGACCTCGACCTGCGCAACAAACGCGCTCGCGTCAGGAGCAAAGGCGGGGCGACCGAGTGGGTGTTCTGGCAGACGGGCGCCGCGCTCCTGCTGCCGCGGCTGCTGGCGGGCCGCACCACGGGCCCCGTGTTCCTGGCCGACCGCCAGCCCACACGGGTCGTGCCGAGCGTCGATCTCTGCCCCCTCACGGGGCGTGGCCGGTTGTCCTACCGCCGCGCCGCTGAGCTGTTTAGGAGCCGTAGGGCAATAACTTGACCAAAGGGAGCGCTCTTCCACGGGAAGATCGAACTACACCGCCGCAGCCGGCGGGTGCTCTCCTGGTCAAGTTGTTCATGGACGGCTCCTTAGCGCCGCCACCCAGGGCTGGACGCTCCATCAACTGCGACACTCCGCGCTGACGCACGCTGCCGAGGACGGGACGAACACGCCGATCTTGCTGGCCCGGTCCCGGCACGCCTCGATTCGCTCGTTGGAGCGCTATGCTCGGCCCGGCCCCGAAGCCGTTGCCCGGCACGTCGCTCAACATGACCCCGCCCGTCGCCGGCGGTGATGGGACGGGCGCTCCCCTCCGCTTGAGTGAGCCAACGTGCTATCCGTCCGTCTGCCGTGCGCTGCGTTTCTTACCCTCGCTCTTGGGCTGGCCGGGCTCCTGGGCTGCGTACCCGCGCGCGGTAACGTGTCGCTACCCACCACAGCGACGCCCGTGCCAAGGGCGCCATCGAGCCAGTCCGCTGCGCCGTCACCATCGCCGCGTATCGAACAGAGTCACCCTACGGGGCCGATCCCCTCGCACCAGTCGGATACCGGTGGCCTCGAGTTCTATCCCGACGAGCCCCTGACGACACCCCCACCCGACCCGGTCCCTGTGCGCTTCCTGGTCGAGCACCGGTCCGCCCTGAATAAGTCGGTGATCCGACTCCGCGGCGTGGTCGTCTACGCTCTGTTGGGCCAGGCGGCGTGCCCGCCGGGCAGCACTGCGTGCGCGGAACCGCGCGTGTTCTTGGCTGAGACGACTGACCCCACCCGCGACCGGAACTACGACGTGATCGTGCTGGTCCGCCCGCCCGATACCGGCTACCGCGTGGGTGAGACAGTGCAGGTGCGCGGGACTGTGGGCAGCAGCAAGGTCGCGGTCGGCCTGCGCGTCGTTGACTGAGCCGTCCCGATCCCATCCACCAGCGCCTACCGATGCTCGTATAGGCGTCAAGGCCGAGTTATCGATGATCGCGGCGAGTCGCCGGCCGCGACGCGCGTGGTCGGGCGCGCGACCAGGTGGGTTCGGGCTTCGTCGATCAGCCGGCGCAACCCGAGGCTGAGATTGCCGTGGCCGAGCTGATTGAGGTAGCCCACATCCGTCGGCCGCAGGGTGAGGGAGTAGGTCAGCAGCGGCTCGGCCGGTCGGTCGAGCGCCTTGCGGCCCGCGCCGCGGCGAGCACCACCTCGCGGCATCGCCGTCCTCCTTCGATTTGATTGCCATGGTCAATCATAGAGGGACGGGCAGACAAGCCGTCGTCGGCGGCAGCGGGGCAAGGGTCGGATTCGTGGCCAAAGAGGGAAGAGTTCCCGTGCGAGGTACCGTTTGAGGCAGCGGATGATCTCCAGCTTGCTCAATCCTTCGGTCGTTCGGCGAGCGACGTAGGCACGGGTGGCGGGGTCCCAACCCATCCGCCTGACCGCCAGCAGGTACAGCGCCTTGTTGGCCTCGCGATCGCCACCCCGGTTCAGTCGATGACGGGTCGTTTTGCCAGAGGAGGCAGGGATGGGCGCCACGCCGCACAGGTGGGCGAAGGCGGCCTCGCTGCGCAACCGCTCGGGGTTGTCGCCAGCGGTCACCAGCAAACAGGCGGCGGTGACCGTGCTCACGCCTTTGACGGCCAGGAGCTCCGGGGCTGCTTGGGCCACCAGTCCGTCCAACTGCGCATCGAGCGTCTCGATCTCGGCGCAGAGCTGCTGGTAGCGCACCGCCAGGGATTTGAGGGCCAGCTTGGTCGCAGCGGTCGGCGTGGTCAGCCGCACGCTGGGACGAAAGGCGGCCGCGGTCGCCACAAGATGGGGCAGAGTCCGGCGGCGCAAGGCGCTACGCAAGGCATCGGGGGCGGTGATCACCAGCGCATGCAACTGGTTGGCGGTCTGCGTGCGCGCCTTGAGCGCTGAGCGACGCACGGCCTGCAAGGTGCGGATCATCTCGATCGGGCCGTCACCGTCCTTGGGCCGCCCCGTCGCCGTGCCCGCCTGCACTGCCCGAGCAGCTGCCGCGGCGTCGATGGGATCGGACTTGCCCCTGCGTCGGCGCGGTTGCCGTTTGGGACGCTCCACTTCCACCACAACCTGGCCACGGGCGCGGAGCCAGCGGGCCAGTCCCGCACCATAGCTGCCCGTGCCCTCGATGCCGACCTGCACGACCGTCCCGAACTGCTCGGCCCATCCCACCAGCGCCGCGTAACCAGCCGGTGTCGTCGGGGCCGCGTGGGTCCCCAGCAGGCGGCCGAGCTGATCCAAGGCAGCCGCGACATGGACGTCGGCGTGGGTATCCACCCCGAGCGTGACCTGTACGTCCTGCTTGTCCTGTACTGTCGCCCTGAGCATCATGAACATCTCCCCCCTCAGCTGATGGGTGGTGCCCACCAGCAAGGACGGCGGACAGCACTGCGATGAGGCTCTCAGTCAGGCCCGTATCAAGTCACGATCGTCCGTACCGGCGGCGCTGAGACGTCCGCCGTGGCCGGTCGACAGATCGGTAGCAAGGCCCGAAGCCGGTACAGAATCGGGTCAGACCTGCCCGGCGAACGTCTCGCCTTATCTTCGCAGTACAGAATTCCCAGAATGATGTCCTGACCCGTGGTCGGGCTCCTCTGCCACTTGACAGGTTTCCGAAAGGGAGGTAGCGTCGCTGCCTACGCCGTCTCCTCTTCAGCAGACGCGGGACCGGAAGCGAGGCGGGCGCGAGGAATCGATACAGGCGTCCGAGGCCCCGTGTGGTTGAGAGGGAGAGCGTGAACCGGGAGCGAGGACTGCGGTGACCGCGGGGGCGCCCGAGTTGGAGGTGGACGGAAGCGTTCCCATGCCTCTGCTCGAGATTCAAGCTGAGCAAGCATTTCCCGTGGGGTACAGGCGCTGCAGGGCGTCAACCTCGACGGTGATACCAGCTTCCCTGAATTCATCGACTCGGGTGTTACCGTCGTTGACAAGAGCAACGTTCACCAGTACCTCAAGAAATAGGAGTGTTTGCGACCGGATTGAGGGTGCAAGGAGTCGCCGGTTCCCGCGCCGGAATCCCACACTGCGACTCGGGCCAGGGTAATGGGCGGGTCAAGCGTATGGGCACGGCGGCACCACGCCGAACAACGGAGCGCACGCGATGAGAGTTGGCCTTTTCTGCATGCCTTGCCATCCACCCTATCGGAAGCACGTGGAGACGCTGAAGGAGGATCTCGAACTACTCACTCTCGCCGATCGGCTGGGCTTCGATGAGGCCTGGCTGGGAGAGCACTATACCAGCGAGTGGGAGAACATCCCGGCCCCGGACCTTGTCCTGGCGCAGGCGTTCCTCAAGACGCAGAACATCAAGCTCGGTATCGGCGTCAGCTGTATTCCGAACCACAACCCGGCGCAGCTTGCCCACCGTATCGCTCAGCTCGACGTGATGGGCGAGGGCCGCTTCATGTGGGGTGTTGGCGTGGGCGCCTTCCCGGGTGACGCGGTGCTGTTCGAGGTCCCGCAGGACGGGACTCACCGCCGCGTCACGCAGGAGAACGTGGACGCGATCCTCCAAATCTGGGCCCACAGTGACGAAGGGTTCTCCTGGAAGAGCGAAGAGAGTCCGCGGTTCAACTTCACGATCCCGCCACGTGAGGACTGGCGTGGGATTGGTTACCACATGAAGCCCTTCACCCAGCCGCATCCACCCATCGCGGTTGCCGGTTTCAGCAAGGGCAGCACCACGTTGCGGTGGGCTGGCCAGCATGGCTGGATCCCGATGAGCATCCACTTCGTCAATACGGCGGACCTGCGGGGCCACTGGGCCGGCTACGAAGAGGAAGCGCTGAGCCACGCCCGGACACCACGGCGCGCCGAGTGGCGGGTCGCGCGCGATGTCTACGTCGCCGAGACGGACGAGCAGGCGCGCCGCGAGGTGCTCGATGGCTCATGGGCCTATGCCTATAAGCAGTACTTCTTTCCGCTCATTGAGTCGTACGGCCTGTCGGGCGTCTGGAAAGACGACCCGGCCATGCCGGACGAGGCAATCACGGTCGAGCACGTGCTCGAGTCGCGCGCGATTGTCGGTAGCCCAGACGCCGTGGCGCGGCAACTGCGCCAGCTCTACCAGACCGTTGGCGGCTTCGGCGGGTTGCTGATCCTCTGTTACGACTGGGAGAGAGAGAACGGACCGCGCTGGCGCCGCTCGATGGAGCTGCTGGCCGAGAGAGTCATGCCGCAGCTCACGGACCTGACGGGAGACGGGCAAGGGCAGCCGGAGCCCCTCGGGGCGAGCGCTACGAACACATCGGCAAAGGCCAACGTGTAACGGAGTGCGCAAGTCCGCAGCCCGGCTGCTCGCGCACCATTGGGACTTGGGGTGGCGATTGGCCGTCGAGGCGCGGACGATCGCTGAGCTTCGCTGCTGCGTAGCAGTGGATTCGAAAGAAAGAGAGAGTCGCATGAAGGCAGCCGTCTGGCACGCCAAGCGGGATATCCGAGTGGAGGAGGTGTCGGCTCCGGCGGGCGTGGGCCCCGGAGAGGCACTGGTCGAAGTCGCCCTTTGCGGAATTTGCGGCACAGACGTACACGAATACACCGAGGGGCCCCGGTACATTCCGGTAGACGCTCACCCGCTCACCGGCGCCGCGGCGCCGGTGACAATGGGACATGAATTTGCTGGTACCGTCGTGGAGGTTGGGCCTGGGGTGACGCGGGCCAAGAAAGGCGACCGTGTCGCGGTCAATCCGCTGTTGTACTGCGGGCAATGCGCGGCATGTCGCCGGAAGCAGTTGTACCTCTGTAAAGACTTCGCCTGCACTGGTCTCCATACCCGTACCGGCGGATTCGGCAAGTACGCCGTGGCGCAGGATTATCAGCTCTTCCCGATGCCTGAGGCGCTGAGCTGGCGGCAGGGCGCCCTGACCGAGCCAGCCTGTGTCGCCACCCATGCGGTGGATCGGGGCGGTGTGAAGGCAGGGGACGTTGTGCTGGTTACAGGTGGCGGCCCAATCGGTCAGCTGGCGGCCATGGCGGCCCGAGTGGCCGGTGCCAGAGAAATCTACATCTCCGAAGTGGTACCGCACCGCCGTGAGCTCGCGACGCGCAACGCTGAGCCGACACGCGCGCTGGACCCAACCACGGAGTCGGTGCCCCAGGTACTCCAGGAGGCCACCGACGGCTGGGGCGCCGACGTCACGATCGAAGCATCCGCAAACGGGCGCGCCCTTGCCGACGCGTTCGCGGCGACGCGCAAGGGCGGCACCATCGTCCAGGTGGGGGTATTCACCACGGCGGTCTCCATTCAGCCCGCTGACGTGCTCACCAACGTCGAGAAGAGCTACATCGGGAGCTTGTGCTACCACCCTAGAGACTGGCCGCGGGTCATGGACTTGATGGCGAGCGGGAAGCTTCCGGCCGACCGAGTCGCATCCGCCGAGATCCCCCTCGACGACATCCTCGAGCTCGGTTTCGACGAGCTGATCCGCCCCGACAACCGACAGGCCAAAGTCCTCGTGCGGCCAGGATGACGGGCGGCTCGGGTCAGCGGCTGTGGCCCCACACGAATGGGAGGAGGCTGCCGTGACAGCGGCACTCTGGCAGGCGCAAGAGACAACGCGCTCAGCGCCACCGGCGGCGATGCGCATCTGTGAGAAGCCGCTGGCCAACCATGCGCTCGACGCGGCTGAGATGTACGAAGCGGTCGAGGCCGCCGGCGTCAGGCACCAGACATGCTTCAACTTCCGCTTCGTGGCCGCCGTCCAGTATGCCAGCGAACTGATCTCCGACGGCGCACTCGGCCGGACTACGACTTCCGCGGGTTCTGGTTCTCAGATTGGCCTATGGATCGGGCCGTGCCCCTGATGTGGCGCTTGCACAAGGCGTTCGCCGGCTCTGGATCACTCGGTGACATCGGCAGTCACGTCATGGACATGGCCCGCTACTTTGGCTGGAACGTAGCGCAGATCTGCGACGCCGTTTATGAGTCAAACGACACGCACGGTTGGGTCGAGGTGAGACAGCACTCGACGACACCATGCGTGCCTCGACACACCATAACACCTGAGGGGGGAGACATCTGATGCTACGGTATGGCTTTCGTCACGACCTGCGAGCTGCCACCACGGCCGTCCTCAGCCTCAGCATACTTCTGGCAGCGTGCACACCAGCTGCGCCCTCCGCCGCGACGGCGGCGCCACAAGCCGGTACGGGTTCGGCCGCGGCGAAGCCAGGTGAGAGAATCATCGTTGGCCTCGCCATGAAGACCCAAGTGCAACCTCGCTGGCAGTTCGAAGTGAACATTATGCAGGAGAAGGCCAAGGACATGGGAGTTGACCTCCTCGTTCAGTGGGCCAACGACGATATCTCGAAGCAAGCCTCGCAGGTAGAAAACCTCTTGAGCCAGGGGGCGAAAGTGCTGATTATCGTCCCGGTAGACGACAAGACAGCTGGATCCTTCGTAGAGAAGGCGCACGCCGCGAAGGTACCAGTCATTAGCTATGACATCGGAATACAGAACGCCGATGTTGATTACTTCACCACGCGTGACAATCATAAAGTGGGAAAGCTGCAGGCGGAGGGTGCTCTCCAGGCGGCGCCTACCGGCAACTACGTGCTCGTGAAAGGCGACCAGGCCAACAATGTGGCCCGAGAGCTCGTGGAGAGTTGGGACGTCGTACTGAAGCCGCAGATCGACAGCGGCAAAATCAAGGTAGTGTCTGACCAATGGAACAAGGACTGGTTGCCGGATGGAGCACTGAAGCAAGCAGAGAACGCTCTCACCGCCAACAACAACGATGTCAAGGCGTTCGTCACCGCCAATGACGGGATGGCCAGCGGGGTAGCTCAGGCGATCAGAGCTCAGAACCTGGCCGGTAAGACATATCTCTCAGGTCTGGACGTGGATAAGGCCAACGCCCAGCTGATCGTCGAGGGTACCCAAACCCTGTCAGTCTGGACGAAGATCGACGAGATGGCTGTCGCGGCGCTGCAGGCGGCGGTCGCGCTAGCGAAGGGTGAGAAGCCTCAGGCCGACACGACGACCAACAACGGGAAGGCGAACGTCCCGACGAAACTAATCGACGTAGTGGCGGTCAACAAGGAGAACATGTGCGAGTTCATCACGAAGATCTCGCCCAAGGGGTGGGTCTCGGCGGACGAGGTCTACAAGAACACGGCCGCCCCAGCCAACTGTAAGTAGGCCGAGTTCTTCTCTGGGTGGTTTGCTGGGCTCCAGGCCTCAACGAACCCGCCAGGGTTGCGTGTGGAGCGGACCAATCGGGATGCCTGAACTGTCGCAGGACCCTATTCTTGAGGCGCGGACAATCAGCAAGGAGTTCTGGGGAGTCCCGGTGCTCAAAGATGTCAGTCTGTCCGTCCAGCCGGGTGAGGTCCTGGCGGTCGTTGGCGAGAACGGCGCGGGCAAGTCGACGCTCATGAAAATACTCGCCGGGGTTCTTCCGCATGGGAGCTACTCCGGTGACGTCGTGGTAGCCGGGGAGCGGGTGGCCTTCAGTGGGACGCGAGAGGCCGAGGCTGCTGGCGTCGTGATGATTCCGCAGGAGCTCCATCTGGCCAAGGAGCTGACCGTGGCGGAGAACCTGTTCCTTGGCGTTCTCCCTGGTCGAGGGCCCTGGGTGAATTGGTCGCAGCTTTTCGCTGACGCGCGCCAGTACATGATGGACTTCGGCCTGGAGCTGGACGTTTCCGTTCCGATGAAGTACCTGATGCCGGCCCAGCAGCAACTGGTCGAGGTCGTGAAGGCGCTCCATCGGGGGCGGGCCAGAGTGCTCATTCTTGACGAGCCCACTGCGTCCCTCAGCCGCCGTGAGGCGGATCTCCTCTTCGACTACCTTGACAAGCTGAAAGCTCGGGGCGTGACCAGCGTCTACATCTCACACCGGATTGATGAGGTGCAGCGCGTTGCCGATCGAGTGGCCGTCCTGCGGGATGGCTGCCTCGTTGGCATTCGCGCGAATAGAGGGCTTTCGCATGCTGATATCGTGGCCATGATGCTTGGGCGCAACGTCGAGCAGATGTTTCCGGTGAAGACGTCGCACCCCGCCGACGTGGTCTTTCAGGTCCGCAATCTGGTTGTCCAGGCTCCTGGTCTGGCGCACCGCGACATCGTCAAAGGGATCAATTTCGACCTCCGAGCTGGTGAAGTGGTAGGGCTCTTTGGACTGGTGGGATCGGGTCGCACAGAAGCGGCCATGGGTTTGTTCGGCGCCTGGACGGGCAACGTCACCGGCGAGATCACGATCGCCGGCGAGCGCGTTGTCATCCACGAGCCGTCGGATGCGATCAACCATGGCGTGGCGCTGCTGACCGAGGATCGGAAGGTATCGGGCCTGGTTCAAGGGATGGGGGTTTCGCAAAACATCAGCCTGGCCAGCCTCGACCGCGTCGCGCGCGGGCCACTCTTGGACCACCTGCTCGAGGTGCGGCAGGCAGCCAGATTTGTCAAAGCCCTTCGCATAAAAGCGGCCCACGTGCGGGCACCCGTGCGTTCGCTCAGCGGCGGCAACCAGCAGAAGGTCGTGCTGGCCAAGTGGTTGGCGACAAACCCCAAGGTGCTGATTCTGGACGAGCCGACTCAAGGTATAGACGTCGGCGCGAAGGCGGAGATCTACCGAGAGTTGAATCTCCTCGCCGAGCACGGGGTTGGGACGCTGTTCATCTCCTCGGAGCTGCTGGAAGTGCTAGGAGTATCCGATCGAATTCTGGTGATGTACCAGGGCAGGATCGTCGGGGAATTCTCCCGGAGCGAAGCAGACGAGGAACGAGTCCTCCACCTGGCGACTGGGGGACAACTGGGCAGTGGTGCAGCTGTCATGGCGACTGGGGTTGCTCACGAGCAATCGCCGACGAACGCGGGTCGGACGGAGCGGGCACATGGCATCGACTAGGGTCTTGCAGGACGAGCCAGCATCTCCTGAGGCACAAGCCAAACGTGGAGTCCTGCCGCGGCTCAACCTGGCCCAGTACGGCGCGCAAGCCTACGTCATGGTCGGTGTTCTGGTCGTGTTGGGTCTCCTCTTCAATATCCTGACAAACGGGATCTTTTTGTCACCCAGGAACGTTTCCCTTTTGCTCCGGCAGTCGGCCATCGTTGGCACCGCGGCGTCAGGGATGGTTCTGCTCCTCATCGTGGGTGAGATCGACCTGTCAGTAGGGTCGGCCGTGGCGCTGATCAGTATCCTGGTAGCCTCGCTGCAGGCCCGAAGCAACTGGGGTGTGACGGAGACTGTTGCCGTCGCTTTTGTTGCGGGGCCATTGTTGGGATTGTGGCAAGGGTTCTGGGTAGCGCGGCTGGGGGTGCCAGCGTTTGTCGTCACCCTCGCGGGGCTGCTGGTATTCCGGGGCGTCGGCTTCGTGTGGACGAACGCGGCCACCATCATGCCGGTGACACCGCAGCTCGTGGGATTGAGTGAAGGCTTTATCCCTCGTGAGGCTTCGGTGACGCTGATCGTGGCCGGGTTCATCCTCTGGCTAGCATTCACGGTCAGAAGCCGGCTGACGCACGCTCGGCACGAGCTGCGGAACTCCAACCGCGTCATCTTCGCCATGCAGGTCATCGTGTGGGCCGCCGCGTTTGCGTTCTTCGGCTGGTCGGTGGCCGGTTACGAGGGTATCCCCATGGCGGTGGTCGTCATGGGAATCGTGGTCGCCATTCTGAGCTTGGTCACGCAGTACACCAAGTTCGGACGCACCCTGTATGCGATCGGGGGGAGTCGAGAGGCCGCCCGGCTGGCCGGCATCAATATCCGGAGGACAATCATCCTGGCCTTCGTGATTATGGGCCTAATGTACAGCGTTGCCGGAATCCTGGTTACCGCGCGGCTCAATGGGTCGCCGCCGAACACCGGCCTGTACCTCGAGCTGGATGCGATTGCCGCGGCCGTCATTGGCGGAACGAGCCTGTCGGGGGGTATCGGTACCGTGCTTGGTGCCCTGGTTGGTGCCCTTCTTCTGGCGTCGATCGACAACGGCATGAGCTTGATGAACGTATCGTCGTTTCTTCAACTCGTCGTGAAAGGGTTCGTTCTACTGGTGGCGGTCTGGCTGGATGTGGTGGGGCGTCGTCGCAGCGCGTATTGAGGTGGGCTCGCCAAGTGGACAGGCACGTGAACAGAGCCGCGGCCCGCCGGAGGTCAGGAGCCTCTTGCCGATCGTACAGGGTTCCAGTAGAGTGGTGCAATCTCTCCAGTCCTATAGGCGACTAGAAGATGCAAACTCTAGCGGAGCATCTGCTTGGAGGACCGTCCGCCGATGGGAGTACCGAGTCTGGGGTATCCGTCGACAGGGCGACGTTCTTCGCCCTGATGAGCGCCTTCCCGACCGGCGTCACGGTGATCACCACACTGGATGGGGATGGCGAACCTCGCGGCCTGACCTCGAACGCGGTCTGTAGCGTCTCCGCTGACCCTCCCCTTCTCCTGGCCTGCGTTGACAAGGGGAGCCAGACGCTGCCCGCACCGCAGGAGAGCAAGAAGTTTGTGGTGAACTTCCTCAGCGAAGGTCGGGGTGGCCTGTCCAACCATTTCGCTTCCAAGGCTCCCGACAAGTTTGCCAGCGTCGTGTGGCAACCCGCCGGCAATGGTATGCCGTGGCTGCGCGCCGATAGCCTGGCGCACATCGAATGCGTCACGGCGCAAGAGATCGAAGCTGGCGACCACATCATCTTCCTCGGGCGGGTTGTCGGCGGGGAGCCCCCCGCGCCGGGCACGCACCCCCTGATGTACTTCCGCCGCTCCTACGCCTCCTGGCCCCAATCATGACCGCGATCGGCGCCGTTTGCCACGCGGGCGCCGCGCCACACCCCCTTGCCGCTCCGCACATGGCCCGTGCATCGCTCGCTGCTCGCGTCCGACTCGTTCGGAGACTGCGGAGGGACAGGCCTGAGCGCCGCAAGCCGAAGGGAGCGGCGCGTTAATAATCCCTTACCACGCTATCATCAGATAGCTAACGCCATTCGCAGCGACATCGACCTGCGGGAGTGGTCGCCAGGCGAGCAAATCCCCTCGGAAACTGCGCTGGCTGAGGCCTTCGGCGTCAGCCACGTCACTGTGCGGCAGGCCCTTGCGCTCCTGGTACAGGAAGGTCGACTACGCCGCGAGCAAGGCCGCGGTACCTTTGTGACCGAGCATCACGATGGAGCGGAGCGGGTTCGCTTGACCGCCCCGTATCAGGAGTTTGACACCGCGATGGCAGCCGCGACGGTGCGCCTGCTCGACACGCAGTGCGTGCGTGGCCCAGGTGAGGTGCTCAAGGCGCTCGGACTGACACCGGGACAGCAAGCTGTGCGGATCCGACGAGTGCCGCTGAATGGCAAGCGCGCGATTTCGTACGAGGTGGGCTACTTGCCGCTGTCGCTGGGCAGCGACTACACGGCGCAGGACTTGAGCGATCCATTGCTCATCGAGCTTATCGAGAAGAAGGCCAAGGTCTTCTTTCGTGAAGCGAATCAGACGATCCAGGCATCGCTCGCCGACCCAGAGACGGCGCATCTGCTGTGTGTCCCGGTTGGATCGCCGGTGCTCATGGGTCGGCGTACCTACGAACTTGATACTGGCGGCATCGGGTACCTCCTCGTCAGTCGTTACCCGAGTCACCTGCTGCGCTACGAAGTGCGGCTCATGCGTCAGGACTCTGACCGCGCCAAGTGGGCTCCCATGAAGCAGGATTGGGAGTTCGCATGACCAGCGTGGGCCCACTCGGGACCGGGATGAGCGGGGCACTTGCGCAGAGCAACGGAAGGAGAGGAACGATCGACGTTGCGCTGATGGTAGAAGGTCAGAACGGCTTGAACTGGGCCCGCTGGCAGTGCCTCGCACGGGCTGCCGAAGATCTCGGGTTTGCCGGGCTTTATCGTTCCGACCACTTGGCGAACCCTCAGCTGCCAAACCTGGAGGCACTCGAACTGTGGGTCTCGCTCACGTGGCTGGCGAGTCACACCCGCCGCATCCAGTTCGGGCCTCTGGTCTCGCCGGTGTCGTTCCGCCATCCTGTCATCACCGCGTGGATGGCGGCTGCCGTGGATGACCTCTCGGGTGGCCGCTTGCAGCTGGGCCTCGGCACCGGCTGGACGGAGCGCGAGCATGCCATGTACGGATTCGACCTGCTCCCGGTCCAACGCCGGTTCACCCGCTTGCAGGAAGCGCTCGAGGTGATCACCCGGTTGTTGCGTTGCCGCGAGCCGACGTCATTCAGTGGTGAGTTCTACCGGCTTGAGGGCGCCGCGCTCCTGCCCAAGCCGCACCGGCGGAACGGCCCGGCCATCGTTGTCGGCGGAAACGGCACTCGCCGAGCATTGCCCTTGGTCGCGGCGTACGCCGACGAGTGGAACGCGCTGTATCTCACTGGGGCCAGATTCGCGGAATTGAATGCCCGCGTGGATTCGCTGCTGGAGGAGCGGGGGCGCCGACCAAATGAGGTGCGCCGCAGTCTGATGACCGGTCTGGTGTTTGGCGTCGACGACGCCGCAGTCCGGGCGAAGCGTGAAGGACGGACCACGACCGAGCTGCAGGACCGCGGCATGGTGTTTGGCACGCCGCCCGCGGTGGTCGACCAGCTAGGGCACCTGGCGGAGCTGGGCGTGCAGCGCGTGATGCTCCAGTGGCTGGAGCTGGACGATCTGGCAGGGCTCGAAGCCCTCGCGGTCAAGGTCCTGCCCCAGCTGTGAAACGCTGCCCGTGCCTGCGCGGTCCAGGCCAACTGCTGCAACCTGTATTCAAGGAGGCTTCGGCCAGGAGGCGATATGAACGTCACCGAGGTTAGGGCAATCGCCCTGTCGTACAAGCCCACGGGCCCGACCGTGACCCTGGGGACCGGCACCGCGATCAAGCGGGACGTGGTAGTTGTCAAGGTCCGTACGGACGATGGGTTCATCGGCTATGGCGAATCACACCACGGCATGGCGCCGACGCAGGTGGCTGAGCTGGTGAACATGAGCCTGGCCCCGTTGCTGGTCGGCGAGGATGCCATGGCCGTTGAGCACCTCTGGGACAAGATGTACTTTCGCCGTGGGCGGACCCATGGACCCGGATGGGCGATCTACATGGCGATGAGCGGTATCGATATGGCTCTGTGGGACGTACGGGGCAAGGCTCTCAAGCTGCCAGTCTGGAGGCTGCTTGGCGGCAGCAAGAAGCGGATCCGAGCCTACGCTGGTGGGGTTTCCATGGGCTATCAGGCGGCCGAGTCTCTGGCCGAGGAGGCGCAGAGCCACGTACAGAAGGGCTTCACCGCGGTGAAGCTCCGTCTGGGCGACACGATCGAGAAGGATCTCGAGCGCGTGCGGCATGTCCGCCAGGTGCTCGGCGACGGGGTCGACATCATGGTGGACGTGAACACCAAGTACACGTACCAGGACCTCCTCCGACTGGCGCCTGGCTTGGAGGAGTGCCAGGTATACTGGATCGAAGAGCCGTTCCCTCCCGACGCTGTGCGGGACTACAGTCTTCTTGCGCCACGCACGCGCATCCCGCTAGCCGCCGGGGAGAACCATTTCCTCCGCTATGAGGCGCGCGAGCTCCTCGAGCGTGAAGCAGTCCAGATCCTCCAGCCGGACGCCTCCAAGGCGGGAGGCATCACCGAGGTGAAGAAGATCGCCGACCTAGCCGCCGCTTACCGCCGCCCCGTGGCGCCTCATACGTCGATGAGCGGCATCAACTCGGCTGCCACTCTCGCCATCCTGTCGGTCTGCAGCAACGCGCTGATCTACGAAGCCGACGTCGCTCGCCAGAACCCGTTCCGAGACGACCTCGTCAGCCCGACACCGACGGTCGGTCCTGATGGCTGCATTGAGCCCTACGACGGGCCGGGTTTGGGCATCGAGGTGGACGAGTCGCTGTTCGACCGGTACCCTGGCATCTCAGGCCCGTGCTATGTGTGACGACGACGCACCTGCTCGGCAGCTTGGGTTACGGCTGGCAAAATTCCGAGCGCGTCATTCGAGAGTGCGGAATTGACCTTGGAGACGACGGTCGGACGTCGGTCGACAGGCGCGGTCGCAGTTGACGGAGCGGAGCCGAGCTCAGCAGACGGCCCAGTTCCCAACGTCACTTCCGCGCTGTCCGTCATTCAGCTGAGGGCGACCGGCCAGCTGCCGGCCGAGCGGATCGTGACGGCGACGCCCGGTTCGCCGGATACAGGCAAGGGATGGAGCAGGCAATTTGACCGGACACGCGGCACGTCAAGATTCTTAATTCGGCCCGCCGATTAGCATCCCCGTCGGGATTGACAGTACGCGAGGAATACACCCCATGAAGCTTGGTCTGTTTATGATGCCGATGCACCCGCCCGGCAAACCGCACGCGCAGTCGTATGACCAGGATCTTGAAACGCTGATCAAAGTGGACGAGCTGGGCTTCGACGAGGCGTGGATTGGCGAGCACTTCACCAGCGCCTGGGAAAACATTCCGGCCCCGGACCTGATGATCGCCGCGGCGCTGCAGCGGACGCAGAACATCCGCCTCGGCACCGGCGTCAACTGCCTGCCGAACCACAATCCGGTGGTACTGGCCCACCGCATCGCGCAGCTCGACCAGATGGCGAAGGGCCGCTTCAACTGGGGCATTGGGTCGGGCGGCTTCCCGGGTGACTTCGAGCTGTTCCGCATCAATCTGACCAATGGCGAGCAGCGCACGATCACCCGGGATTCGGTGGACCTGGTGCTGAAGGTCTGGGAAGAGGCCATTGCCGAGACTGACAATGGCGCAGACGGGACGGAGCGGCTCGTGTCCGAGACCGACCGCTGGAGGTTCAAGCTGCCGCAGCCAACGGACTGGGGCCTACAGGTCCATATGGTGCCCTTCCAGAGGCCACACCCGCCGATTGCGGTCGCCGGGCTGACTGCCCGCTCGGAAACGCTGGTGATGGCCGGGGAGCGGGGCTGGATTCCGATGAGCATCAACTTCGTTCCCACCGCCACGCTGAGGAGCCACTGGGAGGCGGTGCAAGCCGGGGCGCAGCGGACCGGGCGCACCCCGCAGCGCTCGGAGTGGCGGATCGCCCGTGACATCTACGTCGCCGAGACAGATGAACAGGCCCGGCGGGAGGTGAAGGCGGGCGGCCAGGCGCAGGTGTACCTAGAGTACTTCTTCCCGCTGCTGCGCTCGCAGAAACAGATGTACTTGTTCAAGACGGACCAGGCCACCCCGGACGAGGCGATTACCATCGACTGGTTGATCGACAACATCTGGCTGGTTGGCAGCGCGGACACGGTGGCCAAGAAGATCCGTGAGCTGCACGGGCAGGTGGGCGGCTTTGGAGGGATTCTGCCGCTGACGTACGACTGGGGTAACCAGCAGGAGAAGAACTATCGCAACATGGAGCTGATGGCCACCAAAGTGCTGCCCCAGGTCGCCGATCTGCACTGACGTTTGGCGGCAAAGCCGGGTGCGTTCGAGTCTTGCGAAGGGAGGTCTGTTAGGCTGGCGCGTTTTGGCGATACGCCGGCCGACACCATGGGGAACACTGGCCGGGAACAGAGGATCGCGCGCAGCGGCCCGGTGATCTCCCGACCAATTTCTCTCAAAGCATGGGTTCAGAGCACAGGTCGAAAAGGCGGTACGGCGGCCGGCATAACGTCGCACGTGGTCTGAGGGAGTCCCTCACCATTCGTGTGCGAGGTATCGGCGCGCACACATACTACGCGGCGCGCGTGTGTGATGGGGCGCCCAGCAGCCGCTGGCCACCGCGCGGATGCCCGTCGCCACGCTGCCTCAGCGGGGGCCCGACAGGTTCAGCGTGTCGTGGTCGCCGACGTCCGGCGGCTGATGCGCGACGACGGCCGATAGGTACTGGAACAGCCTGATAGGACGCGGCGATTTTGACTGCCAGTATTCGGCTCCCTGCACGGTCACTCTCAGCAAGCCCACGTTCGGGTCGTTTGGACCCCCGGTAAACCAAGCCTGGACAAATGGATTCCACAGCCGCTTGCCTCGCTCCGCGTCGCGCACAAACTGTGCAGTGCCGGAGATGGAGATGTGGCGGTCGCCCGAATGGATGTAGCTCAGGTTGACCTGTTGCTCGTGCTCCACCTGGGACACCTTTTCTGCGTCGGCCTCTGTGAAGAACCACAGGTCGCCGTCGGGCTCCATCTCTTGAGTCACCATGGGCCAGCTGTGCAACGAGCTGTCCTCACTCACGGTGGTCAGCATGGCGATGCGCACACCTTCAATCAGGTCGCGGAGCTTGGCCAAGTCGGTGCGAGCGGACATCGGAGGCGCTCTCCCAATACAGATGGATGCTCGTCCTCATGCGGGCGAGCTTCAGCGGGGTGCTAGTCGGCGGGCCGAACGAGAATTTTGACATGCTGCGTATCCGGTCGGATCAAGTCCTCTATCCCGCGGGTCACGACGTCTTGCAGGCCGAGGGTCGCGGTCACGATTCGCTCGGCCGGCAGCCGGCCGGCCGCCATAAGTTCGATCACACGTTCGTAATCTTGCCAGCCGTAACCAAGGCTGCCAATGAGGCGCTTGGCGTGGAGTGTGAGATGATCCGCCGGGTGGAAGGAGATTGGACGGGTAAAGATGGCTAGCTGAACTACCGTGCCGTCCTTGCGGGTGGCGGCGAGCGCATCCATCAGTGCCCGCTCGTTGCCTGAGCACTCGACCGCCACGTCGGCTCCCGCACCGCCGGTGGCCTCGCGTAGCACCTCGGGGACGGGATCGCGGGTTGGATCGAGCACGCGGGTCGGATTCGCTGTGCGGGCCGCCACGTCGCGCCGCAGCGGGACGACCTCTGAGACGAATACCTCCTTCGCCCCCGCCGCACGCGCGTTCATCGCCGCGAGCTGGCCAATGGGTCCGCCCCCGGTGATCAGGACGACATCACCGGGTTGTACTCCGCCCCGACTGATCGCCTGCATGGTGACCGACGCGGGCTCGACAACCGCGCCTTGCTCGAAGGTCAATGAGTCGGGCAGAGGGAACAGCTGGTAGTTCTTCACCAGGACCAGCTTGGACAGTCCGCCACCTGGAGCGCCGAGTCCAAGCCAGACGGCACGATCGCACAGCTGGACCAGACCCACCCGACAGAAACGGCAGCTCTGGTCGACTACTGCCGGATGAACGGCGACGCGGTCGCCGGGTCGAGCGCGACTGACTTCGGCGCCGACCTCGACGACCGTTCCGCAGAACTCGTGGCCCAGGATGGCGGGCGCAGCGGCCCCGCCTCCTTCGTGCGGCAGGAACTGCGGTCCATCGGTGTACTCGTGCAGGTCAGTCCCGCAGATGCCGCACAGCGCCACCTCGACGAGCGCCTCGTCCGGTCCCGGCCGTGCCGGGGCCGGGACGTCTTCGATCCGGATGTCCCGCTTTGCGTGCCAGATTGCTGCTTTCAAGTGAGTGCCTCCTGAGCGGGACTGCGCATCTGTCGCAGAAGTCGATCGGCTGCGACGCCAGCCCCCATTGTCGGGATGACCGTCCTCCTACAGTGGAGCCCCGTCGTCGCGGTAGAGGCGGCTGTCGAGCACCTGCGCCACGCTGGCGATGTCTAGGTGGTCGGCCGTACGAGCACCTTGATGGCTCGGCCTGACTTCAACTCTGCCATGCCGGCGTCGACATCGTAGAGGCCGATGCGATGCGTGATCATGCGCTCCGCGTCGATCGCACCCGATGCCAGCACGTGCAGGGATTGCGGGAAGTTGTAGCTCCCGATGAACGATCCGAGCACCCGGTACTCCTGCCGCGTGATATCGAACTGCCGCACCGTCTCCTGGGCGTTGAGGTTGATGCCGAACAACACAATGGCGGCACCGCGACGGCCCAACTTCAACGCTGAGGCGATCTGGTTGCCGACGGCGTCCACGACAACGTCGCCGCCGATCTCCGTCTCCTCCATCACGCGCGCCACGACGTCTTCGCGCTTCGGGTCGACGACCACGTGCGCCCCGAGCTCGCGCGCATACTCGGCTCGAGCGGGGTGCGGCTCGACAACGACCGCCTTGCGCGCGCCAGCTGCCCGGAAGACCTGGAGGTACAAGAGCCCGATCGGACCGGCCCCCAGCACGACGACGGTCTCGCCCGGCTGTAGACCTACCTTTTCGGTACCGCCCAAGACACAGGAGAGCGGTTCGGTCAGCGCTGCGACCTCGTAGGAGAGGCCGTCAGGGATCTTGTGGACATTCCGCGCGGGCATCACGCAGTACTCGGCCAGACCACCATGACGCTCGATTCCGGTGAGTCCGAGCGAAAGGCACTGGTTCGGCATACCGCGTTTGCAGTACGCGCATGACATGCAGGCGATGTTCGGCTCGATTGCCACACGGTCGCCCACCTTCAACCCGCCCACTTGGTCGCCTGCCGCTACGACCTCCGCACTGAACTCGTGGCCGAGGATGGTCCCGGGGGTCGCCGGGAAGCCGGGTGGGACCTCGACGACGTGCAAGTCTGTCCCACAGATTCCCACAGCCTGGGGTCGCACCATGACGTCGTCGTCACGCCGGACCTCCGGTCGCGGCATAGATTGCACCCCATACCGGCCCGGTCCTTGGAACACGAGAGCCTCCATGGTCGCCATGGTTACTTCCTCCTCCTCGAGATGTAGGTTCCGCCAGAAGGCGCTCCTTCGCGGTGCTCGCGCTCGCTCCGCGACGTACCGCGCCGGGGCATCAGTCGAGTGCTATGAGTCACTTGACTCCACCAGCCGAGAGCCCGCCGACGATCCAGCGTTGCAGCGCGGTCCCGAGGATCAAGACGGGCGCCACCGCGATCATAGAGATGGCCGACATATTCCAGAAATAGTTTCCTTGTTGAGTCGCCTGCGCGGCGATCAGCACGGGCAATGGCTGAGCATTCTGGTACGTAAGCATCAGGCCGAACAGATACTCGTTCCAGGAAAAGATGAAACAGACCAGCAACGAGGCCACGACGCCCGGCAACGCGAGCGGCAGGGCGATCCGAAAGAACGACCCAAACCGCGAACAGCCATCTATGTAGGCACTTTCCTCGATCTCCAATGGGACGGCGCGGAACGTGTCCCGCATGATCCAGATGGCAATTGGCAGGTTGAAGAGCGTGTACGCGATCAGCAGTCCCAGGACCGTGTCGACGAGGCCAGCGACGCGGTACATCAGGAGGAACGGGAAAACGATCACGACCGGTGGCAGCATACGCTGCGAGACAAACCAGAAAGCGATCTCGTCGTTGCGCCACTTGCCAAACTTGTATTGGAAGCGGATCAGGCCGTAGCCTGCCATCGCTCCTATGAAAGTTGCGAAGAGGGCGCTTCCGCCAGCAGCCAGCAAGCTGTTCTTAAAAGCATTCGTGATCTGATCCGCAAAGTCGGTAAGAATGTAGTTGAAGGCATCTAGCTTCGGTGTAAACTGAACAAAAGGGATGATGAGTCTTTTGGGGAATAGGTCCAACTGATTCTTGAAAGCAGTAGTGACCATCCAATACAGAGGAAATAGGACCACAATGCTCCAGACGACGAGCACCGCGTACGACAGCACCCGAAGTGTGGAGATTGGCTTCCTTCGCGAGGTCACTGATGGCTGTCGCGCCACGATCACCGTACTCATCGCTGTTGGCTCCGCTTAGTCGGTTACCTGTGCAATGCGGTTCCGTACTACTAGCAGGAACACGGTCGAGAGCACAGTGGCAATGATGAGCAGCGTGTACGAAATGGCAGAGGCGTACCCGAGATCCAGGTTCCGGATGCCGGTCTGATAGGCGTACAGCGTGAGCGACTCCGTCGAGATGCCCGGCCCGCCCGCGGTGATGACGACGATCAGATCCACGATCTTCAGTGTCTCCAGAGAGCGGAGGAGGATCGCGGTCACGCTCCATGGCAGGAGGAGCGGGAAGACGACGTAGCGGAAGACCTGCCAGGGCGATTGCGCGTCCAGCTTGGCAGCCTCGAGGACCTCGGTGGAGATGCCCTGTAAGCCGGCCAGCAGCAGCAACATCATGAATGGGGTCCACTGCCAGGTGTCCACGATGGCGATGGTGAAGAAGGGCACGGGCGAATTGGTCAGCCAACCCACCGGGGGGATGTGCAGAGCGAGGAGCATGTCGTTGACCGGGCCCTGAGACTCGTTGAAGGTCATGCGACCCAATACGTACGCGACCGCCACCGGGCTGAGCATCATGGGGATTAAGAACAGCACCCGGAAGAAGCGCCGGCCTCTGATCTCTTGATTGAGGACCAACGCCAGGACGAGGCCAAGGACGTATTGAGCCGGCACCCCGATCACGACGTACAGGAGCGTATTTTTCAAAACGGTCTGGAAATGACTGTCGGTCAGCAGCCGTCCCCAGTGGAAGAGCCCCGCCCATCGGAAGCCGGCGCCCGGGTCGCCAAAGTTCCAGTACAAGAACGATATGCCCAACGAGGCCAGGAGCGGGAAAACAGAGAGGCACAGAATGAGCAGGACGGCTGGAGCCAGGAACAGCCGCCTTTCGTTGCGCTCAATCCACCCCACTCGGCGACGCGGCACCAGCGCCATCCCCGAGGGGGCGGCTAGATCGACGCGCCGGGCGGCTGACTCACTTCCAGGAAGCATGGGTGGCACTTCCGACTGCTTATGACGGGCAAGCGCCGGCACCGAACCACGCTACAGGCGCCTGCTCGTCGTAAGAGACCGATGAGTGGACCAGGCTACTCCGTCCCCGCCAGCGAGGCGGCGTACGCGACTTTCTGCTTGTCACGGCCGAGCCGGTCGGTGATCTCCTCCCAGCTTTGGGCGGCGCTCTTCATGGCTTCCTCAGGGGAGAGCTCCTTCGACATGGCGCGGGCTCCTTCGACGTCAAGGGCGTTGTAGTAATCCGCCGTGCCCGGGATGCGTAGCTCTTGCACCGCGTTCTTGTCCTCGAGAGTCTGCTTCAGGGCGTTGAGCCACGCCTTGGCATCGCCCGGATCGGAGCCTGCCTGCACGAGATAGCGTTCGCCCATCCCCTGGAGGGTGCTCTTGCGAGCAGGCTGGATGCCTGAATCAGGCATCACGCACAAGACGGAATGGGTGATCGGGTTGGTCATAAACGCCGCCAGATCCCAGGCGGCTTCCTTGTTCTTGGCGGTCTTCGGGACCGCGACCTGCCACCCTCCGAACGCCAGGTACGGTGCGCGGGTCCCCTTCGGGACGTCTTTCCAGGCTTTCGCCTTGCGATCGTAGACCTGGCCGTCCACACCCGGCGTCGGGCTCGATCCCAGCTTGCCGCTGATCTGCGACAGCTTCTTGTCGAAGACGAGCGTCCCGATGTCGCCCCAGTCTCGGTCCATCGCCGCCTGCCCGCTGATGAATACGGGCCGGGTCTCCGGGAAACCGAACCCCAGGACGCCGGGGGGCCCGGTGTCGATTTGCTTCACCATGTCCTCGAGGCCCTTGACGAAGCCGGGCTCGTCCAGACGAGGCTTCATCGTCTCAGGGTCGAAGAACACGGCATTGTCGCCAGCGACCTTGGAGTAGGAGAGGCCTCTGTCGAGCAGGAAGTAGTTCAGCGTGCCCCCGCGGGCCATCGGTTCGACCATCCCGTACCCGACGCGACCGGTGCCGGACCAGTCGAAGCTGTTGAAGAAGGTGGCAGTCTGGAGATAATCACCCCACGTATCCGGCGGCTTGAGGTCAGCGCCGTACTGGTCCTTGTACTTCTTCTGGATGTCGGCGTCTCCGAAGAGGTCGCGCCGATAGTAGAACTGATGGGCATCACCGTCGTACTGGAGCGCGTACTGCTTGCCAGCCCAGGACTGGTAGCCGCTGAAGGTCGGGTAAATGTCGTCACCGTGGTAGGCGGCCTTGACGTCCTCCGGCACCTCCTCGAGGTAACCCCCGCCCATAAAGTCGCCCGCCCAGGCAGGGCTGACGTTGATGAGATCGAAGGCGTAGCTGCCCGAGATGATCCCGGCGCGCAACTTTTCGAATACTTGCGCGAAGGGGAAGGTAACCAGTTTGATCTTGGCGCCAGTAGCTTCTTCCCACTGCGGGCCGAACTTCTGGAAGGGGCTGCTGATCGGCGGACCGGCAAGGGAACCGACCACCACCTCCTGACCTTGGAACTTCTTGTTCGTCATGAGGGGTAGCTTCGGAAGCTTTCCGTCATTGATGCCGGTCACGTCGACCTGGGTGGCGAGCGCCACCAGATCACTCGTCGCCGTGGGGGCAGCCACGACCGATGGCGCCGCCTTCGGGACAGCCGCCGGAGCAGCCGCGGTCGGAGCAGCCGCCGGGGCGGCCGCGGCCGATGGGGCCGCCTTCGGGGCAGCCGCTGGAGCAGTCGTCGGCGCCGGCTTGGCTGCCGGCGGAGCGGTCGGTGGGGTGGTCTGGGCCGGCGGCGCGGCACCGCTACAGGCTGCGAGCAGCGAAGTCGCCGTCACGCTCAGACCCGTAAAGCCGACCCAGCGCAGTAGCGCACGTCGTGTCAAAGATAGTGTGGGCTGTTCGCTCATAACGCTTCCTCTTCGCAGTGCTAGCCGAGTGAATCGTGATCCCGCTCGCCGGTTACGGCAGGTTCATCGATGGACCGATCGCCCCCTCACAACTTCATACCCCGTCCGTTGACGGGCATCTCTGTAACCCGAGTGCGGCCCTCCTGAGCTTGCCGGTGCTACCGCCTGCAAACCCCATGGTGCCTCGGGCTGAGCTCCGCAGCTGATCTGCTTCTCACACACAACGTTCCTGGTCAGCCCGTACCGCCCGCCCCACTGAGCGCTTGTTGGGCTCACGCTCGATTGGCCCCCTCCCGCCGCACGTCTTCCCACTATGGCTACCCCTTTGCTCCGGCCCGTCAGGACTGTTACGGCTGCATAGGCTAGAGGGGCATCGGACGCTTTCCAAGTCCCAGGCCAAACCCCTTGGCCGAAGGGACCGGAAGCCCCTACCCCGTCGCAGCGGATCGCGGGCGCGGTAAATATACCGAATCCCGTCATGGCGATCAAGTGGCAGGTCAACCACGTTGCCGACAACCTGCGTCTCTTGTGCTGACCGCCACCCATGCGGCAGCCGCGGGTGCGTGAGCAGCCACGAAAGGTGAAAGCGGTCCGCTGGCCTGTTGGGGGCAATCGCCCTCCGGTAAGCTCGAGGGCAAGTATGGTTGGCTCGTGTCGCGCGCGGTGGCTACTCTTGGTCCCCGCCCTCCTCTTGGTTGGCGCGGTGCTGATCGTGCCTTCCGCGGCTGGGCTCGCCAGGAGCTTCACCGCTCCTGGCGACGGAGGTCAGGCTGTATTCGTCGGGTCGGTCAACTACTGGCGGGTTCTGGCGGATCGGGATGCGCGTACCTCCGTTGGCAATGGGGTGGAGTACGCGCTGATCTCGGCGCCGTTGTCGATGATAGCTGGGTTGGCGCTGGCGATCGCGATCGCCAGCGCCCACAGGCGTGAGGCACTTCGCCTGCTGTTCCTCACCCCCTGGCTCGCCAGCCCGATCGCGGTCGGCGTACTGTGGCGTTTCTTTCTCAACAACCCGGTCGGGCTGGCCAACCTGCTACTCACCCACCTGGGTCGTCCGCTAGCGCTCGGACCCTTTTCGAATCCTGGGTTGGCGCTGCCGCTGGCGGCCGGAGTCGACGTCTGGCGAACCAGTCCGCTTGTCGCGTTCCTGCTCGTACCAGGGCTGCTCGCGATCCCGGCCGAGCTGCGCGACCAGGCAGCGATCGACGGCGCCGTCGGCTGGCGGCTGTTCCGGGACGTTCTGGTCCCGGCGCTGCGGCCGTTGCTCGCCGCCGTGCTACTGCTGCGCCTAGCTGATGCCCTCGGAACCTCAGACACTCTCTTCACCCTGACGCACGGCGGGCCGGTCGACAGGACTACCACCCTCGCCCTGTACAGCTATATGCGTCTCGCCGTCGCGGACGATTGGGCGCGTGGCCTGGCGGCGGCGTGGCTGATCGTCGTGCTCTCCGTTGTGCTCGGCACCGTGTGCCTCTGGGTAGCTCGGGATCGGCGATGAACCGCCATCGAGGCTCCCAAGTCTGGCGCTGGCTGCTGCTCGGCGTCTTTCTCCTTCCACTGGGCTGGGCACTTGCTGGATCAGTAGACGTGGCGCCGGACGCCAGGGGGGGTTGGGTTGTGGACCCTACGCTCGAACACTACCGCGAGATCTTTGGCGGGGCGTCGGGGATGGCGTCGGCTATGACCCAAGGCCTGCTCGTCGGCGTTGTCGCCGCCCTGCTGGCCGTCAGCATTGGCTTTCTCGCCGCCGTCGCGCTGCGCCAGACGCGCTCGCCTTGGGCGCGCCGGACGCCGGCAGCTCTCCTGCTAGTTTCGCTGATGCCGCCGCTCGCCTACGGCCCCGCTCTCGCGGACGAGGTTCGACTTGTTGGCCTGTACGATTCGGTCGTCGGCCTGGCGCTGGCCGAGGCAGGGCTGACGGCACCACTTGCCATCTGGATCCTGACGGGCTACCTGGCCGAGCTCCCATACGAGGTTGACGAGGCGGCCGCCCTGGACGGCAGCACGCTTTCCAGGACCCTCTGGTGCATCCTACTCCCCGCGGCCTGGCGAGGCCTGGTGGCGACCCTGGTGGTCGTATTCATCCTGTGCTGGAATCTGTTCACCGTGCCGAGCCTGCTGGCCTTCGGTTCTATCGAGACGGTGCCCATCGTCCTGAGCAGCTTCTGGACATACGAGAAAGAGATGGACTGGTCAACCGCCGCCGCCGCTCTTGTTGTGGGCATGCTGCCAGCAGTGCTAGCGGTTGCCGTGGCGCAGCGAGTATTGCGGTCGTTCGCGCCGCTGAGCGTGGACGATGACTGGTAGGCTGCCGGTGTTGTCGGCGATCGCGCTGAACAGACGGTGCTCGATGGGGTTCCGATAGGACCCGCCGTCATAGCGCTGGTCTTCGAAGCCCAACGCGGCAGATCGGGGCCATTGCGGTCCCGTTTGACGTGACGGACCGCACTCAGATGCAAGCCGCCACCGAGTCAGCTCCCGTGCGTAAGTCGTCGTCAGGCAACAACTTGATCAGAGGAGCCCGGCTTCTGCGGCAAGCCAATCGGCGGGACCACCGAGTGGAGATGGCTTCATGCTCAAGTTGTTCATTGGCGGCTCCTAACGGGCTCCAAGTCCTCGCGCTCCACCATGGCATCGATGGCGCGGGCGCGCTCCGTGACCTGGACATGGCTCGAATCCGCAGGATCATGGCCATCAACGGCACGGCGGTGGCAACGCTCATCAAAACCTTTCTGCCTGCTCTGCTGCGAGGCGCGCCGAGTGCGGTGGTCTTGGTATCGTCGCAAGCGGGCATCAAAGCTGAGCCCTTCAATACCGCCTATTGTGCCGCCAAGTTCGGAGTGACTGGTCTGGTCCACGGGCTGGCGGACGTGCTCACTCGCGACGGAGTGCGGATTCATGTGTTGTACTCGGGCTGCACCGATACGCCTCTCCTGACGGCCGCCTTCCAGGGCTTCGCCCGTGGCTCTGGCGAGACGGCCGACTTCTACCGCCGTGAGCGCACAGCCAAGATCCCGATGCAGCGACTGGATTCCCCGGCGCAGGTGGGCGCGGCGACGGTGTACCTCGCTCAGCTTGAGGCCACGACGGGCCTGGTGCTGGCGCCAACCGGCGCGGAGACTCTGACCTGATGAGGAGCGCGCTACATCCTGTCCCAACCGGGGGGGGGATGATCCGGCGACGTGTTCCAGCGCGGGTGAGCGCTCGCCTCAAAACTGGACTCGAAGGGAGCGAACGCATGAGATCCGGCACGTTCGGGATGATGGGTGTTGATTACGAGCAGCGGGTGGACTTCGATCGGCTGCGACGCGAGCGGGTGGCCAAGATCAAGGCCGAGCTCGACAAGACTGACTTCAGTTGCCTGCTGCTGTTCGACACGGGCAACAAGCGATACGCCACAGCCACGGCGGTCGCCTCCCCCGAGGTGGACAACATGGGTCGGTACGCCATCGTCCCACGCGAGGGCCAGCCATACATCTTTGGCTTCGGCTCGGAGGTAGCGGCCGAGAAGCTGAACTGTCCCTGGATCGCGGACCGAGCGTATCCCGCACACACCACGATGTTCGGGGCACTACCCAGGTCCACGGGGGCATCGAGGGCGCTGGTCCGTGACCTCGAAATGGTGCTGGACGCCAGCGGTCTATCCAGGAGCGACTCGATCGGGGTCGACGTCCTGGACTCACAGCTGATCCTAGCGCTGCCCGAGGCGGGCTTCCATCTCGGCGACGGTCAGGACGTAATGCTCAACGCCCGCATGGTCAAGACCGAGGATGAGATCGCGATCATGCGGCTTGCCGCCGCCACAGTCGACGCGGCGTTCGACGGAGTCGCCCGCATGTTGCGGCCGGGACTGCGCGAGAACGACATCCAAGGGGAGGCCGCACGTATTCTCCACACGCTCGGCGCCCAGTGGGTCCCCAACGTTCAGGTCACAACGGGATCACGCACCCATCCTCATCCGCACTTGAGCTCCGACCGCCTGCTTCAACCGGGCGACCTCTTCTTTGCGGACATCGTCACGCTCTGGAATGGTTATCACACCTGCTACTACCGGACTCTGTGCGTGGGGCGGCCGACCCAGCGACAGTGCGACGTGTACCGACGCACCTATGAGATGATCCGCGCCGGCATGGAGATCATTCGGCCCGGGGCGACCACCGCGGACATCGTGCAGCAATGGCCTTCGGCCGGACACTGGGGGGCTGACGATGAGTCGCAAGTCTTCGGCCTGGCGTTCGGGCACGGCCTTGGGGTAGGCCTCTGGGAGCGCCCCATAATCTCGAGACTGTACAGTCTCGAGAACCCGGTCGAGTTGAAGGAAGGCATGGTCCTCGCGATCGAGACGTACGATGGCGAGGGGACGGAGGGTGCACGGATCGAGGAGGAGGTGGTTGTGACCGCGGATGGGTTCGAGCTCATCACCAAGTTCCCGTGCGACGAACTGATCGGCTGCGGTGGGAAGTATTAAGAGCGATGAGGAGCGTATCATCGGTCAGCTCCGGGGGACCAAGGTGAAAGCCGCTATCGGGTACGGCGCGAAGGATGTGCGCGTCAGCAACGCCACCCCCAGCCGCTCGGACGCGCAGCCGGCCTCCGTCCCTGCGCCCCGCAAGCCGGGCTCCGACGAGTTCATCCTGCGTAGCAAGCTGGTGGGCATTTGCGGGCCCGATGTCCATGAGTATGTTTGTAAGCGCGAGAAAGCTCCGTGGTCGTGTACAAGCAGCGGCACGAACATGACGCGGGTGGCAGTAGCCGCCCACGCTGATGGAGCCGACCATGCCTCACCTGCGCGTGCTGATTTGTCGGGTCGACGATCCCAGCGCGGAGACGCTGACGGAGCTCGCCGCCTTGGACGTGCCCAGCCGCGACGTGGCCACGCTCCAGCCCACGACGGCGCTTGATGAACTGGAAGCCACCACCCTGACCACGGGCAACGCCATTCTTCGTCGGCTCTTCCAGGCCGAATGGGAGCTACTGGACGCGGCGCTAGCCGAGGGCTACCGCCAGCAGCAGGCCGCGGGGGCTGTCATCGCCGACGGTCATGAGCCGCTCACCATCGTCAGCCGCTTCGGCACACTCCAACTCCGACGGCAGGTGCTGGCCCACGGCGTGACCCACGTAGTGCCTGGGAATGCCCTGCTGCCGGCGCATGCGGGCGTGGTCACCACACGGGGTTTGCAGGAGTGGGCCTGTCTGCTGCCCCAGGAGCTGCCGTTTGCCACCGCGGCCCGCTTGCTCGGCTGGCAGACCCAGGTTCTGCCGCGGAGTTCGGAAACTCGTGGAGTGCTGGTACAGTGGGCGGCTCATGCCGCCCTGCCCAGACTGTCAGCAGCCCGCCGCCAAGTGCAATGGCCGAGATCGGCGCGGTCGGCAGAAGTACGCCTGCCGCCCGTGTCGACGCACGTTTACCGAGAACACGACTTCAGCCTTCAGCGGCTATCGCTGGCCCAGGGACATCATCCTGACAGCGGTGCGCTGGTACCTGTCCTACCCACTGTCCAGTCGTCAGGTCCGGGAGCTCCTGGCCGAGCGCGGCGTCGACGTCTCACACCGGACCATCCTGGTGTGGGCCCAGGTGTTCGGGCCACTGCTGGCCGCCGCGGTCCGACGCCGCCGTCGGGTCGGCAGTCGCTGGTTCGTGGATGAGGTCTTCCTCTTTAGACGGAGCGAGAAGCGGTACTTGTACCGAGCGATCGACGAGGACGGCGTCGTGGTGGACGTGTTGCTGCGCGACCATCGCGACACCGCCAGCGCCGAGGCGTTCTTCCGTCAGGCCATCGCGCGCGCCGAAATGAGCCCGGAGGAGGTCATCACCGACTATCACCAGCCGTATGTGAAGGCCATAGCAAGCACCTGTCCGGGCGCTCAGCACGTCCGGACGGGGCTGCACCGAGCGCGGGGACAGACGACCAAGGCCGTCGAGCGCAGTCACGTGCCGATGCGCGACCGGCTCCGGAACAGCCGTGGACTGAAGCGCACGGAGACGGGGCAGCGCTTTCTGGAAGGCTTCGAAGCGGTGCGCCACCTGCGGCGGGGCGGCAGACCGGGCGCCGGCCAGCTCGTGCCTGGCCCGGCGCTTCACGTGCGTGTCCGGGCAGTTGTCGCTGCGATCGACGCGCTCGGACACGGTCTGCGTCGGCCCTGAGGGCGCGTCCGGCTCAGCAGGCTGACGCCCTCGGGCGGGCCGAACCGTCGCGTACGCTCGTCAGCACTCCACGAGTTTCCGAACTCCTCAGCGGGCTGGTGGGACGACTTCCGGTCACACCCGCCCAGCGTGCGTTCTTTGTCAACGCCCCCCGATTCGCGTACCCTGCTCCTGGGGAGAGCGGAGGGACCATTCTTTCCTCGCGCCGGC
>JAABUZ0100002593.1_pt1 | contig 29569 bp, 36 predicted proteins | sample 5562091 | NCBI WGS metagenome assembly JAABUZ01 (sample SAMN12813069, study PRJNA571459) | rock metagenome | isolation source: Antarctica rocks | place: Antarctica: Victoria Land, Linnaeus Terrace sud | collected 2015-12-21
CCAGCATCCAGGCGTAATACTCACGGGAGCGGGTCGTGATTTCCCGGAACGAAACGCCGACGGCAAACGGGAAGATCACTGTCGTCATCAGCACCATCAAAAGCGAGATGCCGTCCATGCCCAGAAAGTAATTGATGTGCAGCGAGGAAATCCACGGCGTCTTGTCTACAAGCTGAAACTGCTGCCCATGGGGGTAATACTGGGCGTAAGCAAAGAGCGAAACCACCAGCGCCACCAGCGTCCCGACCAGCGCTGCGGCTTTGATGGCCTGGACATTGTCTTTCGGGATTAGCCCAATTACCAGCGCGAACGCCGCCGGCAGGAACACCAGCAGCGTCAGCAGCCCGCCAAATCCTGTCATCGAATAATCGGTCATTTAATGCACAATCCCTGCCGCGCGGACGGCGACGAACACAAGTATCACGAAGATGCCGACGACCATTGAGAACGCATAAGAGCGGACAAAGCCGTTCTGCGTCTTGCGAATGCGCTGCCCCGACCAGGCCGTCACCGCCCCTACCCCATTGACGATGCCGTCAATGCCACACACGTCAAACGTCAGCCACAGCCAGTTAGACAGCTTCTTGCCTAGCTTCACGAACCAAAAATTATACGCTTCGTCCACGAAATACTTGTTCAAGATCGCCCAGTTATACCAGCCGGGACTGAATAGGCGGTGATTGGCCCGTGTCTCAGGCCGCATGATCTCGTTGTTTGTCGTCGCACGGTAGCGCAGGAAGCAGCCCGCCATGACGACGACAATTAAGGCGAGAGTCACTAAGCCAAGCGTAGTTTCCATTGTCGCGCTGGAGATAGGTCCTATATAACCCGCGGTCGTTACAGATGGGGCCAAGAATTCAGAGAATTTCTCGTAATTCAGCGGCAGGATCGGCCAGCCTGCGACTAGCGACAGCAGGGCCAGAATACCGATAGGAACAAGCATCGCCGGGCTGGAATCATGCGCGTTCTTAGCGGCCTCGGTACGCGGCGCTCCGAAGAACGTCTTCATCACCAGCCGGGTCATGTAAAACGCCGTCAGCAGAGCCGTGAAGACACCGATACCCCAAAACAGCCAGTCGCCGCCAGCAGTGGTCAGCCAGGTACGCCAGAGAATTTCGTCTTTGCTGTAGTAGCCCGCAAACGGCCAGATGCCGCATATCGCCAGCGTCGCAATAATCATGGACCAACCCGTCACCGGAATTCTGCCAAGCAGGCCGCCCATATTTCGCATATCCTGCGGGTCGGCCGGATCAGGCCCAGACGTACCGCCGGTACTTTCGTCCGCACTGTCGCCGTGCTCGGCATGAGCCGCGTCGGTACGCCCTTGCTTGTCATGCTGCGCGTGCATGGCATGTTCGACGGCATGAATGACCGAGCCGGAGCCTAAGAACAGGCAGGCTTTGAAGAACGCATGAGTCATCACATGGAACATGCCCGCTGCAAAGACGCCGGAGCCGCAGGCGGCAAACATATAACCAAGCTGGGACACCGTAGAATACGCCAAAACACGCTTGATGTCGTTCTGCATGAGGCCGATAGTCGCGGCGAAGAAAGCAGTGGAAATGCCGATGACCGCCATCGTGACCATTGCGATATCAGACAACTCAAACAGCGCGTGGGTTCGGGACACTAGATAGATGCCTGCTGTGACCATCGTGGCCGCATGAATGAGTGCCGAAACGGGCGTCGGACCTTCCATCGCGTCGGGCAGCCAGGTATAGAGCGGGATTTGCGCGGACTTGCCGGTGCAGCCTAAGAAGAACATCAACAGCAGCGTCGCAATCACCGTGCCGGACGCCGCCTGCGCCAGCATCGGTGCGGCCTGCGTAATGCCGGGGATACCGCTGTGTCCCGTCACGAAGTCCAGTGTCCCAAAATAATGGAACACAAAGAACATGCCGATGAGAACGCCGACATCGCCAATTCTATTAACGATAAACGCTTTCTTTGCCGCGTCGCCTGCTGATTTCTTCTCGTAAAAGAAGCCAATCAGCAGGTATGAACAAAGGCCAACGCCTTCCCAGCCAATAAACAGGCCGAGAATGTTGTTGCTCATCACGAGCATCAGCATAAAGAACACAAACAGATTCAGGTAGCCGAAGAACCGCTGGTAGCCGTTGTCCTCCGCCATGTAGGAAGTGGAGTAGAGGTGAATTAGGCCGCCGACACCCGTAATAATCAGCATCATCAGCACCGATAGCGGATCAATCAGCAGCTCATAGTTGACGACAAAGCTGTGAATGCCCTGCGGGTCTGTCGGCAAACTGAACCAGGGTGCAAGATAGACCGTAGACAGCTTGTGCGCGGCATCGGCGGACGTAACATGCAAAAACAGCATCACCGCGACGACAAACGATGCGAACACGGCGACCGTCGCCACGCTTCCAGCGACAATTTTCGGAAGCGGCTTGCCCGTGAGTGGTCCCAGAACGCCGTTAATCAGAAAGCCGATCAGCGGGAACAAAGGGATCAGCCAGGCATAAAACAAAGAAGAATCAGAATGCAGCATCGCCAAAAAGCCTCTAACCCTTCATCAAATCAATTTCGTCCACACTGATGGACGTTCGGTTACGGAAAATCGAAACCAGAATGCCGAGGCCGACCGCGACTTCCGCCGCCGCGACCGCCATCACGAAGATGACCATCATCTGCCCGCCCAGATCGCTTTTGTAGCGCGAGAATGCCACAAAGGTCAGATTGACCGCGTTCAGCATCAGCTCGACGCACATAAAAATCACAATCGGGTTGCGCTTAATCAAAACGCCGACAACGCCGATAGTGAACAAGATGGCGCTGAGTATCAAATAGTAGTCCAGCGGAATTGACTCAACCATGAATTTTATATCCTCTTTTTCGCCAGCATGACGGCTCCGACCGCAGCGACCAGCAGCAGGATTGAAACAATTTCAAACGGAAACAGCCAGTCGGCGGTAAAGAGTTTGAGGCCAATCTCGTTCGGCCCGACAATCGTTTCCGGCAGCATCTGCGAATGCACCGGAACCGACGCAATAATCGTCGCCAGCACGGCGATGACGCCCACCGCCGCCAGCACCGCAAGCGGCTGCTGCGGCCTGAGCCGGTCTACCACCCGCTCCGGCGTTCCCAAATTGAGCAGCATGATGACAAATATAAACAGCACCATAATTGCCCCGGCGTAGACGATAATCTGCACCGCCGCGATAAAGACCGCATGGAGGGACAAAAAGAGCAGGGCGACGCTGAACAGCACCAGCACCAGAAACAGGGCGCTGCGAACCGGGTTGTCCGCCAAAATCATGCTGATGCCGCAGACAACGGCAATGGCGGCCAGAATGCCGAATAGAATAAGTTGAGCGGTCATAAATGGGGTCTCGGAATGCACCTCACCCCGGAACTTCGTTCCGACCCTCTCCTTGTTAAGGAGAGGGTGGTCGCTTGCGACCGGGTAAGGTCTCTTATGCAGTCGGGTCAGGAACCAGCATCATTTCTTTGGTGTAGATCGTGTCTTTGCGGTTGTCTTCCGCCAGCTCGCAGATGTCTTTGAGCTGAACGGCCTGCGTCGGGCAGGCTTCCTCGCAGTAGCCGCAAAAGATGCACCGAAGCATGTTAATCTCGTACTGCGCGGCGAACCGCTCGCCGGGAGAAACCCGGTTTTCTTCGGTGTTCTCGGCCGCGACAACAAGAATGGCATTGGCCGGGCAGGCACCGGCGCAGAGCGAACAGCCGATGCACTTCTCCATGCCGTTCTCGTAGCGGTTCAGCACATGACGCCAGCGCGAGCGGCGCGGCATCGGGCGGCGCACTTCCGGGTACTGAATCGTGACCCGCTCCTGTTTGGAGTAGCCGCGTGTAATGCCCATTCCGGTCAGCGGGGCTTTGACCTCGCTGCCGAGCGATTTTATGTCATCCCAAAGGCTCATTTGAAGTTGATCTTTCTAAAAATCGTGGAACTGAAGTTCTACGCTGTGGGGCGCGGACGCCCACCGTCCGCCTTCGCGGACGAAGAACAAGACAATAAGCATGGACGCTCTACTCCTTGTCCGCGAAGGTGGACATTAGGCGCTTCGCCCCACAGCGTAGGAATTTATTCCCACGTCCGTCTCGTTCCACGCCCGCTTTATTCCAAATCTATTTCGTCAGCGCGGCGTCTATTTTGTCCGCTTCGCGCTCAGTACTTGCATCAGGAAAGCCGCCGATTTTCGCGTCCGGCGGCAGCGTTTGTGCGCCGTAGCCGGGATGCTCCGCGACAACGCGGTACGGTTCTGCCCCCGAAGACAGCCGGATTGTTGCGCTGCGCCGAGAGTTGCTTGTAAACAGCTTGGACGGCTTGCTTCCCGCGAACAGCACCAGAATAATGCCGCTGACGACAACCCAGGCGATGAGCGCGACCCAATAGCTGACCGCCAGCGCAATTGCCAGCAGCAGAATGTTGACCAGCGCAATCGGCAGGATGCCCTGCCAGCCGAACTTCATCAGCATGTCGTAGCGCAAACGCGGCAGCGTCGCTCGTATCCAGATGAAGAAGTAAAGACCCGCCAGCACTTTCAGCGTGAACCAGATCACCGGAATAAACGCATTGATGATCTGCGTCAGCACCGGAACGCCCCAATGCAGTATATCTCGCCCTCCTGCTGCATTGTAGTCATACAGATAGACCAGGAACGACGGCAGTTGGTTCAGCCAGGGAAGCGGAGCCTGGTAGCCGCCAAAGAACAGCGTTGCGGCAATCGCGCTCACGACAATCATGTTCGCATACTCGCCCAGAAAGAACGTCGCAAACTTCATAGACGTGTATTCGGTATGATACCCCGCCACAAGCTCGGTTTCCGCTTCCGGCAGGTCAAACGGCGCACGGTTTGTTTCCGCCAGCATCGAAACAATGTAAATCAGCGCGGCGACAAAGCCTAGCGGGAAGAACTTGAAGACGTTCCACTCAGGGAACGCCAGCCCCGGCCCGATGACATGATGATTGGAGTCAAAATCCGTCAGGAGAAGGCTAACGCCGGGAATGCGGAAGTACCCTTGATGCTCGACAATGTCGTGCATGGTCAGGCTGCCCGTGAGCAGCACCACTGAGATAATTGCCAGGCCCATGCCGATCTCATAGGAAATCATCTGCGCCGACGACCGCAGGCCGCCCAGAAGCGAATACTTATTGTTGGACGACCAGCCCGCCAGCACGACGCCGTAGACGCCCAGCGACGAACACGCAAGAATGTACAGGATGCCGATGCTGACGTTCGGAGCGACCGACCCCCAGGTTCGACTCGGCCCCCAGGGGATCACGCCCGCCGTAATCAGCGCCGGGATCAGAAAGATCATCGGGGCGATCACGAACAGCGTTTTGTCCACGTTGGTCGGGTTCATGTCTTCTTTGAAGAGAAGCTTTAGCCCGTCTGCGATTGTCTGAAGCAGACCGAACGGCCCGACACGGTTAGGACCCTGCCGCTGCTGCATCCAGCCCAGCAGGCGGCGCTCCCACCAGACCAGCGGCGGCACGGCCAACAGAATGCCGAAGACGCCCATGAAAACGCGGGCGACGACCCGAAGCGCCTCTACCCAGCCGTACTGGCTGGGAATGTTCGGCGTATAAAAGAAAAGCTGCGCGAACTCATGCAATGTCATTTAAGCAGTTGCCTTTGCGATTTCACGGGCCACATCACGCGGCGAGAAGTACGGAACCGGCTTGCCCAATCGGGACATCAGCTCGGCAACAATCTGCCAGTCCGGCTTAGACTGCCCGCGCGGCTCGACGGCCTTTTTGAACTTCTGGACCCGGCCCTCAATATTGGTGAACGAGCCGTCTTTCTCAATAAACGAACACGCCGGCAGGAACACGTCAGCCTGCCTGCCGGTCTCGGTCATAAACAAGTCCTGAACGATCAGGAACGACACTTTCGCCAGCGCGGACTTGACTAATTCTTGATCCGGGAACGCCGACAAAGCGCCGTCGCCCATCACATATAGCGCCTTGATCTTGCCGCTCACGCAGCCCTCCAGAATGCCCCGCGTATCCAAACCCGGCGCGGCGGGCAGCGGGCCGCCCCAGAGGGCTTCCAGCTTCGGGGTCGCGCCATTACCGACAGCTTTCATCGCGGGCAGGCGGTCCGGCAGGACGCCCATCTGGATCGCGCCCCAGCTGTTGTTGTCCGGCAGCAGGACATTCAGCTTCGCGCCGGACGCCGCACATGCCGATTTGAGGAACTCAATGTCGGCGGCAGGAAGGCCGTACCAGGCCAGCACGACAGTTTCCGGCCCGGCGCTAATCGCTTTGGCGACTTCGGCAGAACGCGCATTGTCATTGCGGAAGTAATGCGCTCCACCTTTAGAGATAGCTTTGTAGATGCGAAGCCACAGCACTGGCAGATCGTCATCTACTTGAGTGCCAATCGCGACAATCTGCTTGGCGTCCCCGACTTCGGCGATGCTGGTCTGCATCGGCAAAATCGGGAACGGGAACGCCCGGTGGTCTAAATTGTTCGTGCCGAGCGCACTGCGAAAAAGCCGCTGGAATAGATACAAATCTTCATTAGACGCCCGCGTCGAGCCGATGCCGGCCACCGAGTTCGGGTCAGCCGCCGCCGCGTCTTTCAGCGCCTTCGCCGCCGCGCCGAGCGCGTCATCCCAGGTCACTTTTCGAAGCTGAGACGCATACCGCTGCTGCGGCTCTCGTATTCGGTCACTGCTGTTCACCCAATACTGCTCGAACTTGCCTTTGTCGCAGGTCCATTCCTCGTTCACGTCTTCGTTCAGCCGGGCATTCACCCGCATCAGCTCGCCGTTTCGTGTCTGTACGGCCACGTTGCAGCCGACGCCGCACATGGAGCAGATCGAATCCTGCGACTGAAACTCCCAGGGCCGGGCCGCAAAACGGTAGGTACGAGAAGTCAAAGCCCCAACCGGGCAAAGCTCAATCGTGTTGCCGCTGAATTTCGACTTGAAGCCTTCGGGCGAGAACGGCGAGATAATCGAGGCGTTGCCCCGGTTCTCAATCGCAAGCTCCCCGTCGCCTGAGATTTCCTCGGTGAAGCGCGTACACCGCGCACACTGAATGCAGCGTTCCCGGTCCAAAACCACGTAATCCGAGATCGGCACGGCCTTTGGAAAGTGCCGCTTTTCGTCAATGAACCGTGTTACGCCCGGCCCATACTGATAGACCATGTTTTGCAGCGGGCATTCGCCGCCCCGGTCACAGACCGGGCAGTCGAGCGGGTGGTTAATTAAAAGAAGCTCCAGAATGCCGTTCTGCGCCTGCTTCACTTCCGGCGAGATCGTATCCACGACCATGCCTTCCGCCACGGGGACGGTGCAGGCGGTCTGGATTTTGTTCATCTTCTCGATTTTGACCAGGCACATCCGGCACGCGCCCGCCGGCTTAAGCCGGGGATGGTGACAGAAATATGGAACGTCCGCCCCCGCCTGAAATGCCGCCGTGATAACGAGCGTGCCTTTGGGAACCGAGACTGCCTTGTTGTCAATCGTCAAATTGACCATTTCTACCGGCGGCTTCTCCGTCGTCTTTCCCTGCACCGGTGCGATTGTTGTTTCCGCCATACGTATTTTCTCTTGCTCTAATTCTTATCGAAACTTAACTATGTCATGCCGCCAGCGTTTCACGCCAGTTGCAACTCTGCCGATGCTCGCTCTCGATTGACAATTTTACGATGTTCAGTTTTCGCGTCGCCAACGGCCTGCTGCAATCTCGAAATGAGATCTTCGCACTCGGCAGGTGTAAAGGCGACCTCAACATCACCTTCATGTTCCAAAGAAAGCGCCAGCGCGACGAACCCGTTTACTGAACGCACGATTGCCAGTGCTTCCTGGTCTTCATCCTTGTCTCTGATTTTAAGAATACTGACTTCCATCCGTTCAATCTCCTCAGTAGCGCTTTTACCAATTCGGAAACGGGTCACCCGGCAGGTGCCGAGTATGATTCCCAGCGGGCGTCGTCAAATGCCAGTGGGGGCCTCGGTGGCGGACCGGTGCATTCAAATGGTAAGGATGCTGTTCGTAGACAATCTTGACGCTTGCCGACGTTTTCCATTCCACTTTGCTTCGCCCAGGTGTCGGCGGAATGATCTTGTCAGGAATGCGTTCTCCTTCAAAGCCAAGCAACGCATCCATTTCCGCCGCCGTATTTGGAAACATCCCTGTCGCCGCGCTTGACATATCTTGCTCCGTCATCCATAACGGCTGGCTGTGTAAGTCAAATTATTCATGCCCGGCAGCGACAAGTTCTCGGTCAGACAACTCAATTTCCGGCTTGCCGTCGCGGTCTACCCAGACGCCGCAGGGACCGCTGTCCGGCGCGGGCGCGATTTCAAACTCGCTGCCGTCCATGCGAAGAACCGGCTGGTAAAAACCGCCCATTCGCTCGGCCCGGTCCTCTACATAATGCCCAATCAGCGCCCGGCGAAAGCGGTCTTTGCTGACGTTAGGATAGCTTCCATGCACAAGAGAGCCGTTGAAAAACATCACGTCGCCTGCTTCCATGACCACCGGAACCACCTCGACGCCGTCTGGAATGGGAACAGTGTTGTCCGTGAAGCTGGCCTGCGTGTCCGCTTTGGTAGTGCAAAGCAGGGGCCAGCGGTGGCTGCCGGGGACGACCCGCATACAGCCGTTCTCCTCGTCAATCGCTTCCAGCGCCATCCATGCGGCCATGCAGGTTCCCGGCGCGGCCCGCAGAAACATATTGTCCTGGTGCAGCGCCTGTCCCCTAGCTCCAGCAGGCTTAAAGTAGAGCATGGTCTGCACGGCCACCGGCTCGGTTTCCAGAAACGCCGTCAAGCATTCGTTCAAGCGGGGGTCGAGCAGCCACCGGCGGCTGACCGCGTCCCAGCGATGCATGTGGATCATACGCGGGAATGCTTTCAGCGGGTCGCCCTCTTTCTGCGTTTCTGAAATCATGTCGCCGGGCTTTACACCTTCCGCCCGGAGCGCCATGAAATGCTCCCGGTAAGAAGCGGCTTCCTCTTCGGAAAATAGGCCCTTGACGACAATGTATCCATTGGTTTCGTAGAACGCTTGATGCTCGCTGCTGACCATGCTAATCTCCTAGCTAATCTCCTAAGTAGTTTTGCTTAGACTGCCGCCATTTGCAGGGGCGCGAAGGCCCGCTTTTTGCCGCCGGCCCCGTTTCGAACTAGTTCTTCGTACTCATGCCGGAAATACTTCAGTGCGCCGCCGGTTCCTGTCGGCCCGACTAAGGGCCAAGCAGCGGCATCGCCGAGCGGGCAGAACGAGCGTCCGGCGATATTGTTGCAGATGTCGCTGAGAATGTCAATGTCTTCGTAGCGCCCGCCGCCCGCCATGATCCGGTCATGGATTTTGACCAGCCAGCTTGTTCCTTCACGGCAGGGCGTACACTTGCCGCAGGACTCGTGCGCGTAGAAGTGCATCAAGCGAGTCATCAGCGCCGGAACACTGACCGTTTGATTAAAAATCATCAGCCCGCCGGAGCCGAGCAGCGAGCCGGCTTTGGCGAGCGCCTCGTAGTCATACGGCGTGTCTAACGCATCTTCAATCAGCAGCGGAACCGATGAGCCGCCGGGGATCATAAATTTGAACGGGATGCCGTCTTTCATGCCGCCGCAAAAGTCATCGATAATTTCGCGGATGGGCGTTCCCAGGACGATCTCAATGTTGCCAGGCTTGTTGACATGGCCGCTGACCGTCACCAGCTTGGTGCCGCGCGACGCCGGCCCCTGCCCCGGCGTCCCCGTTCCCCATTTGCCGTATTCCGCGCCGCCGACATTGATAATCGGCACCGCAGTGGCGATGGTCTCCACGTTGTTGATAATGGTGGGCGATTTCCAAACGCCGCTGATGACCGGCAAGGGCGCGGCCGGCGGCTTGTGCCGGGGCATTCCGCGCTCACCCATCAGCGACGACATCAGCGCGGTTTCCTCGCCGCACTCATACGACCCCGCGCCCATGTGGACATAGATGTCTAAGTCAAAGCCGCTGCCAAAGATGTTCTTGCCGAGAAAACCCTTTGCATACGCCTCCGCAATCGCCTTCTCCACTTGCTTCGCCGGGTGCATATACTCGCCCCGAACGTAGATATAGCAGACATTGGAGCGAATGGCATACGCCGCGATGATGCAGCCTTCCACCAGCATGTGCGGCATGTGGTCCATCAGGTCACGGTCTTTCGCCGTGCCCGGTTCGCCTTCGTCCGCATTGATGACCAAATAGTGAGGCTGATCCCAGTTCTTTGGAATACCGTTCCATTTAATAAATGTCGGGAATCCTGCCCCACCCCGCCCGCGCAGCCCGGAGAGCTTGATCTCATTGATAATCGCGTCCTGCTCCATCGTCAGCGCTTTTCGCGCCGCGTCGTACCCTTCATGCGCCATGTAGACATCAATATCGTCATAATGCGGCACATCGCGGTACTTAAAAAGAAATTTGACTTGTTCGGTTGCCATGTATTGTCAGCGGCCTTCTAGTTTGTCAAGCAGGCGAATCAGCGCCAGCACGTTCATTTTCATCTCTTCGTGTAGTACAAAGTCGCGGTATAAGTCGGGCGTATTTTCTTCCGTAATCCAATGGCGCACGGGTAGATACTCCGGCCACCGTTCGAAGAAATCTTTTTCTAACCAATCGGCCAGGTTTTGCCGCTTCTTAAAGGGCCATTCAAGCAACAAATGGCACCAGCGGGAAGGACCAGCAACCGCCATTTGATATGTGTTCAGGTCTGGCCCAAACCCCTTCTTGATTACCCGACGTGTCAGCTTTTTACGGCTCGTGACTGTCTTATAAATGTGTCTGATGTCGGCATACGGAAACGAAAAGCAGTTCGCCGCGTCAAGTTCCACCAGAGTTCGCAAAACTTCCTCAAGCGTGTTTCCAGTGCTTGAGAAAGTCAGTGAGGAAAACTCCATTCAAATCTGCCGTGACCGGCTCACGGCGAAGCCATCTACTGTTTGCTCCTAAAACGACTTTTGATCAATGATAAGGTGATCAAACCTCTGAATATAGTCCAAAATCTGAAGGCGAAGGTAATCTACCGTCTCTAGGTAGTGACGCATCTTCGGCCTGTTCGGACCCTCTTTTAAAAGCCAGTCAAGAACGCCGGGCAACTCAAACAAAGCGTACTGCTTTAGGTTGTAAACAGCTTCCGGTGGATAAGGAATAGGAACACGCAACCGAGCGTAAGAAGCGTAACCCCTTATGTCGTCGGGATACATCCCAATCAAGTCCCAAATGTTGCTGGTATGAGCAACATCAGATTTCTGTCGCCGACCTTCCTGAGAGGCTTTTTTAGATAAATCGAAGCACTCCTCATAAAGTTCAGCAATACACCGCCGGAGCGATTGTGCTTCGAGAGGCAGATAATCATCCCTGTCTCGCAGTTTTTTAACGGCGGTTGAAGCCGTAGGTGACAATGTAGCCATTGTGTTCAATTAAAAACTCGCCGCTTTTGCGCTCATAGTGGGTGCGGTCGTCTGGCAAGAGCCTGGCGAACGATCCCTTTTTGTTGAAGTTGTATGCCTTCCGCAAATACCGCCACAAGTCGCCGTTACCGCGCTCACGAACATGGTATCTAATGTTTGCCCTTCGGCTAGATAGGTTACCTTTGCCCCATCGTGCCGCTAACATTCTTGCTTCTGTAAAAGTTATCATCGAATCCTCCTTGATTCTTGTTATACAACTCTTTACAGAAAGCTAATTGCTTGCTAACTCATCCAAAATCTTGTCGGTCTTTTCGAAATCTAAATCTTCGTAGTAGGTTGCGCCGATCATCATGCAGGGGGCGTTGGCGCAGGCTCCCAAACACTCTGCGCCGTTCAATGTGAACTTTCGGTCAGCAGTGGTCGCGCCTTTGTCAATACCGAGCTTTTCGCCGATGTGCTCGATTAACTGGTCTGCGCCAACGGCCATGCAGACGATGTTGTGGCAGACTTCCAAATGGTACTTGCCGATGGGGGCTTTGTTGTACATCGTGTAGAACGTCGCCACGCCTTCGACATCGGCGGGGGCAAGGCCGAGAATATCGGCGATCTCGCGCATCGCTTCGCGCGGTATCCAGCCTTCGTTTTCTTCCTGCGCCAGCCAGAGCGCGGGCAGCAGGGCTGCTTTTCGGGTCGGGTACTTCTTGATGATGACATCAAGTTTTTTGAGTGCGTCTTCGGTAAACATATTAGCGGTCAATGTCCCCTAACACAATGTCAATGGAGCCGATAATGGCGACCACGTCCGCGATCATGCGGCCTTCCGCCATCTTCGGCAATGCCTGGAGGTTGTTGAACGACGGGCCTTTGATCTTGACGCGGGCCGGCTTGTTGGAGCCGTCGCTGTAAATATAATAGCCCTTTTCGCCGCGTGCGCTTTCGACGCAGGCGTAAGATTCCCCGACGGGCGGATGGTAGCCTTCGGTGAACAGCTTGAAGTGATGGATCAAAGACTCCATCGACGTGTCAAGCTCGGCGCGGGGCGGCGGGGCGATCTTGCGGTCACTGGTCATCACCGGGCCGCTTGGAACGTCTTTGAGAGCTTGAACCAGAATGCGATGCGACTGATTCATCTCTTCCATGCGGCACAGGAACCGGTCGTAGACATCGCCTTTGGTGCCGGTCGGCACGTCAAAGTCAAACTCATCATAGCCTGTATACGGGTTTGCCTTGCGGATGTCCCACGCGACGCCGGAGCCGCGCAGGGACGGGCCGCTTAAACCCCACGCCACGGCATCTTCGGCGGAGATCACGCCAACGCCGCTGAGACGCTCGATAAAGATCGGGTTCTTGGCGATTAATCTATTGTACTCGCCCAAACGGCGCGGGAAGTCAGCCACAAAGCGGTTGACTTTATGGAACCAGCCTTCCGGCATATCGCCGCGCAGGCCGCCGGGGCAAATCCAAGAGGTCATCATGCGGACGCCGGACATCATTTCTTTCATGTCCAGGATTTGATCGCGCTCACGCCAGGTATAGAAGAAAAGCGTCATCGCGCCGATGTCCAAAGCGTGCGTTCCGAGCCAGAGCAGGTGCGAAGCGATCCGCTCCAGCTCGTTCAAAATCAGCCGCAGGCGCTGGGCGCGAGGCGGGATTTCGCAGTCAATCAACTTCTCGACCGCCATCGAGTACGCCAGGTTGTTCATCAGGTTGGAAAGGTAATCTTCCCGGTCCGTGATGGTCAGGGCTTTGTAATATGTCATGTTCTCCATGGTCTTTTCCAAACCTGTATGGAGGTAGCCGATGTGCGGCGTCGCTTTCATGACATTCTCGCCGTTCAGCTCGACCACAAGGCGCAGAACGCCGTGCGTGGACGGGTGCTGCGGACCCATGTTGACGATCATCAAATCGCCGTCGTCGGTCTGGACCCGCTCGGCGTCAATCCCCGCGCCAAGCCGCTGGATCAGCGGCTTGTCGGTCTCGCTTTGGGTTAATAAGTCTCGCTCAATCAGTGCCATAGTGTGTTCGCTTTCTACTGGCCCCGGACATTATGTGTAAACTCAATCTCTTCGCCGCCCAGCGGGGAATCTTTCCGCAGGGGATGGCCTACCCAGTCATCGGGCATCAAAATCCGCCGCAAATCGGAGTGGTTGTTGAACGCAATCCCGAACATATCGTACACTTCGCGCTCGTTCCAGTTCGCGTTCGGCCAGACGCCTTCGACGGTGTCAATCGTCGCATCATCTTCGCTGACTTGCGCCTTGAGCCGCAGCCGCCCAAATGTCCCCATTGAGTACATGTTGTATATGACCTCAAACCGCATTTCGTTCTCGTCGTCTTCATCCATGATGTCGAGCCGGTCAAAGCAGGTCAAATCCGACAGGTAGTTGTAGTTTGTTTCTTTGGCATCACGCATCAGCTTGCAGATGCCGACGACGTTTGCTTTGTTGATAACAATCGTTTTCTCGCCGCGAAACAGCCGCGTCTGCACCACCGATCCGGGAAACTGCTCCTGAATCAGCCGCAGCTCCACGCAGTCATCGGGGTTCAGGTCCACCCATTCGTCGGGCCGCTTGACTTGAATCTCCCGAAGCTGAAGGTCAGCCGGCGTCAGGCCGAGGCGCACATCGTAGTCCATAATTTGCTCACTTGCTAAGAGGGCGAAGCAAGCGCCGCCCCTGCATCAATTTGCCCGTAGGGGCGCTGCTTGCTGCACCCTGTATTCTCTTTCGCGCCCTTTATCTACTATTTCTGATGGCGGTCGCTGAAATGCTCACGGTCAATTTTCTTCTGCAACTGGTTAATCGCGTAAATCAGCGCGTCCGGGTTCGGCGGACAGCCCGGCACATAAATGTCAACCGGAACAATCTGGTCCACGCCCTGCAAAATGGCATAGTTATTGAACACGCCGCCGCACGAGGCGCAGTCGCCCATTGAGATGACCCACTTCGGCTCCGGCATCTGGTCGTAAATCTGCCGCAGCACCGGGGCCATTTTCTTGGACACGCGGCCCGCGACAATCATCAAATCGGCCTGACGCGGGGACGCGCGGAACGCCTCCGAGCCGAACCGGGCTAAATCGTAACGCGAGTTCGTGCTGCCCATCATTTCAATCGCGCAGCAGGCCAGGCCAAATGTCGCCGGCCAAACCGAGTTCCGCCGCGCCCAGTTGACCACTTTGTTCAGCGGCACGGTCAGAACGCCAAGATTTTGCTCTACTCCCATTCAAACGCACCTTTTTTCCATACATACACATACCCAACAAACAGGATTACGATAAAGACTACCATTTCCATCAGGCTGAACACTTGCAGCGCCGAGTGGTAGCCCCATTTCGTAAAGGTCACTGCCCAGGGGTAGAGAAAGACCGTCTCAATATCAAACACGATGAAGAGCATCGCAATCAGGTAAAACTTCACCGGAAACCGCTCCCGCGCCGAGCCGACCGGCGTCACGCCGCACTCATACGGCGCAAGCTTCGCGGCGGACGGGTTCTTCGGCCCCAGTATCCAGGACAGCCCGACCAAAGCGCCCGCAAGCGCGACGGCGACGAACAAAAGGACAATCAGCGGCAGGTAATCGGAAATATGCGGCGTCGGCGCTGGTGGGATAGGAAGCATGTGGTTCCCTCTCTAAAAAGCAAATCCAAGTCAGAATACAAAGGATGCGCCCGGCAGGTTCCCCTGCTTGCGCTTCTTGTGAATTATGTCACAAGCCCCTTTGTTTGTCAATGGGCGCGTCAACAAAAACAGCTTCATGTGTCGAAGCTGCCATCCCACGGCGGGTAGAACACAAACCCGTTTGGCATTAATTCGACGTATTCATGCTCGTCTTCTGGTTCCGTCACATCAACTAGCCCAAAGATGTGATCGTCAATGGTAACAGAGAATAATTTGATGAACACATCGCAGTAGACAATGTTCCCTAAGCTGCCGAGCATTTCCTCACGCTTAATCCTGGCTTTGTCAACAACCTTGTTCTCCCCATCGGCAGTCACCCCGGCAAACCAGGATTGTGTCTGAAGATAATTACCATTCGCGTCGAACGTATGCAACACTGCATACCATCTTTTATGTTCAGCCCAATCTCGGCCATGCGGAACAGGCAAGGTTGCAACAATAAACGCCATGAATTGACTATCAACATCGTAGTTGCCGATGTCATGCGTCCAATAATCTTCAATTCGTTCGATTTTAATGGTCTCAGGTATCGCCATTTCAATGCCAATCGTGATAGCTTCCAAAAAAGCCATGTCCTGAAGGACACGGCTAATCAGCGTGGACGCTAAAAAGTATATCTTCGCGACACTCGGAAAATCATAATCATAGCCCCGCGAAGCGGTGGGTTGTTGGCGTCTGCGCCCAATAGCCGTGTCCTTCAGGACATGGTGCTGAGGTTTAGTCTTTACGGTAAGCCCAACTCTTTGCGAATGGCAGACATCACCGGCATGGGCGTTTGCCAAAGCCATTCTTCGCGCAGCCAGAAGCCAGGCAGACCAACGGAATGATAAATGCCCTCGGCATCGGAAAACGCGGGCTGGAAAAGACCCTTTGTGTCGCGCCGAAAGAAGCGGATTTGCTGGCTTGGCGGGTCAATCAGCCAAAACTCAGGCACGCCGCCGCTTTGGTACTCCCCAAACTTCCTTACCGTGTCCCGTTCAATACTTTCCGGGCTGATGATTTCAATCACTAAATCGCCGGGGCCATCAAAGTAATTACCCTCCAAACGATCAAGCCGTGACTTTGCGACAAAAAATAAGTCCGGCTCACGCCCTCGTCTCTCGCGGGCCAGCTTCATTTGGAACTCAAGCTGAAAGACCTCACCCAAGTCATGCACTTCCACGAACTCAGTGAGAACACGAAACAAGAAGTTGCCAATCCGCTGGTGATTGCTGGAAACTGCCGCACTCATAAGTTCAACCTCGCCGTCAATCCATTCGGCGTGTATGCCGTCGTAGCGGACCAAAAACTCTTCATACGAGATTTTGCCCGGAGCAGATTTTTGGTCAGGCCGTGCGTTAGTCAGCGTCTGAGACATCGTAAACCTCCTATTTTTGTTTGTGTTACTCCAGGTCGTAATTTATAACTGCCGCAATCCATCAGAAGACGCAACGGCTGCTGCGTCCTTCTGCTTCAACTCAATTGAGCCATAGCATTTCGAATCACATCTTGGGACCAAGACTCGTCTTTAAACAGAGATTGTGCTTTGGACAGCACTAACATGGCGTCTTTCTTGTGCCCCTGTGACTTTAAAGTACGGGCGTAGGCAACGTAATCATAGACCGTGGCCGATCCACTTTGTATCAAAGCTGCATATTTTATCAGAGCTAAATTCGGCCTGTTCGCAAGAACTAAAAAATTAGCCTCCGATCTCTTATACTCAGTTGGATGTTTGGGGTCTTCTTGCCAAATGGTGTGAGCATACTCGGAAGCAGAATAATAGTCGCGACTCGATACAGCCAGCGACAAACTGTTTTGCATACGGATTATGTGTTGAGTCCTCCACTCGACACCGACAGCAAAAACTAAAATACAAACTATTGACAAGATAGGATACGAATAGCGTTTTGCTGATGTAGTGAGTTGTTTTTTGTTCATGGTGGCGGTTTCACTAATGTTGTCGGTTGACGGCGATGCTTGGGGCCATTGTAGCGCTGTGATGGTGCAAGAAAATCAGCAGGCAATTCTCGTGCATCTTCTCCAACTGACTGAACGAAAGCGTCTGGCACATGAACCGAGTTAGCTGCTGACGCGATGTGTTTATGGTTCTTAATTGCGAATGTTATTGTCTTCACTCCGGGTCATAATTCAGCACCGGCGAAAGCCAGCGTTCTACTTCTGAGAGTTCCATTTCCTTGCGTTTCGCGTAGTCTTCCACTTGGTCGCGCTCGATTTTGCCGACGGAAAAGTATTTGGCGTCCGGGTGCGAGAAGTAGAAGCCGGAGACGGACGCTGCCGGGGTCATCGCCATGCTTTCTGTCAGGTGGATGCCGGCGGCTTTTTCCGCGCCGAGCAGGTCAAACAGCGTGCGCTTTTCGGTGTGGTCCGGGCAGGCTGGGTAGCCGGGCGCGGGGCGGATGCCTCGGTAGCGCTCTTTAATTAAATCTTCGCGGGTCAGGTTCTCGCCGCAGCCGTAGCCGCTGTCTTCGCGGGCGCGTTTGTGCAGGTACTCGGCAAAGGCTTCGGCCAAACGGTCAGCCAGGGCGCTGACCATGATGGCGTTGTAGTCGTCGAGTTCATCCCGGAACTTTTGCGCCAACTCTTCAACGCCGAGGCCGGCGGTGACAGCGAAGCCGCCCAAGTAGTCAGCGAGGCCGGTTTCTTTGGGCGCGATGAAGTCCGACAAGGCTTTGTTGGCGTGTTCGCTAGACTTTTCGCCCTGCTGCCGGAGCGTATGGATGACGCTGAGAACTTCGGTGCGCGTGTCGTCGGTGTAGAGCTGTATGTCGTCGCCAATGGCATTGGCTGGGAAGAAGCCGTAGACGCCGTTAGCCCGAAGCGATTTGTCGCAAACAAGCTGAGACAGCAACGCCTGGGCTTCTTCATAAAGCTTGCGGGCGCTGTCGCCGACTATGGCGTCGTCAAAAATCTCTGGGTAGCGCCCGTGCAGCTCCCACGCCCGGAAGAACGGGGACCAGTCTATGTAGGGCACAAGCTCGGACAGCGGCAGATTGGTGACGGCGCGAACGCCGGTAAAGCTGGGCTTTGCAATGTCCTCGGCACGCCAGACAATCGGCGTTTTGTTGGCACGGGCCGCGTCAATCGTCAGCGTCTTTTTCTCATTGCGCTTGCCGGCGTGCTGCTCCCGCGCGGCGTTTTGTTCGCGGCTGATTTCGGCGACATACGCAGGCTTAAGGTCATCGCTGATTAAGCTGCTGACGACGCCGACGGCGCGTGAGGCATCCAGAACGTGAATGACCGGCTCATGGTAAAACGGCGCGATTTTGACCGCCGTGTGGACGCGGCTTGTGGTTGCGCCGCCAATCAGAAGCGGCACGGAAAAGCCCTGACGCTCCATTTCGCGGGCGACGTGAGTCATCTCGTCGAGCGACGGCGTGATCAGGCCGCTCAGGCCGATCACGTCTACGTTTTCCTCTTTGGCTTTGGCAAGTATCTTCTCGGCGGAGACCATGACGCCCATGTCAATGATCTCGTAGTTGTTGCAGCCCAGCACCACCCCGACAATGTTCTTGCCGATGTCATGCACGTCCCCTTTGACTGTCGCCATCAGAACTTTGCCCTGCGCCCGCGTGTCGCCCGATGCCAGCTTTTCCGCTTCCATAAACGGCAGCAGCACGGCGACGGCCCGCTTCATCACGCGGGCGCTTTTGACCACCTGCGGCAGAAACATTTTGCCCGCGCCGAACAGGTCGCCGACGACGTTCATTCCGGTCATCAGCGGCCCTTCGATCACTTCCAGCGGCTTCGGGTACTTCAGCCGCGCTTCCTCGGTGTCCGCTTCAATGTAGTCCGTGATGCCCTTAATCAGCGCATGGGACAAGCGCTCTTCCACGCTCTCCGACCGCCAGGCTTCCTCGGTCTTCTCAGTCGTGACTGCGCCCTTGACCGTATCTGCATACGCCAGCAGCCTATCGGTGGCGTCAGAACGGCGATTGAACAGCGCATCTTCCACCAGCTCCAGCAGGTCTTGCGGGATTTCGGCGTAGACGCCAAGCTGCCCGGCATTGACGATGCCCATGTCAAGCCCGGCTTGAATGGCATGGTACAGAAACGCCGTGTGCATGGCTTCGCGGACAACGTTGTTGCCCCGGAACGAAAACGATAGGTTGGAAACGCCGCCCGAAACATGGCAGCCCGGCAGCGTTCGCTTGATTTCCCGCGTGGCTTCGATGAAGTCTACGGCGTAGTTGGAATGCTCTTCAATGCCTGTGGCGATTGTTAGGATGTTCGGGTCAAAGATGATGTCTTCCGGTGGGAACCCGACTTCTTTGGTAAGTATGTTGTACGCGCGGGTGCAGATCGCCACTTTGCGGTCTTTGGAGTCAGCCTGGCCCAGTTCGTCAAACGCCATCACAACGACAGCAGCCCCGTAGCGCCGGATGAGCTTGGCACGCTCCTTGAACTCGTCTTCGCCTGCTTTGAGGCTAATGGAGTTGACAATGCCTTTGCCCGGCAGGCATTTCAAGCCCGCTTCAATGACCGACCATTTGGAGCTGTCCACCATGACCGGCACGGGGTTAATATTCGGCTCGCCCTGTACCAAGTTCAGGAAGCGCGTCATCGCCGCTTCGCCGTCCAGCATGGCCTCGTCCATATTAACGTCAATAATTTGCGCCCCGTTGTCCACCTGCTGCTGGGCGATGGTCAGCGCGGCCTCGTAGTTGCCTTCCAAAATCAGCTTCTTGAACTTGGGCGACCCCGTGACATTGGAGCGCTCGCCGACATTCACAAAGTTGACTTCAGGCCGCCAGGTAAACATCTGCGTCCCGTTGAGACGTGTCAAAGGGGCGGCGTTTGGAACGACGCGAGGTGGGCAGTCTTGAACGGCCTCGGCATACGCCTGAATGAACTCCGGCGTCGTCCCACAGCAGCCGCCGATGATGTTCAGCCAGCCGTTCTCTGCCCATTCGCGGATAGAGGGAACCATCTGGTCCACAGTAAAGCTAAAGCCCGTTTCAGACATCGGATCGGGCAGCCCCGCGTTTGGATAAGAACTCAGGTACACCGGCGCAATCTGCGACAGCTCTTCCATAAACGGCCGCATCAGGTCCGGGCCAAACGCACAGTTCAAACCGACCGACAGCAGCGGCACATGGGAAATGGAGTTCCACATGGACGCGATATTCTGCCCGGATAAGTTGCCGCCGGCCAAATCGGTCACGGTCAGCGACGCCATAATCGGCACTTCATGGCCCGTGTCGTCAAACAGCTGCTGGATCGCAAACAGCGCGGCCTTCAGATTAAGCGTGTCAAACGTCGTCTCGCACAGCAGCAAATCCACGCCGCCTTCCAGCAGCGCCTGGGCCTGCTGGTAGTAAGCGTCACGAAGCTGGTCGAAGCTGATGTTGCGTTTTTCCGGGTGATTCGAGTCCACCATGACCGTCGCCGAGCGTGTCTGCGGCCCCAATGCTCCCGCGACAAAACGCGGCTTGTCCGGCGTTGAGTAGGCATCGGCGGCACGGCGGGCGATTTGCGCCGCCGCGTGGTTCATCTCGACGACCAAATCTTCCATGCCGAAGTCAGCCATTGAGATCGAACACGCATTAAACGTGTTGGTTTCAATAATGTCCGCGCCGGCAGCCAAATATGCCCGGTGAATGTCTTCAATGACATCCGGCCGGACCAGCATCAGCGCTTCATTGTTGTTCTTGAGGTCCAGCGGATGATTCAAGAAGCGCTCGCCCCGGTAGTCCGACTCCTCAAACTTGTGGCGCTGGATCATCGTCCCCATCGCGCCGTCCAAGATAAGAATGCGCTCTTTCAGCAGTTGTTTGATGTCAGCCATAATTTTCGTCTCTAATCCGCCCAGTTTTCGCATACGAGTTCTGGAACCCGCTGAAAGTCGCGCAGGTTCCGCGTGATGACCGTCGCGCCTTCTTCCAGGGCAATCGCCGCGATCCGCAGGTCCATCTTGCCGACACTCAGCTTCATTGCCAGCAGAAGGTTGTAGCGGGCAATGGCAAATTCAGAAAAGCCGAGAATACGCATCCCAGAAAGCACCCGAACGGAGTTCGCCAATCTCTCATAAGCGGCGGCAAGCTCTTTGTCTGTTTTGGCACGGCGCAAGTAAATCTGCCAGCCGGTCATTTGTTCTTCCACATTGATGACCGTAATCGCCACTTCTGACGGCGGCACTACTAAAAATCGGCGCAGAACCGCCAAATCTTTCCGTTCCAGCAGCGACAGCGTGACAGTATCCAGTATTTTGAGGGTCATAATGCCTGCGGGTCTTCATCCATACTGCGGCGGTAGTCTTGAATTGCCTGTTGCCATTCGTCAAAAACAGGGTCATCCTCAAAGATACCAATTGCCGGAAGCCAGGGATGATTGTCTGCCTTTGCTTTTGCCAGCAGTTGTTCCAGCGTCATGTTCTCAAAAGACGGATCAGCATTCGTTTTTTCTGCCGCTTGTTTACTCATAATTTTAGTTCCTGAAGCTGACGTTTAATCCGCCCAGTTTTCAAAGAGCAGCCCCGGCACACGCTGAAAATCCCGCAGGTTCCGCGTGATCACCGTCGCGCCTTCTTCCAGTGCAATCGCCGCAATCCGCAGGTCCATCTTCCCGATGTTCAGCTTCATCGCCAGAAGCGCATTGTAGCGGGTGATGGCGGCTTCAGAAAAAGTCATAATATGCAACCCGGAAAGTAGCCGAAGAGAATTCGTCAGCCCTTGATAAGCGTAGGCTAGTTCTGCATCACTCCTTGCTCGGCGCAGAAATGCCAAGCGACCTATCATTTGCTCCTCAGCTGTCACGACGGCAACTGCAATTTGGCGGGTCGGCATCGCAACCACACGCGAGACAGTAGGCTGATGACCACGATCATAAAACGAGAGCGTATCAGTGTCGAGAAGCCAGAGTGGGTTCAATAATTTGGGTCTTCCTCAACCTGACGCCGGTACTCTCGCATCTCTGCGAGAAAATCATCAAAGGTGGGATCATCCATAGACATTCCAGCAACTTCAGCTAAGGGATGACCTTCTGCTTTGAGCTTTTCAATGAGACGCCGCGACGATGCTTTTTCTTCTTCAGTCATCGGCGGCATGGGTGCCGGGTAAAGTATCTCAACTTTTGTATCCATAATGCTGATTATAGCACAATCGCGCTTCTGCTAACCTTGACTTCATCGGGTGCGTCCGTTATACTGGAACCAGAGTTTTACAAGCAAAGTATTCGCGATGGGGGCAGTAGTTTGGATCAGAACAAAAATTATGTGGTCGGCGTGGATTTAGGAGGGACGAATGTCCGGGCGGCAGTGCTGGACCGGGCGACGGAAGAAATCGTGGTGCGCGGCGCAAATATCCCCTCAATGGCGATGGACGGCATCGCGCAGACGGCGGGGCAGATCGTGGAGGCCGTGCAGGAAGCTCTCAGCGCCGCCGGTATCGGGCGTGAGCAGGTCTTAGGAGTCGGAATTGCCGTGCCGGGCCATGTCCGGGCCAGCGAAGGCCTGGTCCTGTGGGCCCCGAACTTCAAGGACCAGTGGAAAGGCGTTCCTATCGCGCATCTTGTCGAGACGCTGCTCGGCGTCCCCGTGCGGATCGGCAACGACGCCAATCTCGCGGCGCTGGGCGAGTTCCGGTTCGGCGCGGGCCGGGAAGTGCGCCACATGATCATGATGACGCTCGGCACGGGGGTCGGCGGCGGGATCATTGTCAACGGCAAGCTGCTCGACGGCGCGGACGGCGGCGCGGGCGAGATTGGCCACATGATCATCAGCCCCGGCGGGCGCGGCGGCAACACGGCGTTCGGCACGGTGGAAGGCGAAGCCCAGCGCGACGGCATTATCGAGCGGGCCGCCCGCAAAATTCAGTCGGGCCGCCCGACCACGCTCGGAGCACGGGTAGACTATGACCGCTTCGCTCTGACGCCGGCTCTTATCGCCGAAGAAGCCCAACGCGGCGACGCCGTGGCGCTCGAAGTCTACGAAGAAACCGGCTACTATTTGGGAGTTTGCGTCGCCAATCTCATCAACCTATTTAATACGCAGATGATCGTTGTCGGCGGCGGCATCGCCCAGGCCGGCGAGGTTATTCTGGAACCCATCCGGCGCACGGCGACCGCCTGCGCGATCCGCTCCATGTCCCGCATCTGCCGGATTGTCCCCGCCGAGCTTGGCGACAACGCCGGTGTGTTAGGCGGCGCAGCGATGGTCTTGCAGGAAGTCGGCGGCGAAGTTTAGCAGTATCTTTTCATGCCGGGCTTCAAAGGCATTATCAAATGTGAACAGTCTCAATCATTCAAGCAGGAGGCTAATCAAGGACGTTTTGCCGGTGCTTCTTTTGCAGTCTTCGCTTTTTTGCTTATGCCAGTCGGTATCCGCTCAGGCGCATCCGCCGCTCTATGTTCCGCCGAACCCAGCGGCGATACGCGCACACGATGAGCAATTGTGCCAGCATCAGGAAGCACAAGAAAGACCGCAAGTAACAGTGCAAGGCGGCGGCATTGCGATCCGTGTACCCAACCTGACAAGCCGACCAGACATCCCGCTCCTAGCCCTCACGGCAGCTACCCGGCATTACCCGCATGTCCAACGGTTCCGGCTGACGTGGAACTGTTATGGTGGTCTTTTTATCAGTCACTCATCTGTATTCTATAACCGCACTTACCATACACTCCGCCTATCAGTCACCGGAAACGTCGGTAAGACGGAAAATCCCCTCTGGTACGGCTCCCTGTTTACTCAGGTCACTAATCACGCCATTGCTAAAGACGCACAGCGGCATAAAGCTGTTGTGTTAGCCCCTTACCATTTCTTTGAGGCTTCCCCGCTCGCCTTTTTCAACGACTTGGTCTTTTATGGCTGCCGGGTTCATGCCTTCCAGAAACCGAACTTAGCTTATCCTACTCACGCCCCACGGGTCATAATGCGAATGGTCAAGCCGCGATAACGGTTTAACGAGGCGAAGTTTAGCCGTGCCGCTCGCCGGGGCATGATGGGTCAGCACGACTTTAGGAGGCGCACCAATGGACGACGAGAAGACAGAAACGCACGACATTCCCGGCGGCACGGAAACCACCAGCACCAGCCACAGCGACAGCGGCGACGACAAAATGGAAATCAGCGAGAACGTCACGGAAGACACAGTCAAGGGCGAAGAAGCCAACGAGATATAAACAAAGCCGCCCCGGCCAGTTGACCGGAGCCTTTTTGCGGGGCTGCTCCAATAACGGATCAAACTGCACAGTTTCTAATTCAGCCCAACCTGTTCGCGTCTTATAGATTGCTTTCCATTTACTCAATTCGCTCTCCTGAACAAGCTCAGTGACCTGTCCCACTTGAGTCATCCAGTACCAGAAATCGTAATCGGGTTCTGAGGGTGCCACGGTCAGAAAACCAGTCCAATGGGTTTCCCCATCTTCCCAAGCGCTCACTTTAATTGTGAGCAATCCATCTTCGTGAAAAATGTGCTGCTTCACGTTGAAAATCCGGCTGCCGCCTCCCATCCTGCTTGTACGATACATAGCGATTCTCCTATGGTTCAAATCCCATCGCAGCCATTCGCTCGTCTACCTCGGCTTCCAAAACAGGATTTAGTGCCTGCCATTCTTGTAGAGTATACCGCGAAAACCAGCCGCCTTCTTTTCCGAACACACCCGCCGCCTGCGCCTGCTCAAAATGAATGAGTTCCTCAACCAGCGCTGCCAGTTTAGCGTCAGCCATTTCCGAACGCGATAAATTGATAATCTTCGTAGCGGCATTGAACGAAGCAAAGCCTCTCATTTTCGGGGCGCGGAACCTGCCTCCTGCGGCGCGGAACTCCGCCGATTTTCGCCTTGCAAAATCAATAATTTCAGCCCGCGCCGACGGCGCGTATTGCGTCAAGTTGTACTGCGACCATAGCAAAATGTTTGCAGGTTGACGCGGACGCATTGGATAGCACCTCTACAGGTTCACGCCGTTGATTTTGAGATGGAACTTGCAATTTAGAAAATCGGCGGCGCGGCGGCAGAGGACCATTCGCAGGACGAAGATCTCAAAGTATTCGGTGACGCTGGCATGGGTGGTGTCAATTTCAAGTTCCAGAATGATAGACCTCGCCTCGGCGTTGACGTGCAGGTAGGACTTCTGGACGGCGGAGTTCACCCGGTCGTGGATGTCCCATTTAACCGGGTCTTTTTCCTGCACACGCGAGAAATGAACGTCGGATTTGTCGGCGATGATGACGGCGGCGGAGACGGGCGAGATCGGCAGGCCATTCGGCTCCTCGTGGTTGCCGACCGCTCCAATCACGGTTGCGATCTCGCCGGGAGCCATCTTCATGTCGGTCAAAATCGTGAAGGACATCAGCGCCCCGGCTTCGACATGGCCGATGCGATTGACGACGCAGCCCATATCGTGCAGGTAGCCCGCAATCGCCGCAAGCTCCCCTTCCCGCTCCGGGTGGCTGAGGTTGGTCAAAATGGTGCGGGCAATGGTGGAAACAATCCCGGCGTGGCGGTGTCCATGCTCCGTGTAGCCGATAGCTTGCATCTGCTCGTTGGCACGGGTGATATAAATGCGGACGCGGGCATCGTGACGGACTTCTTTGAGCGTCACGAGTCCCGGTTCAGGGGTTGGTTTTTCGGGCGTTATTTTTTCGAGTGTCGTTTCTGGTGTCATAATCGTTTCAGTGTCACGGGCGTCATAGCCCCGGAAGCAAGAGAAGTGATGCGAACGGAGCCGCCGGTCTCGGCGGCCCAAGTGATGCCGACGGTCGCTGTGCCGTCCCGGTCCGTCTGCACGGCGTCATGGTCGGCAGTTCCCAGCGTGACTTGGACTCTCGCCGCCGTGAACGCCAGCGGCTTGCCGTTCTGGTCAACCACCCGAATTACCAATTGACTTCGGTCATGCAGGCCATCTGGGTCCGGCACGAGGCGGCAGGACAGCGTATACACGGAAACCGGCGCAGTCTTGCCGCTGACCATAATTGGAGCCGTCAGCAGATGGCCTTTGTAGAGCGCGGACACAGTGCCGGAACCGGGCGCAGTGGTGATAAGATACCCTTTTTGGTTCACAAATCCCAGCCTGCCGCCGGTTGGTCCCTGCCAGAGAATGCCGGGCACACTGCCGGGAAGTGTGCGCGAGCCGTCCTGAAGGCGGAGCGGAACGGCAGCGCCAACGCGAATCGGCGTAGGCGGCAGAACAATCTTCGCCGTCGGCACGCCGCCTCGGCTCCCGGCATTCTCCTGGCCCGCCTCGGCGTCAGCGGTGACTGCCGGCAGTGCAGGCGCGTCCGCCTGGAACGCCCGGTCACTATAAACTAAGAGCATGTCGGCGACAGGCCGCTCCGAGCCGTCACCGCCGGGATTGCTGACTGTCAGACCGTCGGCAGCCATTGTGGTCGAACCGCCGCCGTCCAGATTAATCGCGTTCCACGCCCCATACCGCTTCAAGATCAGCGCCATGCCGGCCAGCGAAACGCCCTTCGAAAATGCCTGCCGTCCGTCCACCGTCACCAGCAGCAGATGGCGGCCGTCGCGCGTCGTCCCGACCGCCGTTCGCGGATTCAGGCTTTCGGCAAACCCGGCGTCAAAGCCTTCCGCCGCCCAGTCTACCGAAACCTGCCCGTCCGTCAAAAGACGCGGGCCGCCGCCGACCGCCGCCGGCACCATCGCCCAGAGATAGGCCGAGCGGTTCAAGCCTTCGCCGGAGCGCGACGGCAAATCCCCGCCGGTACGCGGCAGCGAGGCAATCTGCAATGCTCCCTGCGTCCGGCCCACCGGCGCGACCGCGAGGACAAAGCTGACGGGGTCGCCCGGATGCAGGTGCCGCGCCAGAAAGTCCGCGCCTGCCCCCGGCCCGCCCGAAATGACGAGGCCGTCTTTGGGAATGGTTTCCGTGCTTCCACGGACTACCTCCACACGGTCAATATGCCCCGTGACCAGCTTGTTGGCGCGAACCGGCAGGTTGACGCCCGTAATAACCGCTTCCACACCGCCCGGCTTGTTGGAAGTCGTCTGTCCATAGAGCGGGCTGTAAACGACGATCTCGCCGGGTGCCGTAGACCGATCAATGCCGCTCAGATACGCCCGTGCGCCGTCAGCCGCCTGCAAGTCGCCGAGAAAACCGAGCTTATCGAACAGCACCCTGCCGTCCGGCGTCACGCCCAAAGTCACGCGCGGCCCGCTGCCGTGAATGCCGGGAAACGGTTCCGAAAACAACTCGCCGTCCCGAATGCCGACGCCGAGTGGGTCGCCGGTATACGGGAAATAATCGGCGTTGATCGCTGCCACTGCTCCCCAGCGCCGGGCCAGGCGCGAGACATCTTCCCGCCCCTGCGCCCTATCCGGCGCATTGACTTTGTCCTGCCCGATGCCGACCCCGATCCGCACCCCCGGCGCACCCAAATCCACCGACACGACATTGATAATCAGCGGCGTCTTTCGGTCAATTTCCTGCGTCAGCGTCACCCCCGGCGCAAGCTTTTTGACTGTCGTGTCTGCCTGCGCGGCACACGCCAGCCACAGCAGCCCAGCCGCTAGAATAAGAGTTCGTTTTTGCAAAAATCGCATAAAAATATGAGTACCATGACATAAATGTCACGGCTAATCAGCCTTCGGCTAAGAAGTACCGCTTCGCGGCACTGGGATTATTTTCTGTGTTGTTCTTCTCTTAGCCCCGCGAAGCGGTGCTTTGTAGCGTCTGCGCTGGTTAGCCGTGCGTTTCAACACATGGTCTTGTGTCGTTAAATCTTCGCTCCCATACTGACAAGCATGGCACGGGTTTCATCTCGGATTTCTTTCGTTTCGGCCTTTAGCTTCTCAATCTCTAACCGGTCCTGAACCATCAGTTCGTTGAGCCGCGTTGCCTTCTGCATTAGCATCTCAAACTCTGCTTCATATTGTGCTGCTGTCTGCGGCGCAGGCTGCGCCGATAGAATATTTGCCATGCGGGTTTCCTCTACTTAATTGTAACGAGTGCGCTTTGGATCGCGTTTCCTGTTGGAAGACCGCTGACAACAGCGGTGTCGCAGTAATGGCCGTAACCATCATTCTTCAACAAGCAAAAGCTGTCTTGCGGGCCGCTTGAAGGCATTGTCGGATGCCACACAAAATCATAGTTTATCGTGAAATCGTCGTCCTTAGCAGTATAAACCACTTGATTGACTTTGATGTCCGTCAACGTGTAAGCCTTGCCATTATAACGATAACTGTGGAGCGTCGGCGCGGCCAGCACTTGCGCCCGGAACTGCTCTTGGACTGACGCCTGAGCAATCGGCGGTGTTCCCGTCGGTTTGACGGCAGCGGCGGAAGCAGGAACCACCCCGGACACCATTGGTCGATGAACCACAATAACGGCGGAAACAATCAGCGATGCTGACACGATGCAAGCGGCGGCAAGAACGGAAACATCAGAGCGCGGCATGGCATTTTCCTCCGAGTATGTTTTTGTAAGTTTACGCTTCCGGCAGCAAATCTTCGGCGGCGTTGGTGTCGCTCCAAATGAGCTTGGCGTCTACTAAACCCGGTGCGGCGGTGAGGCGCAAAGATTGAACGCCGGTTAGCTCGCTGCTCGTGCCGTCGGAGCGCAGGCCGAGGCCGAGCCAGAGGCCGTCAAAGGAGCTGTCCTGCTCGCAGGTGACGACAATGCGGCGGCCACGGGCAATCATCTCGACCGTGCCGGGGAACAGCGAAACGCCCGATGTCTGGCGTGTTCCCGTTGGGCCGGTGCGGTACTGGGACAAAATCGCTGTGACGGAGCCGTTCCGGCCATTTGCATCTGGGGCGATGATCTCAACGCTCAGGCTTTCCACATCGCCGGTCGGGACGGGCTGGCCGTTGAGAAATACAAACAGGTCAGCAGACGAGGGGCCGCTGACGATAATCTGGGTCAGGCGGCTCTGCATTCGGGCGACTTCGGCGGCAGCAGGCAGGTTAGACGCGGCGGCAGGCGTGCCATTGGATGAGCCGAACATGGGCAGGGTTCTCCTGAAGGACGACCTCACCCCGGAACTCCGTTCCGATACGCAGTAATGCTTGCATACCCTCTCCTTGTTAAGGAGAGGGTGGAAACTTGTTTCCGGGTGAGGTTCTAAGCGACAATCGTGTAGGTGATGACTTCGTCGGTCGAAATCCAGTGCGGCTTGTAGACGGACACAAAGGCTTTCACGGTGTCGTCCTGGGCGTTTACGTCCACGTAAACATCCACGACGCGGCTGGTCACTTCCTGTCCATTGTACCAGACACGGGTGGCTTCGGGCTCGACCATCGGGTGATAGTTTTCCATCACGATTTCGTGGCCGGGGAACGTCAGGGTCAGCTTGCCGGGCAGGATGTCAAGCGCGTTGTCCGGGTTGTCTTGGGGCCGGACAATCGCCGTCAGGTCCGTGCCGTCGTAGATGCCGCCCTTAATCGGGTTATCGTATTCGTCGCGCCCGGCGCGAACTTCGACAAAAAGCTGCGCGGCCAGGACTTCGACGCCATTGTTATAGAGCGTCGTGGAAGGCCAGTCGCCGCCGGTCTGAAATATCATGTCATTCATAGGTTTACCTTTGCTGCTTGCAGATGCCGGGGTTGTAGAACCCGGCAAGA
>JAABUZ0100002594.1_pt1 | contig 29562 bp, 31 predicted proteins | sample 5562091 | NCBI WGS metagenome assembly JAABUZ01 (sample SAMN12813069, study PRJNA571459) | rock metagenome | isolation source: Antarctica rocks | place: Antarctica: Victoria Land, Linnaeus Terrace sud | collected 2015-12-21
TCTCCGGGAAACGGGCCAGGAAGGATGACCACAACCACTCGCGTTATGCCGACCTCAGCACGGGCTACATCCCAACGTGCGCAGACTTTCTCACCGAGGTCGGCTTAACGATCGAGTCGGCTTAATGGTGCGGCGCGAACCGGCGCCGGACGCCCGCTGCGGCGGCGGCGTGATGCAGCTGCTTGCGCGCCGCCGAGGCCTCCTACCGCCGGCCGGCGGTCGGCCCGTGGATCACGCACAGGAGCGCTCCGATCGGGAGGTCGCGGCGGATCTCGAGCCACGGGCCGAGCTGTTCCCATGCCCAGCGGTCCATCCCGACCTCGCGCCGCTTGCCACCTTTCCCGCGCCGAACGAGCACCGCGCCGCGGCCGCGATCAAGATCGCTCTCCTGAAGAGCGAGCGCTTCGCTGATCCGCAGCCCTGCGCGCCACAGCATGACGATCAGAACGCGAAGCCGGTGAGCGTCGGGACGGTCACCGACCGCGCGCATGACGGCGACGATCTCCTCAACCGTCGGCGGATCGGCCGGGTACTCACTCCTCGCCCTTGTTGCGCGGCGGGCGGCCTCGGTATAGCTGGGCATCGTCGCCGGCGAGCGACTATGCCCAGCGGCGTCCAGCAGCACGGATTCATGAACCCTCCCTTTGGATGGGTTGACGGTTCGGCTCCTATTCCAGCCGACCCGCCGCTGCCGCGGAAGAGCTGGCAGCTACCGCATGCGCTTCCTCGTGTCCGCGCGAAGCGCGTCTGTCGTCCGCGCGAAGAGCGTCTGTCCGCGGGTCACGGTCAAGTTGCGCCGCGCCGTAAAGGCAGGTCTCAGTCCACGGCCTCGGCGACGGTGCGCTTCTGCGGCAGAAGGCCGCGGGCAGCGACTCTCGAGACTGCCGAAAGTGCGTGATAGCGGGAGCCGGGCGGGCTTCGCCTCCAACTTTCGCATTGAGTCGACGGTTAGCAGGGACAGTGCAAGCACCGAGGCGCGTCTGGCAACGAGCACAACTAACGGCCCGCGGACTGCGGGCCGCGCGTTCGTCGTACCTCGCCCATCTTTCCCCCGCCGCAGTGGACCTCTGCAATTCCAATACCGTCTCGCCCATGGATTTGATCCGCCGAATAGAGGCCGGTGAGGGCGAGTTCCTGCTCTTTGCTCTCACCCCGCCGCGCCTTGCGACGGATCGCGAAAGCGCCCAAGAGATCGCCGACGCGACAGTTGCTCGGCTTCGTCCGCTGGGTTTGGACGGTCTGATCCTTTACGACATCGACGACGAAACTGACAGGAACCCGGCCGAGCGTCCATTTTCGTTCATGCCGACACTGGACCCCGCCGACTACCTCACCAATCATCTCGGGGCCTGGCAAACGCCGGTGATCGTCTATCGCGCAGTCAGTAAATACGCTTCCGGTGAGCTTCGGGGCTGGCTATCTGCGCAAGATCCCGAACGGTTGATGACGGTTCTCGTGGGGGCAGCCTCAAGCAGCGCAACGGTTCAGACTTCGTTGCGAGATGCTCAGGCGATAGGACGAGAAGTCAACCCTGGGATGGTGTTGGGCGGTGTGGCGATACCGGAGCGCCATACCCGCCGCGACGATGAACACCTACGACTCCTCGCTAAGCAGGACGCGGGCTGTCGCTTCTTCGTAACCCAGGTAGTCTACGACATCAACGCAGCCAAGAACCTTGTCTCGGACTACTACTACGAATGCAGCGCGCGAGGCATCTCACCTGCGCCTTTCGTCTTTACCTTCTCGGTATGCGGATCGATCAAGACGCTGGACTTTCTGCGGTGGTTGGGTGTCGACGTGCCGAGATGGATCGAGAATGACCTCAAGCACGCTGCCGAGACGCTCGAGGCCTCGTATCAGCAAGCCCTGGCGACGGCCACCGAGCTGATGACGTACTGCCGCACCCTCGGCGTGTCGTTCGGAATCAACGTGGAAAGCGTCTCGATCAGGCGAGTGGAAATCGAAGCATCGGTCCGACTTGCACGAGAACTTCGAACGCAACTGAGGAGCTGAGTTCCGCCACAGCTTCGGCCCGAACGAGGTTCACCGGCTCGGAGCACCGGGTTCGCGGCGCCCGGGCGCGACCCGGTTTCGTTTCCGCCAGGGGATCCCAGCCCGGTGCTGGAGGTTCCGAGTTGCGCGGATCCAAGCACGCGTCGGCCGGGGTGTTGACAGACTTCGCTGATACCGATCGAGTCAAAGCACAAGCTTGCGGCGCCAGGAGCGGGCTTCTGCTGGGTCGCCGCTGCGGCAGCCTCACCGTTGCATCCGCTCTCGGAGCGGATGCAGAAGTCACGCCGCCGAATGAAAGCGGGTGCCTGGCACCGCACGATGCCTTCCCTCTCAACGGTGTGCGCTGAGCGGTCGCCGACTGCGATCGGCGATCGGGGAACGGACGGCGCCGGGAGGCACCGTCAACGACGGCCACGAAGAGAAGACTTGCTTCGAGCGCCACGGCTGTCAGGCGCGGCCGGTGACCGCCGGCTGACGCCGGCTCCCGCCATTGACCTCGCTGCGCTCGGTCTGGATCACGCGAAGTCCCCATTTGATCGGGGAGGCGTCCCACACCGCCGTAGGCGGTTTCTCCGGCCGCCACTTGCTAGCCCGCCTGCGCTCGTTGGACTGTTTTGTCAGCCGAGCGAGCGTTTCTGGCGGTTCGTAGCGGTCTCCAGACGCACCACTGAACCCGTCCGATCCCCAGCAACCACGGGAAATTCCTGCAAACACTACGATGATGCCGGAGGAGGGACTCGAACCCCCGACACGCGGATTATGATTGCTGTGATTCCTTAGCTGGCCAACGCAGTTCCGCGAGATTGCCCGCCGATATAGGGCATTTACCAAGGACCCGATCGACGGTTTTGGTAACTGCTTGGTAACCACGTCCGGTCAAGGGCGTACACTCTCAAATTGAGATGAGCGAGATCGCTCCCAGCGGCTTTACCACCGTCCGGTCAGGCAAGCGTGGCCGACGGTCCTACTACGCCTACTGGCGAGACGCCGAGGGGCGCCACGGCGTCCGGCTCGGCCCGGCGCATGTGAAGGACACGGGTCGACGGTCCGGGCGCGGTGGGGTCGTCTGGCGCGCCGGCGACGGTCCTCCGCCGACCGCACAGCACCTCACGCCGAAGGACGCCGCCGCACGGCTCAGGACAATCCTCGAAGCGGTTCCGCGGGCGCCCGTGGAGCGCCAGCCGGACCGCAGCTTGCAGGACGCGGTGGAGGGATGGATGCAGGAGCGCGGCTCGCAGCGCGGCCTCAAGCGCTCCACGACAATGGATTACCAGGATCTCTTCGAACGGCTCTACCGCGACCTCGGTGCCGATACGCCGGTGTCCGAATTCGAGGACGGGCGTTTGCAGGGATACTTCGCGAACTTCGAAGCGCAGCGACTCGTGGGGCCCGAGCGGGCGACGCGGGCGCGCGAAGCGGGCGAGACAGTCCGCGAGGTCGTCGTCGAACGATGGACCGCCCAACCAGCCAGTGCTCAAGCCTTGGAGGTCGCGACCAGCATCTCGCCGCAGAGCTCGGCGGGATGTGGAAGCACCGGCGTCCTGGCGCATATCGTGTTGTGCCGCGAAGCCACCAGCGCCCTCGTCGAGTGACACGAGCCGACGCCAACCAGCTGCGGGAGCAGGGATGGTTGGTCGAGCGACGGGCAACACCGAGGCTGCTGCTCTGTTCGCCCGCCGCAGCCCAGACGCGCAACAAGTACCGCGACCTCTTGTCCGCCGTGCTCGACTACGGTCGACGCCAGGGCTGGATCGAAGCCAACCCCCTCGTCGACGTGCGCCGGTCGAGCCGTCGTCATGACCGCGAGCGAATCCTCAGACGCGAGGACTTCTACGACCCTGGCGAAATCGAGCGCCTGCTCGCGAGGGCGCCCAGTCCGTTCGAAGAAGCGTTCTGGCTCTGCGGTTTCCACGCCGGCATGCGTCTGCCGGGCGAGGCCCTCGGCCTGCGCTGGGGTGCTGTCGATTTCGCCGCCGGCGTGATCCGCGTCTACGACAACTGGGTGCGCAACGCACACGACAGCACGAAGACGACACCCGTACCAATGACGCCACGGCTACGCCAGGCGCTGCTTCAGCTAGCCGCCCGGATCGATTTCACCAGCGATGACGACTACGTCTTCACCCGCGACGGCCTCGGTCGTCCCGCGGCACAGCGTCCGCTGCGAGAAGCCTTTAGGACAGCGGCGACCGCAGCCGGCCTCAAGCTCATCCCGATGTACAACGCGCGACACAGCTTCGGCAGCTCGCTCGCTCGAGACGGGATCGACGTGCGCACGATCCAGGCGCTGATGCGCCATGACCGACTATCGACCACCGAGCAATACATGGCGTACGCCCCACGGCCGGAGCTTGCCGAACGGATCTCCGCGGCGCTACGTCCGCACGGCGACCAACGCCTCGTCGCGTCGAGTTCATCCGGACCGCCGCTTGATCTGTCCGACTTCCTCGAGAGGCTCGACGAGGAGGTCCCGGCCAAGTGGTCGCGCGAGGTGCAACGCCTGCTCGCTCAGACAACGCGACTGGCCACGACCGCCGACGACTGATCAAGGCGACGCACTGTCGGCGCGATCCAATCATCGTCGCCGGCCCGGGGTCCCAGCCCGGTACGCGCGCCTGCGCGTGCTGTGCCCGCGTTCAGAAGTGAGGTCGGTCTGTCACGGCGCTTCGCGGGTACCAAACAGGCCGATTTTCTTGCACTTCTGAAGCCCTCGGGAGGCAGAACGTCTGGGCTTCGCGACGTATGGGGATTGAGTTGACTACGAGCCAGACGTCGTCGTTGGCGTTGATCGTCAAGCGCAAGTCGTTGCAACGCGGGCGGTCGACCGCGGCTTCACATCCGTGATTCGTCACGCGCTCTGGAGAGGGTGGCCTGCGTCGGGCGTCATTGCCTCGCCGCGCGGCTGTATAGAAGCGACAGGTCATGTTTGTACACGCGGCCATACCCGGGTTTCGGTCACGTTGAAATGCTGCATGCCTACTGTATACAACCTGTCAGGGAGCCCCGACGATGCACATGGGCAGGGAAACGGCTGACACGATCACGCGTCGGTCATTGCTCAAGCGCGGGGTCGCCGGTGCTGCGGCGCTCGGTGTGCCCGCGGTTCTCGCCGCCTGCGGTGGTTCGGCCACGGTAAGCACTGGAAGGTCCGGCAAGACGAGCCTTGTGATGCAGCTCTCGTTCCTCGAGAACGTCCAGTTCGGGGGGAGCTTCATGGCCGACGCTCGTGGCTATTACGCGGCGCAGGGCCTGTCGGTTTCGTTCCTACCGGGCGGACCGAACGTCGCGGCCGAGCCGGTCGTGGCGGCGGGCAAGGCGCTGATCGGGATCTCTCACACTTCGGAGTGCGCGCAAGCGATCAGCAACGGCGCGGCACTGACGGTGATTGGGGCCGGTTATCAGAAGAACCCCTTCTGCATTATCTCGAAGAAGAGCGCGCCGATGATGATCCCGGACGCGATGCGCGGCAGGAAGATCGGGGTCGCGACCGCGAACCAGCCCGTGTTTAGCGCCTTCTTGAAGGCCAATCACATCCCCGCATCGGCGGTGGAGGTTGTGACGATCCAGTTCGATCCGACGGTACTGGCGACTGGTCAGATCGATGGGCTGATCGGGTTCTACACAAACGAGGCGATTCAACTCGAGCTGGCGGGGATTCCCGTCCATACGATGCTGCTCAACGACTTCGGCTACCCGCTGCTCGAGGAGCCTTACATCGTGCGCACGGCCGATCTCCAGTCCTCATCTACGCGCGCCCTGCTGCGTCGCTTCATGACCGCTGAGCGTAAGGGCTGGGAGGCAACCCTCCTCGATCCTGCCGCCGCCGCGCGGTTGGCCGTCTCTCGCTTCGGGGTCGGGCAGCATCTGCAGCTCAAGCAGCAGTCGCTGGAGGCAGTTGTGCAGAACAAGCTCGTCGCAGACGCCGATACCCGCAAGCATGGCCTGTTCTGGATGACGCCGACAAAGATCACCCACACGCTCCAGTCGCTCGAGCTGGGGGCGGTCAAGGTCGGTCCTTCCATGTTCAGCAACGAGATCCTTGCCGAGATCTGACAGCGCTCTTGGATGACTGCCTTAAGAGTAGTCAAGATGCCCACCGACGGGCCAGACGACCTGGGCCCGTTGGACGCGCTTGAGATTGCCGGCTTGGCTCCCGAGCACGTGATAGCGATGGTCGCCAAGAGCGAGGGCAACGGCTGCGTCAACGACTTCAGTCGAACGCTCGCGACGCACGCGTGGGAGCGGGTGCTGCCCGATACGGCGATCACGATCGTCTCGGGCGGGACCGAGGGGGTGCTGAGCCCGCACGTGACGCTCCTTGCCCAAGGCCCCGAAAACGCTCGCCTCCCTGCTGGCGGGCTGCTCGCCAATGTCGGACGGACAGAAGCGATCCCTCCCTACGAGATCGGTCGACCCGCGCACATCGACGCCGTCGCGGACACAGTCCGTGAGCTGGTGGGTGCGGTCGGGGTGGACACCGCCGCGGTCCAGCTCGCGCTGGTCAAGACGCCGCTCCTCACGTTCGAGAAGGTCACCGCCTGCGCCGCTGCGGGCATGCCACCAGTCACGACCGACCCCTACGAGTCGATGGCGCGATCGCGACGGGCGGCGGCGCTGGGCGTAGCGGTTGCGCTCGGGGAGTGCTCGCGTGAACAGGCCGAGGAGTCGATCGAGTACGGTGCCGCGGCGTTCTCGTCGGTGGCATCAGTCAGCGCCGGCGGTGAGCTCGACGATTGCCACGTTGTGCTCCTCGCCCGAGGCGACGACGACGGCCCGCTGCGGGCCCTTCACACCGTGATGGCCGACGCTCTGGACATGGCGTCGGTCGCGGAACTACTGGGGGCGGTCGAGGCGGAGGGCGGCCGCCTGATCCAGGTGTTCGCCAAGGCAGAAGCTGATCCGACCGGCCGTATCCGCGGTCGACGCCACACGATGTTGACGGACTCCGACATCCACAGCACCCGTCATGCCCGAGCGGCCGTAGGCGGACTTCTGGTCGCCATGGTCGGTGATGGATGCCTGTACGTGTCGGCCGGTGCCGAAGCCCAGGGGCCACCAGGCGGCGGGCCCGTGACCGTGGTCTATGAGGTGGGGGGCCGATGACCGGGGTCGTGACGCGCCCAGCGGAAGGCGCATCAGACCCAAGTTCCGCTGAGGGCGTGCGAGTAACCGGCTTGACGAAACGGTTCTGCTCGCGGCGAGGCGATATCGTCGCGCTCCGGGACGTCGATCTGGCGACAGGCTCGGGTCAGTTCGTTGCTCTACTCGGTCCATCGGGATGCGGCAAGTCGACGATTCTGCGGATCCTCGCCGACCTCGCACAGCCGAGCACGGGAAGCGTGTCCATCCACGGGGAGTCCCCCGCAAACGCGCGCCGTGCCCACCACATCGGGATCGCATTTCAGGACGCCTCCCTGTTGCCGTGGCGCAGCGTGCGCGACAACATCGCGCTGCCGCTGGAATTGGCGCACCGCTCCAGGGACCGCACGCTGCTCGGCGAGCTGATTGAGCTGGTCGGACTGCACGGGTTTCAGGACGCCAAGCCGGCCACTCTGTCCGGCGGGATGCGCCAGCGCGTCGCGATTGCCCGCGCGCTCGTGGCGGAGCCCCGATTGCTTCTGCTCGACGAGCCCTTCGGCGCTCTCGACGAGCTCACCCGCCAGCGGATGAACCTCGAGCTGCAGCGGATCTGGACCGAACGTCGCGCGAGCACTGTGCTCGTCACCCACTCGATCGCCGAGGCCGCGTTTCTCGCTGATGTCGTATACGTGATGAGCGCCCGACCCGGACGCATCATCGATGTCGTCGCCGTCGATCTGCCGCGCCCCCGCGAGCCGTCGCTGTTGAGACTGAGCGAGTTCCATGCCCTCACAGATCACCTACAGGAGGCGGTCTTCGCCGCGCATGCTCGGGACGAAACCGGTGACGCCCGATGACAACCACACCCAGCGTTTTTGCGACGCGCGTAAGTGCGCAGGCCCGTGTCCATTCTGAGCTCTGGGTTCGCGCACGGCTGCGAGCCTCTACCGGTCCGGTCGTGCTGCTGTTAAGTTGGGAGCTGCTCGCGCTGAGCGGTGTGCTTGGGCGGTACGCGCTTCCCACGCCAACCGCGGTATTGAGCACCGAGTGGCACGATGGCTTCTATCTCACCGATGCATGGACGACTCTCTGGGAGGCCGGGCGCGGCTTTCTGATTGGTAACCTGGCAGCGTTTGTCCTGGCGCTCACGTGCGCATCGTGGATTCGACTGCGGCGGCCCGTGCTGCATTTCGCGGTCGCGTCATATTGCATTCCGACGATCGCGATCGGACCGATCCTGGTGCTGCTCATGTCACTCGACACGACCAAGGTGGCGCTTGCCGCGCTCTCGGTCTTCTTCACGTCCCTCGTGGCGTTTGTGCTCGGCCTCGATTCTGCCGATCCACGCCACCTCGACCTTATCCACGCCTACGGCGGCGGCCGGTGGACGATGTTGTGCAAGGTGCGCGTGCGGGCTGCCCTGCCCTCGGCGATGAGCGGGCTGGCGCTCGCCGCGCCGGCCGCCGTGCTCGGCGCGATGATCGGTGACTATCTCGGCGGCCATCGGGGGCTAGGCGTCGTCATGCTCCAGGCGGAGGCTTCGCTTCACGTCGCCCGGGTGTGGGCCGTCGGCGTCACCGCCACCGCGATGGCCGGCGCGGCGTTCGCACTGATCTCGTTGCTGGGGCGCCGCCTGTCGGGTGGTTTAACGATCGGCAGCCTCGAGCGCCGTCCGTGTGCTAGCCGGTCCGCGTCTCCAACGCTCGCCTCGATGCTGGTGCGGCGGATGGTCGCGCTCGCCGCCACGCTCGCGGGGCTCATCTTCGCCTGGTGGGCGGCCGTAACGGTCCTTGGGCTGAACCCCTACTACGCCAAGACGCCCTCAGCGGTCCTCCACGGTCTCGCGACCGCCCAGCTGGGTGGCACGACCGGTGAGCTCCTGCTCACCGGCGCAGGCACCACACTTGTCGACGCCTTGCTCGGCTACCTCGCGGGAACGCTCGCGGCGGTCGTTATCGCCCTCGCGGTCACGACCTCGGAGACTGCACGATCGATAATCATGCCGTCGATCGTCGCCTTGCGATCGGTGCCACTGATTGCCATGACGCCGTTGCTCGCGTTGATCTTCGGGAACGGAACTCTGCTGATCGCAACGGTCGCCGGAACCGTCGTGTTGGTACCGACCGTCGTCACCGTAACGGCGGGACTGGCGCACGTTCCCACCCCGGCAGTGGATCTGCTCCACGCCTACGGCGCTGGGCGCCGAGCGACGTTGCTCAAGCTCCGACTCCCGTTTGCGATCCCAGCGCTGTTCGCGTCGGCCCGAGTTGCGATGCCCGGTGCGATCGTTGGCGCCATGCTCGCGGAGTGGCTGTTGACAAACTCCGGCCTGGGGCACCTGATGGCCGTCTCAGTCATCGACTCGAACTTCAACCTGCTGTGGGGAGCGCTGGCGATTGCCACCGTGATCTCGGTCATCCTCTATCAACTCATGTCGGAAGGTGAGGAGCTGGCGCTTGCGCGGCTGAGTCAATGAGCCGTTTGAGAGCCGATCCCCCGCTCGATTTGCTGCTCGAACTCGCTGCGATGCTTGATGAGCTGGCTTTGGAGGGTCCCGGGGGAGCGATGCAATGATGGAGATCAACCGACCTGAGGTTCTCGCCGAAGTGACTGCGGCATTCGAGCGCTACGAACACGCGCTAGGAGATAACGACATCGACGTGCTCAACGAGTTGTTCTGGGACGATCGACGCGTCGTCCGCTGCGGCGGAGGAGTGAGCTTTTACGGTCCCGACGCCATCAGGCAGTTCCGCTCTTCCCGCCCGACCGACGACCTCGACAGGACTCTCCTGAGCACCGCCATCACGACCTTCGGCGACGACGCCGCGACGGCCGTCGTCGAGTTCCAACGCCACAACTCGGGTCGGCACGGCCGTCAGTCACAAACGTGGATTCGGACCGACGAAGGTTGGCGGATCGTGCTGGCCCACGTTTCCCTCCACGACGACGTGTGCACCACCGCTGAGCCGAGCGGGCCCACGGGTGCGCGAGCCGCGTAGGGGAGACGGGCGTCCGCAGCGGGGCCGTGATCGCGCAACTGATGTACGGTCATATACGGACGCGCAGCAACAAGGCGCGCCGGGCGAAATGCTCGCGGATCGCGCCGGATCGCTCGATCGGGTCGGCACCCATCCCGACTACGCCTCCACAACTCCACTCAACTCAGGCTGACCGTTCGTTGCTCTCTCCGCGTCCCGAGCCGGTCTGTCTGTCGTCAGGGCGGGGAATCCGTACGCTCGTCCGTCGGTGTGCACGATGTCATCCTCCCAGGGCAAGCGATATTCGCCCGCAACCAGGTCTCTCATATAGGTGTACGGGCAATCGGTGGCCCCGCCCTTGACGGCCACGAACCCGCGATGGCCCAACTGATAGATGTTGTTCTCCACCGCCCAGTGCCTCCGAGCCTCGCGCACCAGGTCCGGGCGAACCTCGGCCGTGATGATTTCATCGGGACGACCTCCCCCTTGGACCAGCGGCTCCCCGTCGAAGTCGACGATCATCGCCTCGCCCATCGAGTCGAACGTTCCGTCCGAGCCGGCCATGCACACCGATGCCGTGATCATCAGGTTCGAGAATGCATTGGCCTGGTTCGTCACTTTCCATGAGTGGCGGATGGGCGCTGTGTAGCCGGCCGTTCGAAGCATGATCTCGGCCCCGCGATACGCACACTCCCGAGCCATCTCCGGAAACATGCCGTCGTGACAGATGATCAGGCCCAGCGTGCTTCCGTTTGGTCCCTCGCAAACGGGAACACCGAGATTCCCCGGTTCCCAGGGCTCCACTGGGACCCACGGGTGAAGCTTTCGATAGGTCAGCCGGATCTCTCCGAGCGCGTCGATGAAGATGCCGGTGTTGTATGGGCTCCCGTGTGGATTGCGCTCCATGAGGGAGAAGCAGCCCCAGATGCTGTGTCGCGCGCACGCCGAGCGGATGGCCGCTACCTCGGGACCGTCGCTCGTGCACATGATCTCCGGGTTGGTGTCCATCGACAAACCGTGCAAGGCGTACTCGGGGAACACCACGAGATCCATGGTTTGCATGTTTCGGCGTGCCCTGCCGATCATCTCGACAACGCGCGCCGTCTGATCGGCGAGTTCCACTGGGGTGGATACGTTTGGCAGCTGCAGCTGCACCAAGCCGATCACCACCCCATTGGGACTCTTGTTCAGACCTCCAAGACCGTTCATCGGTTGCCTCCAGTTTGGCGTTTCTTGAGTCGACGCGTTGGTCTATTCCGCTCCCGCGCCCACGGCATCGCATGCGGATCGCTGCCGGCCCTTGAATGCGCCGCGACATTCATCGCTGCCCCGGTCCTAGCTTTCCGAGCGCGGCGAGCAGAGATTGCGAGGACGCGACTGCTCCGAACACGCCGCCTTGCATCGTCACCATCTTCAGGGCGGCCTCGTGGTTGCCCGGATCGGTGGCGCCGGTGCAGTCGGCGAGCAGCAGGCACTCGTAGCCCCGGTCGTTGGCATCGCGCATCGTCGAGTGAACGCAGACGTCAGTCGTGATGCCGGTGAATACGAGCCGGGTGATGCCCCGCGTGCGCAGGAGCAGATCGAGGTCAGTCCCATAAAAGGCGCCCTTCCCCGGCTTGTCGATGATCAACTCGCCATCGATCGGTGAGACCTCGGGTACGATCTCCCACCCTGGTTGGCCTCTGACCAAGATCCGTCCGCATGGCCCCGGATCTCCGATGCCTGCGCCGATGCGCCGCGAGCGCCAGAGCTTGTTCGGGGGGCAGTCGGAGAGATCCTCGCGGTGGCCTTCGCGCGTATGCACGACGAGCGCGCCCCAGGCTCGAAGCGCTGCGAGCATGGCGGCGGTAGGCGCGAGTCCAGCTCGGGTGAGCTCAAGGTCGTATCCCATCTGGTCGACATATCCTCCGGGACCGCAGAAGTCGGCCTGCCAATCGATGCACAGCAGCGCCGTCGAATCGGCCTCAAGCAGTCCGTCATACGGCCAGCGATAGGGGTACGCATCGATCCCAGCGACCGGGGCGGGAATCTCTCGCTCGCTCAAGAGGCCGCCCTGCGGCGACGGTGACGGCGCCGCAGGGGGTTCCACTTCGCTCGGCGGGCCACCGAGCGCTCTGTTGCTCATGACTTGCCCACCGTGCCTACGACCCCCTTGACGAAGCAGTTGAACGAGTTGATCTGCTGGTAGGTCGGCGTAACGCCCGCCGGCACCAGGAGACGACCGTTGTTGCAATAGATCGGCCCCTTGAAGATCGAAACGCCGGTCTTGTAGGTCGCGAGCTTGGCCATGATCTTGCCTTGGAGTGAGGAATCGACCCTCGGGCCGAACGACGCCAGCGTGAGCGGGTTGTCGTTCTGCTTGAAGCTGCCCAGCCAGTTTCCGTTGTACTTGCTACCGGTGAAAGCCCCAGCGATCGCGATCTTCGCGATCGCGTCGTAGACCGGCGCCCACTTCCATACCGAACCGGTCAACCATCCGCTCGAGTCGAGGTCGGAGGCGTTGTAGTGATAGCCGACCACTGAGGCGCGGGCCCCCCTGGCGGCCTCGACGACCGTTGCCTGGCAGTCCTGGTGCTGAGAGAGCACGTCGGCCCCCTGGCTGAGCAGGGCACTCGCGGCGGTTTTTTGCTTGAGCGGATCGCACCAGTTCGAGGTCGCCTCGGTGTACGTGGTCGCTTTCGGATTGAGCAACTGCGCTCCCAGCTCGAACGCGTTGACGTTGTCGATCGTCTGCCCGATCGGGAACGCGTAGACGAAGCCGAGCTTGTTGCTCTTGGTTATGGCCCCCGCGGCCATGCCGCCGAGGGACACCGGCTCGAACGCCTCGCCCCAGTAGGTGCCGAAGTTGCGCGGGATGCCTGGCCCGGTGAAGTCGCCGCCTTGGTGGATCACGACGACGTTGGGGTGGGTCTTGGCGAATGCGAGCGCGAACGGGTAGTAGCCGTAGCTCGTCGCGAAGATCACCTTGGCCCCCTCGTTGACCATCGCCTGCATCGCCGAGGTCGCCTGCGTCGTCTCGGGAACGTTGGCGGCGAGCAGCGTCTTCACGCCGAGATCGTGCTTGACCTGCTGGCTGGCGGTGTATACCGCCTGGTTGTAGCCCTGATCGTTCTCCTCACCAACCATCACGAAGCCGATCGTGGTTGCGCCCTTTCCGGGCGGGCCGGCTGACCTGCTCGCGCTCGACGGCGCCGGCGAGGAGGAGGCGGAAGAGCAGCCACCGATGGCGGCAGCCGCCGTCAGGACGAGCGCCCCGGCGGCGAGCCTGGCGCCCTTGGACAGCTGGTGGCGAGGGAGAGTTCGGCTCCTCATTGGCGGCGGTGCGACCATGGTCGACTTCCTTTCGTGATTTGTGAATCTGCTGAGCAACGGTGTTGAGTCCGAGCGCTTGAGTTGGCGGGCGGCATGAACAGCAGCGGGTACGCGCCGCTCGCTCGTGACCCATCTGCGAGAGGGGCCACTAGCTCGTGTTGGTAAGGGCTTTGGTGATCCCTTCGGGTGCTCGATCGCTGCCCCGCCGCGCGAGCATCACTAACGCTATGATCGTGATCATGTAGGGCAGCGCGTCGAGCAGGTATTGGTTCACGCTGACGCCGTGCGCCTGCAGCACCGACGCAGAGGCGAGGGCCACACCGAACAGGTAGCTGCCAAACAGCACCCACAACGGACGCCACCCGGCGAACAGCACGACGGCGACCGCGACGAACCCGTATCCGTTGGTCATGTCGTCGAACCAGTTGTCGACGTATCCGACCGACAGCTGTGCTCCGCCGATCCCCCCGAGCGCAGCCCCGATGCTGACGGCGGCAATCTGGACAAGCTGCGGTCGTCGTCCTGCGACGGCCACCACCACCGGTCGCTCCCCGGTGGCCCTCAGCACGAGGCCCACGCGCGTGCGGTGCAGAACCCACCACACCAGGGGGACGAGCAGGTAGCCGAGATACACGAGCGGATCGTGGTTAAACAGGATCCGGCCGAGCCACGGAATCGACCCGAGGATCGGGATCTTCACCGTCGGCAGGGCGGTCGCCCTCTGGCTGACGAAGGCTGCTCCAAGCACGGCGGTGAGCCCGAGCGCCAGGAACCACATGACCAGACCGCTGGCGAGATGGTCGGCGCGGCGGCGGACGACCAGGTAGGCGTGCCCAACTCCGATCAGGACCCCGCCCCCAGCGCCGGCGAGCACGCCCAGCGCGGGCGATCCGGTCTTGGCCGTCACGGCATACGCCGCAAGCGCGCCCGCGAGCATGCAGCCCTCGGTTCCAAGGTTCACGACCCCCGAGCGCTCGCCGATCAACTCCCCGAGCGCCGGGTAGAGGATCACCGTCCCGCTCTCGATGCCGCCCGCGAGCGCCTGCTCGAACCCGTTCATCTACAAGACTTCCTTGCGCCTGCGAGAGAGCCATAGCGGCGCGACCACCAGCAACGCGAGCAGGACGTCGACGACGCTGCCGTCCAACCCGTAGTTCAGCTCCAGGCCACTGTTGCCGATCGCGATCGCGCTGAATAGCAGCGCAGCGAGCACGACCTTGATCGGATCGTGCCGACCGAGGTACGCCGCGAGGAAGCCGATGTAGCCGTAGGTCGCTGTCCCGCCGGGAAGCAGTTGGATCTGTGAGCCGGCGAGGTTCAGCATCCCGCCGAGTCCGGCGATCCCACCGCCGATCACCATCGAGGAGACGATTATGCGATCGACGGGCAAGCCGGCGCGATGCGCCGCCTCCCGATTGCCGCCCACGACGCGCAGGGCAAAACCCCATCCGGTGCGCCCCAGCAGGGCCCACACGCCGATCGCGACCACCAGGGCAACGATCACGCCAAGGTTGATCGTGCTGCCGAGCACGCTCGGCAGCACGTCACCCCCGGGCAGCGGGCTGCTCTCGGGCTGACCGCTGCCCGCCGGGTTCTTCCACGGCTGGTAGATCAGGTAGAGCATCAGGTCGCTGGCGACGAAGTTCATGAGCAGCGTGGTGACCGCCTCGTTTGCGCTCAGTGAGGTGCGAAGCAACGCGGGGATTCCGGCCCAAACGGCCCCTGCGATCGTGCCTCCGAGGGCCATCAGCAGCCAGCCCACCGGCCCCGGCAGCCCGCCGGCGATGTAGACCCCGATTCCGCTCGCCGCGATCGCCCCGACGATCAACTGACCCTCGCCACCGACGTTGACCAGCCCGGCGCGCGCGGGCAACGAGACCGCCAGCGCGGCGAGCGCGATCGGCACCGCGCGGATCACGACCTCGCCGAGCGAGCCGTTTCCGAGCAACGCGCTGTGGATCAGGGAGTCGTAAACACCGGCGGGACTGGCGTGCTTGAGGGCGACCACCGCGCTAAACCCGATCAGGCAGACCACGTATGCCCCGAGCGCTATCGCCAGTCGACTCCAGTCCACCCGAGCGACGGCCGATCGTATCCTGGCGGCCGCCCCTACCGGCTCGCCGATCGACCGGATCGGTTGCGGTGTGACGCTCATGCTGCGGTCGCGGTCATCATGTGCCCGAGCGCGCGGCGATCGGTGCTCTCGCGAGCGACGACGCTCGTACAACGACCCTGTGCCAGCACGGCGATCCGATCCGAGAGGGCGAGCAGCTCGTCGAGGTCCTCGGAGATCAGAACCACGGCGCTCTTGGCCTTCCGGGCGTCGAGCAGCAGCGAGCGCGTCGCCTCAGCCGTGCGGACATCCAGTCCACGCGTCGGATAGGAGATGACCAGCACCGAAGCGGGGCCCGACAGCGCGAGCGTGAGCAGAACGCGCTGGATGTTCCCCCCGGAGAGGAGCGACAGCCGCCGGTCCGGTGCCGCGATGTCGAGGCCCGAGCGCTCGGCATCCTCGGTGATCCGCTTCGCCGCGGCGCGGGCATCGAACCGAAGCGACCGCTTGCTGCTCATCGCCCCCGACAGAGCTGCGTGCTCTGCGACGCTCAGCCCCGGCACGACGAACTCGCGGATCGGATCGCCTACGACGCTGACAACTCCCGCGCTCCGAAACGCCTTCGGATCGACCGCGCGCATGACATTCCCGCCGATTTCGATCTCCCCGTGGTCAGGTGCCACGAGTCCCGCGATTAGGTCTGCGAGCTCGCGCTGGCCGTTGCCGGCGACGCCCGCCACCCCAAGAATCTCCCCCGGCCACGCTGACACGCTGACCCCGCGCAGTCCTGAACCCTCGCCGATTCCGCCGAGGGCGACATCCCGCAGCACTATCGCCGGCGCCGTCTCTGAACGGGTGTGCTCCACGTTCACAACCGGCACGACGCTTTCACCGACCATCGCGCGCACCAGCTCGTCGTCCTCGATCGAGGAGGCGAGTCGATCCTCGAGCACCACGCGACCGGCTCGCAACACCGTCACCCGGTCGGCGAGGGCGCGCACGTCGCGCAGCTTGTGCGTGATGATCACGATCGCGGTGCCCTCCGAGCGGAGCTGTCTCAGGACCGCGAACAGGCCATCGATCTCCTGCGGGGTGAGCACGCTGGTCGGCTCGTCCAGGATCAGGACCCGCGCTCCGGCAAGGAGCACCTTCAGCAGTTCCACCCGCTGCCATTCCCCGATCGAGAGATCGGACACCCGCGCGAGCGGATCGACCGCGAGCCCGTAGCGCGCGGAGGCCTCCCGCACCAGCTTGGTCAGCGCACGTGGCTTCAGGATCCGGCCCGTCTCCCGAAGGTGCAGCGCGACGTTCTCCCATACGGTCAGGGCGGGAACCAGCCGAAGGTCCTGGAAGACCATGCCGAGCCCCAGGTCTCGCGCCGCCAGCGGGGAGCCGATCGTCACAGGGGCTCCGTCTACGGCGATGCTTCCCCGGTCCGGGTGGTAGACGCCGTAGAGCATCTTGACCAGGGTGGACTTCCCGGCGCCGTTCTCCCCCAGCAAGGCGTGCACCTCACCCGGGCGCACCGCGAACTGCACCTCGTCGTTCGCGCGGAGCGACCCGAAGACCTTGGTGACGTCGGACACTGCGAGCAGCGGCTCCGATCGTCCGGCGTCCGCGCCCATGCGGGCTACTGACTCGACCGCACTCACAACGCACTCCGAACGGTCACGACGGAGCCCACGGACGAGCGGGAGGGGAATGGGCGAGCCAGCTCGTTCTCGGCGCTGCGGGCCGCTCTAGGTGAAGACAGGTTGTACACAGTTCTCTGAGGAACGGCACATTAGGGCCGGCCCGGCAGGGCGGTCTATGTACATTTGGCTACGGCTGAGGGCCAGACGCCTGTACGCGAGGCGCAGGTGGACTACATGCGATCGCCAGTGCCAGCCGGCGGTAGGCGCGGCAAGACCGGTGGGTATTCGGTACCTGAACGCGTCAGCCTAGGGTCATCTGCGATGAGCATCCGGTCGACAGCGCGCGCGGCCCGCTCCACGGCCTGACGCATCGCCTCGGCGAGGTGCGCGTCCATCAGCTCTCCTGCCGCGCCGGGCTCTCCGCGCAACAGCGATCCGACGATTGCGAGGTGCTGCTCGGCGGTCTCAGCGATCCGGTGGCGGTGGACGAAGTTTTGCATCCTGACGACCCTGATGCGGGTGTTGACGATCCCCAGGTGCTCGACCAGCGCCGCGTTTCCGCACGCCTGCGCGAGGCTCATGTGAAAGTGCTCGTCAACCTCGACGAACCCGGGGTCGGGCTCTGGCGGATCTGCCAAGATCACCTGCCAGCGCTCCTCAATCACCCTCAGGCGCGCCGGATCGTGGCGCGAGCGGTGGCGCCGGGGGCGCATTATCACCTCGAGCTCGAGCGCATGCCGGAGCTCGTACAGGTCGCGCACCGCCGCGAGATCCGGGACGCGCGGGAAGAACCCGCCCTCGGGCCTGCGTTCCACGAGCGCCTCCGCTTCGAGGCGCAGCAGCGCCTCACGAACCGGGGTGCGTGACACTCCTAGATCCGCCGCGAGTCGCAGCTCGGCCAGCCGTAGAGCAACCGGGTACTCCCCGAGCAGTAGCCGGCGGCGCAGCTCGCGGTAGGCGTCGGTGCTGCGCGAAGAGTTGCGTTCGCCCTGACGGGCGCTTTCGCTCGGGGTCACGCAGCGCCCCGCGGGGCCAAGCTCGGATCTTCCTGCGTCCGACGGGAGGCAGAGCTGTACCCTGCGGCCGGCTTTATCGCGCTGCCGTCAAGCGTGACGTGTGCCGCCACGGCCCGCCACCCGGGGGCCGTGCGGATCCAAGCCTGCATCTGATGCCCGGCGGGACCGGAGGGGTCGCGGGGAAAGTCGACCGACGCAGTCACGGCGCTCTCGCCAAAGCTCGTGATCGTGGTTTGCAAAAGCGTTCGGGAGAGATTGCCGGTCTCACGCGCGGACCTAAACCTCTTCACCGCCTCGTTGTCGTAGAGGCGCTCGTGCGAATCGAAGCGGACCACGGGCTGATCGTCCCATAACAGCTTGTCGAGCACCGCGAGGTAGTTCTTGCGCAACGCCTGTTCGTAGCGCTCGAACGCCGCCGTGACCGCGGCGGGCCGATTGACGTCGATCATCGGGGCTGATGGATCGGCGCGACGCCGGTGTCGCGGGCGACCGGTGAGCCCGCGGCGGAGCCCGCCCGCGCCTCGATCCTCGCGCCGAGCTCAAGCAGTATGCGCTCGGCGAACGGCCGCGCGACGAGCTGCGCACCCACCGGCAGCCCGTCGACCAGCCCGGCGCGAACGTTCAGCACCGGCAGCCCGATGAACGACAGCGGTTGGGTGAAGACGCCAAGGTAGGGCTGGGTCAGCACCGTCTCGCCGTCAACCCACTCCTCGCGTTGTCCGATCAGTGGCGCAGGAAACGGCGTCGACGGGGCCAGCAGCACGTCGACCTGTTCGAACGTCCGTGCGACCTCGGCGCGAAACCAGGCTCGAAACCGCTGCGCGGCCAGATACGCCGACGCGGGCACGAGCGCGCCGGCGAGGAAGCGATCGCGGGTCATCGGGTCGAACTCGTCCGCCCGCGTGCGCAGGTCCTTGAGGTGCAGCTGTGCCCCCTCCGCGGCGGTGATGACCATCGCCGCCGCGCGCGCCTCGGTGGCGCCGGCCAGCTCGATCTCGCGCGTGGCCCCGAGCTGGGTGGCCAGCTGGTCGACCCGTTCGAGCACCCCGGGATGCGCGCCGGCACGAAAGTGACCGCCGGCCACGGCGATGCGCGGCGGACCGCGATCGGGCTCGCCCGCCGGGCGATCGTCGCGTAGCAACTCGAACCCGATCGCAAGGTCGGCGACCGTGCGGGCGAACAGCCCGACGTGGTCGAGGCTGGCTGCGAAGGTGTGCATACCGCGAGTGCTGATGGCACCGTAGGTGGGCTTCAGGCCGAGCACGCCGCACAGTGCCGCGGGAACCCGCACCGAGCCGTTGGTGTCCGAGCCAAGCGCCAGCGGGACGATCCCCCCACCCACCGCCGCCGCCGACCCGCCCGAGGAGCCGCCCGCGACCCGCGCACCGTCGCACGGGTTGCAGACCGGTCCGTAGTGGGTGTTCTCGCTCGTGAACCCGTATGCGTACTCATCCATCACGGTCGTAGCGAGCAGCGTCGCGCCGGCCTCCCGCAGGCGCTCCACCGCTACGGCATCACGGCCCGCGGCCGGTCGATCAAGGTCGATCTTCGATCCCGACCGCGTGACCACGCCGCAGACGTCGAACAGGTCCTTTACCGCGAACGGCACCCCCGCGAGGGGGCCGGGGTCGCGGCCCTCGCCGATCGCCGCATCGACCGCGGCGGCGTCCCGGCGCGCTCGCTCCTCCACGATCTCGCTGAAGCAGTTCAGCTCGACACCTCGTCCATGCGCAGCCGCAAGCGCATGCTCAAGCGCGTCGCCCGCGCTGAGCGAGCCCGTACGGACCGCCGCCACGATACCGGACGCGTCGACAGGAGCCGTCATCACGCGATCGTTTGCCTTACGGCTCAAACGTCGGCGCGGGCGCGGTCCGATCGGTGCCGCGGTGGCGCTCGACCAGCCGTGCCTGTTCGATCAGCACCCGGAGATGAGCAATGACACCCGGCCACCACGCCTCCTCGATCGTCAGGCCCGCGAGCCGCGCCGCGGCTCGCGCGTGGGCTTCGATCGGCTCTGGGGAGGTCGGATCGGTTTTCCGTGAAGAGGTCGACCCGGCCACTGGCCCCAGCCTCAACCTTCCGCGGCCAGCGCCGCGATCAGCTGAGAGGAGTCCGTTACCCAGCCGAAGATCGCGCCCTGGGCGGCGATCATGTCCAGCCCGACGCGATGAAACTCGGGCGAGTAGGACCCGGTGCAGTCCTCGAGCACGAGGCACTCAAAGCCGCGATCGTTCGCCTCCCGGACGGTCGTGTGGACGCACACCTCGGTCGTCACCCCAGTCACGATCAGACTCGTGATCCCGGCGTTGCGCAGCAGCACCTCGAGGTCGGTTGCGTAGAAACTTCCTTTCCCGGGCTTGTCGATTACGGCCTCGGATCCGATCGGCGCGAGCTCGTCGACGATCCCGTGGCCGTACTCGCCGCGCACGAGGATCCGGCCCTTGGGCCCTGCGCCGCCGATCCCGAGCTCGAGCCGCCCACGCGCCAGCTTGCTCGGCGGGCAGTCGGCCAGGTCGGGGCGGTGGCCCTCGCGCGTATGCACGACGAGCATCCCGGCGACTCGCGCGGCATCGAGTACGCGGAACAGCGGCTCGACGACGCGTGCGAGCAGGGAGACGTCGTTGCCGAGCAGGTCGCCGAACCCTCCCGACTCGAGGAAGTCGCGCTGCATGTCGATCACGATCAGCGCGGTAGTAGCCGGATCGAGCACGAAGTCGTAGGGCCTGGCCTCGACCCGTCGCGGTAGAGCAACTTCAACCCGTCCGGGCAGACGCCCGGGAGTCGCGGAATTCATGGTGGCCTTCAGAGGAGGGATTTGTATACACTACGTCGACGGTGTTGCTGAGTCAGAGGTTGCCCGGATGGGAGTCAGCCTGGTATGGCCCGGTGGCCAAGGTTTCGAGGGTCACGAACGATCCTCAGATCAGTAGTCATGGCGGCTTCGCCACCCGCGGGGTGTGAAAATGTTCGTCGATGAACCGGAAAGCGGCGCATCTTGTGGAACGGACATTTTCGTTTCAGAGCCCAGGCGCTTCGGCCGATGTTGGGCTCCTGCTGCCGATCCGGCGGCTGGCTGGCCTCCCCCGTGGGTGTTTCCCGGCGGCCTTTCTCGTGGCCAGGGTGTCAAATGGCAAGTCCGCGCTGGTCATGGGGCCAATGACATCGCGCAGGACCGCTCATACGGTCGGACCCTATGACAACACACATCGCCACCGCCCACTCGCTCCAGCGAGAAGCAGGCCTCGCAGCGTTCTCCGCCGGAGACCGCGTCCAAGGCGGAGCGAGTGGCCACCTCGAGGCGATGAGGATGGAGACTGCGTTGGCGTCGCCGATCGACGGCCACGTACACGAGCTACGCGCCGGAAGCGGAGACCAGGTCGTGCCCGCCACGGCACTGCTGATGCTCGGCAACGATGCCGACGCCGCATGACGCCGGTCGAGCGAGTCACCCGCGCACTCGAACGGATGGAGCAGGTGCCGCGCCCCGAGGTCTGGATCCATCTGCGTGAGCAAGAGCAGGCGCTCACCGACGCCCGCGTCATCGAGGACCGCCTGGCGGCGGGGGAAGATCTTCCGCTCGCCGGCGTGACCGTGGCGGTCAAGGACAACATCGACGTCGCCGGCCTGCCTACGACCGCCGCCTGCCCGTCGTTCGCGTACACCCCCGCCTGCGACGCGCCGGCGGTGGCTTGGCTGAGGGCAGCGGGGGCGATCGTGCTCGGCAAGACCAACATGGATCAATTCGCGACCGGACTAACCGGGAGCCGCAGTCCCTACGGCGCCGTTCGCGATGCCCGCGCTCCGGCGCGGGCATCGGGGGGCTCAAGCTCGGGCTCCGCGGTCGCCGTGGCGCTCGGACACGCCGAGCTGGCGCTCGGCACGGACACCGCGGGCTCCGGGCGCGTGCCCGCAGCCTTCCAGGGACTGGTGGGCCTGAAGCCAACCCGCGGACTCGTCTCAACCCGCGGGGTGGTGCCGGCGTGCCGCTTGTTTGACTGCGTCAGTGTATTTGCTCGTACGGTGCCTGCGGCCGAGCTGGCGCTGCAGACGATCGCCAGGCCACACGCGGACGATCCCCTCAGCCGCCGCTGGCGCCTCGACGCGCCGCTCGGGGCGTCCCCGCGTCCCCGCGTCGCCGTGGCGGCGCTGAAGCAGCTGGAACTGCTCTCGCCGGCGGCGAAGCAGGCGTTCGCCCGTGCCGTCGCGCGACTGCGGACACTCGGGGCGGATCTCGTAGAGATCGACGTTGAGCCGTTTTTACGGGCCGGCGAGTTGCTCTATGGCGGAGCGTTCGTCGCCGAGCGCTATGCGGCGGTCGGCGAGTTCATCGCCGATCACCGTGGTGATGTCGATCCGACCGTCGCAGCGATCATCCTCGAGGCGGAGTCGATCACCGCGCATCGCTACGTCGCCGATCTCGCGCGGCTGGACGAGCATCGGCTCTCCGCGCGCGCGGCGATGGCGGGGTGTGAAGCGCTGCTGCTCCCGACCGCCCCTCATCAGCCGACGATCGAGGAGGTGGCCGCCGCGCCGGTCGAGCTGAACCGGCGGCTCGGCACCTACGCGGCTTTCTGCAACCTCCTCGACATGTGCGCAGTCGCGGTCCCCGCGGGCAAGGCCGACGGCGGCTACTTCGGCGTGACGCTGTTCGCCCCCGCGTTCCACGATCGCGTGGTATGCGATCTGGGGCGGCGGTTCATGTCCGGCGATACGGACAGCGATCACGCAGAAGACCGGCTCGGGCCGTCCGCGACCCGACTGCTTGTGGTCGGGGCTCACCTGAGCGGCCAGCCGCTGAACGGCGAGCTCACCGGTCGTGGCGGGCGGCTACTCGGACGCGTGCGCACCGCGCCGAGCTACAGGCTTTATCGGCTCGCGACGACGCCTCCGAAGCCGGGGCTCGTGCGCGTTGACGGCGTGCCTCCGGGTGCGAGCGGCGCGGCCTCGTCTCCGGGGGGCGGACCCGGTGCGAGCATCGAGGGCGAGCTGTGGGCGCTCCCGCCCGCTGGGCTCGCGTCGCTGCTGGCGGATCTGCCGTCCCCGATGACGCTTGGCCGAGTCCTACTCGAGGACCGCGCCGAGGCGGTCGGGTTCCTGTGTGAGCCAGCGGCGCTGACGGATGCCCAGGAGATCACCCAGCATGGCAGCTGGGTTACCTACCTTCAGGCGTAGGTGCGACAGACGCTCGTGTTAGTGGCCGCTCCGGCTGGCAAAGATTCTCGGCGATCAGGTCGCTTCGACGATCGCCTCGCCGGTCATTTCGTCGGGAGTTAGGTTTTACGACTTAGTTTGTGAGGGGTTTGGGCTGGTTATGTAGAGCCTGAGGTTGTAGGGGTTCGGTCGCCGGGTCTTCGACGAACCGGATGAGCCCGCGTGAGCCACTTTGATAACGCACGCTCGCAGCAGGGAGCGCGCGCTCGTTTGGATCTCGACCACCCGCGCCCGAGACGAGCCGGCTCGAGCTCGTCGGAACCTTCGCGCACGCCAACGACGTGCTCGCACCCCGACTGGCGAGCGCTAGTCAGGGACGCGGGGGAGCGGATCGACCTGCTCGACCTCACCCTGCTGAGATCGTCTTCCAACCCGGCGTCACCGACCTGCTCGCCCAGAAGGCCAGTGCGGGCTGCCAGATCAAGCTGCTGATCTCAAACGTCGACTCGATCTTCCTCGGAGTCACCGAGCACGAACTCCACCCAAAGTATTCGCGACCGGCAACCCCGAGCTTGCCTACGAGATCCAGCTCGCCCGCGGGCACATCGAACCGCTACTCGGGATCCCCAGCATCCAAGTGCGCAAGTCCCTCGCGATGCGCTTCAACACGATCGTGCGCTGCGACGACCAGATGCTCATCACCCTGCACCTGCACGCCACCCCCGCGCGTGAAGCGCCGCTGATCCATCTGCGCCAAGCCGACCACCCCGGCCTCTTCTCCCAGTTCGAGCGCCACTGCCAAGCGATCTGGGAAAACGCCAGCAGTCCCGTCACGCCAGAACCCGACCTGTTCCCCGACCCCAGCGCCAACCCCGACCACTACCGCGAGCGCGGCGCGCTGTTCGACGAAACCACGGGCGACGAAGACTGACCGCGGCGACGCCGGTACCTCGCCCGGGGCCGGTACTCATGTCGCATCGTCGCGTTCGGCTGGAGCGGGTTGAGCGGTGCCCACCAGGCGTACCGGCAGCCCGGCGCTGACGGCGTTCCGCGCGAGCGGACCATCGAGCGTCCACAGGTCGGCCCCGAGTTCGGTTGCGAGCGCGATGTAGGCAGCGTCGTACGCGCTCCTACCGGAACCCTGAGCACGATTTTGCAAGCGGGAGGTCGCCGGTTCGATCTCGGCTGGCTCCATTGAAGAAGCGCCTGCTAATCCCTAGCTTCTTTGCAGAGCGTGACGCGCGAAGCGCCGCAGACCGCAGATTGGGCCACACGATTGGGCCACACATCGCTCAACCGACTGAGCCCCGGCTAGCAGGGAGTAGGCGTTCCGAGCACGTCGTCACAGCGGCATCCGGAACTCCCCAGGGGTGGATGACGACGGTGCCGGATCCGGTCCAGCGGCTCACCGGTATCGGCGATGGCCTCAAAGTGGTGGCGTCAGGCTTGCCGGCGCGAAGTGACCAACTCCGTGGCTGTTCAGAACCACCGCGGACTCGGGTTGCCCTCGTCGTCTAGGTTGAGCAGGGCCACATCTGGCCCAGATCGCGCATGCCCCTCATCGAACTCGAGCCTTCCGCGCCGCCTGAGGCGCCTACCGTCGGGCAGCTCGCCCACGTCCGTGGGCGCACCTGGGGTGGTCGGTGATGTCGCGCGCGATTCGCAGGGGTCGCTCGACGGCCGCTCAGTCCAGCATCTGGTCAGCTTGATCTCGGTCGAGGATGACGTGACCGGCGAGGAGCTTGAGGTGGTTTGGGAGATCGAGCCGGTCACTCGGGTGATCGAGCGGGCGGAGCTGCCGATCATCGCGGCGGACCGCCTCGACGATCCGGCCGAGCTGGACGCGTTCCTCGACGCGATCGGTTGGGGTGCGGTGACGAGCGCGGACCATCGGTCGCTCCAGGCCCCGGTTCACAGCGGGATCACGATCGAGGATTACCAGCTGGAACCGCTGGTCAGAGCGCTGCGCTCGCCGCGCACGACGCTGCTGATCGCCGACGACGTCGGGCTCGAGCGTCCGGTCGGGTGCGCGCCGCCACCCACACGATTCCGCGATACCCAGCCGACGACGAGGCGACCGCGATCACGACCGCGATCGTCACCGCAGCTCGCCTCGCTCAAAAAGCCCGGATTCAGTTCCCGCGGGCGCTGCGATCAAGAGGGCGGCCTCGACCACCTCGTTTACCTGACCGAGGCAGCTCTTTCCCGTCGGATGCGACCACGAGACCCCCGGGCGTCCGCAGCGCGCGCCGAGCATCGAGCCGATGCTCGGCGGGTCACGTATCGCGCGAGCACCACCGCAGGTCTCCTCTCACGCACGCGTCACACCCTCTTGTCGCGAGCAGCGCGAATATTTATCATAGGGGACGAGTGTCCAGCCAGCGTGGAAGCGATCCCCGCGACGCCACCCATTCCCGGGCAACCGGCCCATCGCGAGCGTGTGAGTTTGTTGGGAGGCCAAGGTCATTACCTGCCGTCAGGTGCGCCAGGACTGCGGCCAGCCGTGCACGAACAACACCGGGGCAGCGTCGGGATCCCCGGCCTCCACGACGTGCAGCGAGGACTTGTCGATCGGTACCTGGCGGTGGCGAAACGTGGGCGTCGGTGGTGCTCATCGGGCCTCCGGGGGCGAGAGGAAGCGGTGGATCGCCTCATCGGCGTGGTCCTGAATGACCGGATCGCGTAGGTCAGGGTTGATCGTGGCCTGGTCCACCACGGGGCCGGTGAGCTGGTTGGCGGCGCTGGCATAAAAGACGCCGCTGTGCAGCGACGGGTCGGTGATCCCGTCGATCAGACGCCTTGTGCCGACCTCCAATGGGTGGCCGAGCTTGAGGAGCGGCGCGACGCGGGGCAGGACGTGGCGGACCACGAGCCGGGCCGGGGCCGGGAGATCCCGGTTGACCTCAGTGCCGGCGGTGTTGCCGGGCGACATCGTGATGAACCGCAGCTCGGGATGCTTGCGCGCCGTAGCGGCCATCCACAGCGCGCCGAGGTACTTGACCTGACCGTAGGCCAGACCGGGGTTGACCTTGCGGCCGGCGAAGAACGACCCGTCAATCACCGACGCGAACTCATCAGCCGAGGAGTCGGTGAACACCGGGCGCGGAAGGCGAAGCTTGGCGACCCCGAGCGCAGCCTCGCTGCCGATCAGCTCCGCGACCACCGAGAGCATCTGGCTGGCGAGCAGCGCTTCCAGCAGGACGACGTGGCCCAGAACGTTTGAGGCGAAGATCTCGGTGACCCCATCGGGGGTCAACGCCATCGGGGCCGGCCCGCCGCTACCGCCGGCGTTCATGACCAGGGCGGTCAGTGGACGATGGAGGAACGCGGTTGCCGATCTCACCGAGCGGGGATCAGAGACGTCCATCAGCACGATCTCAAAGCGCGCGGTGCCGGTCACGTTCTCCAGCTCGCGCTTGGCCGCCTCGGCGCGTGCCTGGTTGCGGCAGCCGAGGTAGATCTTGGCGAAATCTCCGCGCAGCGCTAGCTGGCGGGCCATGTCCTTGCCCAGGCCGGAGTTCGCTCCGGTGATCAAAACAGTGTCCTCGAGTGTCGGTGCCATCGCGATCTCTCCTCGCTGTTGCGGGTCGTGCGCTCGGCGGCAACGCAGCACGCTCGCACACTGTACCATCAATCACTCATGATGTATCTATCGTCGGTTGATCAGCGGTGATAGCGGTTACATCTAACGTAGCTGCGATATGATACATTTGACTTTGATGGCCACTGAGACCCCGGCGCCCGTGACGGGATTGATGTTGCTGGTCCCGCGACTGGCCAGGCAGATTCTGCGCCGCAGCAGCCCCGAGCAGCTCGGACTCGACCTCCGGCTACTGATGGCGCTCAGCTACCTCGCAGATCGCGACGGCGCTCCCCAGCAGGACCTCGACGATGTGCTCTGCGTAGACGCCCGCAACGTCGTGGTCCTGCTCAACGAGCTCGAAGGCCTTGGCCTGGTGATCCGCCGCCGCGATCCCACAGACCGTCGCCGCCACCGCGTGCACGTCACTAACTCCGGACGCCAAACCCTCTCCGATGCTGCCCACGTTCAGGCGGACATCGAAGACGACCTCCTGCAGGCGCTCGAAGCCGACGAGCGAGCCACCCTGCGCCGGCTCACCGCCCGCGTCCTGCACGCAGCCGAACCACACGACGACCCGGCCAAAGCCGGCTCGTCGCCGATCCCCACCTGACCGCCCTCAGCCGCGCCCGGCGAGCCCCCTCGGCGCGATTGGAGTTGCCCCGATTTCGTAGACACCGTGATCTGCCCCGGGAGCAGCTCAGTTCACCGTGCAGCGGGGGGACTCCAGTCACGTCCGCCGGGCTCGGCACTCCGCCTTCCGGCGCGTTGCTGCTAGCCGGCTCAACAGCGACGCGGGAGAACACCTGCATTCGGGTCGCCGCGCAACTCCGGCAGCAGCTTCCTGGGAGACCCGGATTGCGCCGAATGCGGGGCGCTCGCTTTTACGATCCAGAGCTTTCCACACCGGACGCTTGGTTTGCGGCGGGCGGAGGCGCCGGCGTGCGGAACCCCAGATCACACATTCCGCCAGAGGGCCGGCGCGCCGTCTCGCAATAGTGGTCGCAGCCGTGCTGACCTGTGACTGGCTGGTTGAGTAGTATCGGTCTATGGTGCGCACCAGACACGCGCGGCCGTGAGCGTTCAAGAAATCCGTTCCACATTCGAGGAGGCGTAGGATTCTCGAGCGCGAATGCTCGCGCGAAGCTCTGGCTGCTGCGGCGCCAAGGGGCGTTGCGTACGCACGGCGAAGGATCTAGAGAAGATGAGCGCCACCGTGACCCGCTGGTTGCTCGCTATTGCTGCGGCGAGCTGTGTCGGCGCGGGGCTGGGACCCTCGAGCCCCGCTTTAGCGAACTCTATATCGGCCACTCACGTCCCGGCGACGCCGTGTCCAATTCCGCCCGCTGAGGCTGGCGCGCCTCCGCCGGGCTCCGGGCTCCCCCCTGGACCTCCGATACCGCGCACGGTCGACGTGCCAGCGCTGATCTCGCTTCCGGCGAGGACCGAGTTCTATGCAACATCCGCCTATGGCGGTTCCTACGACTTTAGCAACGCTGCGCTCGCGCCGCAGGGCTTTAGCTGTAAGGCCTTTGAAGCCGGCGACGGGGTGACCTTGGTAACTCTCACAAACCCCACTAATACCAACGAAGCGATCCACGCTGGCTATTACCCGGCGCCCCCGGGAGGTACGGCTTCCTACGCCTGCCCATTTGTACCCGCAGCGCGCGTCCAGCTTGAACGGAGCCTAGGTCAATACTTTAAGCCTGATTCTGGGGTTTCCATCTTAGCGGAGTAAAATTGGCGGATCGCCAGTCCCCAGGCCGGAAAGCACTACCCACGCTCGCTCGGCGAGTTCCATGCCTGGTTCCGGACCGACGCGGATTGCCTGGACTACCTCGAATGGCTGCGCTGGCCGGAGGGGTTCCTCTGCCCGGAGTGCGCTCACCCCAGGGCCTGGGAGCTGGCGGACCGGCGCTATGAGTGCCGCGAGTGCCATGAGCGGACCTCAGCGACGGCGGGGACGATCTTCGACCGCACGCGCACGCCGCTGACGGTGTGGTTCACCGCCTGCTGGCTGTTCGCCACCCAGAAGGACGGGATCTCGGCGCTGGCGCTCAAGCGCACGCTTCAGATCGGCTCAACCCAGACGGCGTGGGCGATGCTGCACCGGCTGCGCTCGGTGCTCGTGCGCCCGGGCCGAGAGCGGCTGCAGGGCGACGTGGAGATGGATGAGACCTACATCGGCGGCGAGGAGCCAGGGCTGCGCGGCGGGCGACAGAAGGGCAAGAAGGTGCTCGTCGCCGTCGCCGTGGAGCGTCACGAGCCCAAGGGCTTCGGGCGCTGTCGCATAGGCCCGATCCTCGACGCCTCCGCGGAGACGTTGCGCTCCTTCCTGCTCGAGAACGTCGAGCCGGGCGCGAAGGTGATCACCGACAGCTGGGGATCCTACCCCGGCGCAACCAAGGACCTGTACGTCCACGAGCCGCTGAAGGGCGCATCCGGCAGGGACGCCTCCAAGCTGCTGCCCGGCGTTCACACCGTCTCCTCGCTGGTCAAGCGATGGCTGCTCGGCACCCATCAGGGCTCAGTCGATGAGGCCCACCTCGCCGCCTACCTCAACGAGTTCGTGCGCCACGAGGCGCTGCCGGATCGAGTGGGGTGTAAGGCCCCACCGCTGGGCTGTCGCAGCAGCCCGGTGAAGCTGAGGGCAGCCTGACCCCGGAGCTGCGGGCGAGGGCGGGAGCAGCCCTGACAACGACGCGACGCGCAGGCACCACCGGACTGCGTGGGCGCGGCAAGCAAG
>JAABUZ0100002596.1_pt1 | contig 29518 bp, 24 predicted proteins | sample 5562091 | NCBI WGS metagenome assembly JAABUZ01 (sample SAMN12813069, study PRJNA571459) | rock metagenome | isolation source: Antarctica rocks | place: Antarctica: Victoria Land, Linnaeus Terrace sud | collected 2015-12-21
AACACTGTAGGCATGAGAGAGCTACGGCAACACGCCAGCTCAGTCCTGAAGCGGGTTGTGGCCGGCGAGATCATCGAAGTGACCGACCACGGACATCCGATTGCCCGCATCGTCCCTGTTCGGCACGGGATCCTGGAGCAGTTGACCGTGGAAGGTCGCGCCACGGTCGCCGAGCCTGACCTCCTGGACCAGCTCGACGAGATGTCGCTACCAGCCCCTTCCGTTGGCCCTGAACTGCCGTCACAAGCGTTGGCGGAGCTCAGGGCCGAGGAACGATAGAACAGATGGCCGGCACGGTCGCCTACGTCGATTCCTCCGCGTTCGTGAAGCTGGTCGTCGCCGAGCCGGAGTCGCAGGCCCTGCGACGGGCGCTGACTCGCTGGCCGGCGCGTGCTTCTGCGATATTGCTGCGAGTTGAGGTGCTTCGGGCTCTGCGGCGGTCGGGAAACGAACAGCACGTCGCATCGGCCAGGAAACTTCTTCGATCCGTACACCTGATCCGGATCGATGAGCCCCTACTCGACCGAGCCGGAGATCTCCACCCACCTGACCTGCGATCCCTCGATGCGATTCACCTTGCCGCCGCCCTGGCACTCAGCACCGATATCGGGGTCATGTTTGCCTATGACAACCGGCTCAAGCTCGCAGCCGAGGCATTCGGTATTGAGGTCGACTCACCTGCGTGACGAGCTGACAACCCTACAGTCGCGTAGATCACTCAGGACGAGGCTCCACCATTCCGGGACTCCTGGTAACCCTCACCTGAACGCTGACTGACGTGACCTCCTGGTCCCAGAGTGGCGTACCAGGTGGCGATGGCTCGGCCGATCGCATCGGGGGAGTCCTCTTGCAGGAAGTGGCTGCCGGCGACGGTGACCTCGTGCTGGTTGGGCCAGCTGCGGGCGAACTCGCGCTGAAGCCCGGTCAGGATCGAACCGGGTTCGCCGTTGATGAACAATTTCGGCAGCGGCGAGCCGGCGAGCCACCGGCCATACTCGCTGACGATCTTCGTCACGTCTGACGGTTCGCCGTCGATCGGGATCTCCCGCGGCCAGGTCAGCGTCGGGCGCCTTGCCTCGCCCGGTTCGGCGAACGGTGCCCGGTAGGTGGCCATCTCGGGCTCGGTCAGTTCGCGCTGGATGGAGGCGGGCAGGATCCGTTCGACGAACACGTTTTTGTCCAGCACCATCTCCTCGCCCGCGGGTGAGCGCATCGCCTGGAAGATTTCGCGCGCCTCGGTGGGCCAGTCCGCCCAGCTCGCCGGCGCCACGATCGCCTCCAGGTACGCGATGGCCTTGACCCGGTCCCGATGCCGGTTGGCCCAGTCGAAACCGAGGGCCGAACCCCAGTCGTGGACCACCAGGGTGACCTGATCGCCGAGGTCGAGCTCCTCCAGCAGCGCGTCGAGGTAGCGACGGTGCTCGACGAACCGGTAGCTGCCCGGCCCACTGTCGGGGAGCTTGTCCGAGTCCCCCATCCCGATCAGGTCGGGCGCGATGCATCGGGCGAGGCCAGTGAGGTGGGGGATTACGTCCCGCCACAGGTATGAGGAGGTGGGATTGCCGTGCAGAAACACGATCGGGTCACCGGCACCCTGCTCCACATAGGCCATCCGCCGGCCGAGCACGTCGAGCAACAGCTTGCCGGATGGTGTCGGAGGCGAGGTCATGCGCCGATTCTTGCGTACCCCACGGCCGGATGTGTAAGGCCTAGTGTTGGGCGCATGTCCATTCCCACTGAGAACGTCGGTTCGCTCCCCCGGCCCGCCACCTTGCAGGCGGCCATCGCGTCATACGACGCGGGGAAGATCGACTTCGATGAGCTCGCCGCGGAGCAGGAGGCGGCGTGCCGGGACACCATCGAGAAGATGGAGGCGACCGGCGCCCCGATCGTCGGCGACGGGGAGCAGCGCGCTTCCAGCTTCGCCACGTACCCGCTCACCGATACCCTCGCCGGCACCGGGCTGGCCAAGAACCTGGCGGGGGACGGCCAGTACTTCGCCATCTTCGACGACGGTCATCACCGGCAGTTGCCGCGGCTGACCGGCGGCCCGTTCCGGTACAAGACCTACGCGTCGGAGTACGTCGCCAAGGCGCTGCCGATGGCGAGCAAGCCGGTGAAGCAGGCCGTCATCGCGCCGTCCATGCTGTCGCTGCTTTACCCGCTGGACGGGCAGCTCGACGGCTACTCGCGCGAGCAATTCCTGAGCGATCTGTGCGACGAGGCCGAGAAGGACATCCGCGGGGCGTTCGACGCCGGGGCGGCCCGGGTGTCGATCGATTTCACCGAGGGACGCCTTGCCAGCAAGAACGACCCGCGTAACCCATGGACCGGCCGGCACATGCTCGATCAGTTCATCGAGCTGAACAATCGGGTGATTGACCGGTTCTCCGCGCAGGAGCGAACCAACATCGGGGTGCACACCTGCCCGGGTGGTGACATGGACTCGGTGCACAGCGCGGAGGTCGACTACGCCGAGCTGTTGCCGTCGGTGTTCAAGATGAACGCCGGCTACTTCCTGATGCAGCTGGCCAGCGAGAAGGACAAGGAGCGGGTCTACCGGCTCGTCGGTGAGCACAGCCGCGACGACGCGAACGGCGTTCCTCAGGTCTGCTTCATCGGGGTCATCGACCCGCTCAACCCCACCGTGGAAACGGCCGAGCAGGTCGCCGACGCCCTCACCACCGCCGCCAACTTCATCCCCAAGGAGCGCCTCGGCGCGACCGACGACTGCGGGTTCTCCCCGTTCAGCATCGACGAGAAGCCGAAGCACGGATCCCCGGACTTCGCCCGCGACGTCGCCTTTCAGAAGATCACCGCCCGCGTCGCTGGCGCCCAGCAGGCCGGCGAACGCCTACACCTCTAGGTTCGTTGCTGTGTCGGACGCGCAGCTACGAGCTGGCGTCGACGGGGTGCCCGTACCGGTCTTCGAGACGACGGCGTTCACCACGCCGCCGCCGCTTGACCGGGCCACTGTCGCGATCGTCACCACCGCTGCGTTGCACACCGCGCACCAGCAAGGGTGGCGTCCGCAGGAGCAGAGCTTTCGCGTGCTTGATGCCGGCGATCGCGACCTGCGCCTCGGGCACTGGAGCCCGAACTTCGACCGGGTCGGGCTCACCGCCGACCTCAACGTCGTCTACCCGCTGGACCGTCTGACGGAGATGGCGGCGGACGGGATGATCGGTGCGGTCGCCCCGCGGCACTTGTCTTTCCTCGGCGCGCAGGACGACACGATGACCACGATCCGGCTGGACACCGGACCCGCCGCGGCGCGGCTGCTCAAACAGGACGGCGCCGACGTCGTCCTGCTGACGCCCGTTTGACCGCTGTGCACGCGTACGGTCGGTACGCTCGCGCACGTTCTCGAGGCCAACGGCCTTGCCACAGTGGCCCTGGCATCGGTCCGGGGCCAGGTGCAACGGCTGCACCCGCCCCGCGCGCTGTTCGCCGATTTCCCGTTGGGCCGCCCGCTGGGCCGTCCGCTTGACCCGGCGTTTCAGCGCAGGGTGCTCGACGCCGCGTTCTGCTTGCTGGCCGCCCCGTCCGGGCCGGTGCTGGCCGAGTTCCCCGAGCGGATCGAGGACGCCGCCGACGAACCGCTGTCATGCTCGGTCCCCCCTCGGCTTGACCACGACCTCCCGGCCGCGGTCGATGAGGCCCGCGGCCTGCGCGCCGCCTACCAGCGAGCCGTTACCGCTAACGATGGCCGTACCGTCGTTGGCCGGGTCGTGGCCGCCGAGGCAGTGCCGACGCTGGTCGCCGCGCTGGTACGCATCGCCGAAGGCACCCCGTGGGAAGCGGCCGGCCTACCGGCCGGACCGATCGAATGCGTTCTCGACGTGCGGGCCTACTACGAGGAGGCGGCGCTCGGCCTCAGCGACCACGTACCAGCCGCGCGCAGCGCAGAGACCTGGTTTTTTCATCACACCGAAACCGGCCGGACCGTCCTGGCCGCGCGACGGCGCATGCAGGAGGCGGGGGCGCCGCAGCCGCTCTGGTTCTATCTCGCCCCTCGGACCCAGGCCTGAACAGCCCGTATCACCGTCGGTAGTAGTTGGCGGCGGCGACCGCACCGCCGCCGTTTTGGTAGTACTCGACGGTGATCGTGTGTTTGCCGGCGCTGACCGGGACGGTGGTGGCGTAGCTGGCCGGTGGCTGATCACGCCAGCCGTCGAGGATGGTGGTGCCGTCTAGCAGCAGCCGGATGCCGTCGTCCCCGGTGAGGTTGAAGGTGTAATTGCCGGCGCTCAACGTCGGGGTCTGGGTCCAGCGGACCGAGAAGTTGGTGCCCCCAAGTCCGCCGATTCCCGGGCCGGTGGTTCCCCAATTGTGGTTGACGGCGTCCTCGCAGGGGGAAGCGACCGGCGTTCCGGACAGCGTCATGTTGGGGTAGTACTGGGCCTGCCACTGCCCGGGGGCGCAGGACGCTGTCGGCCGGAAGTTGGCGATCGCGACGGCGCCCACCATGTTCTGGTAGTACTCGACGGTGACGGTGTGGGGGCCGGCGCTGACCGGGACCGTGGTGGCGTAGCTGGTCGGGGCCTGATCATGCCAGCCGTCGATGATCTTCGTGCCGTCCAGGAGCACCCGGATTCCGTCATCGCCTGTCGCGTTGAACGTGTAGCTGCCGGCGCGGAACGTCGGGGTCTGGGTCCAGCGGACCGAGAAGTTGCTGCCACCGAGGCCGCCGATTCCCGGGCCGGTGATGCCCCAATTGTGGTTGATCTCGCTTTCACATTGGGTGGCCACCGGCGTCCCGGACAGGGTCATGTTCGGGTAGTACTGCGCCTGCCACTGCCCGGACGCGCAGGTGCTGGTTGGCGTGACCAGGCTGTAGTTGGCGGCGGCGACCGCACCGCCGCCGTTTTGGTAGTACTCGACGGTGATCGTGTGTTTGCCGGCGCTGACCGGGACGGTGGTGGCGTAGCTGGCCGGTGGCTGATCACGCCAGCCGTCGAGGATGGTGGTGCCGTCTAGCAGCAGCCGGATGCCGTCGTCCCCGGTGAGGTTGAAGGTGTAATTGCCGGCGCTCAACGTCGGGGTCTGGGTCCAGCGGACCGAGAAGTTGGTGCCCCCAAGTCCGCCGATTCCCGGGCCGGTGGTTCCCCAATTGTGGTTGACGGCGTCCTCGCAGGGGGAAGCGACCGGCGTTCCGGACAGCGTCATGTTGGGGTAGTACTGGGCCTGCCACTGCCCGGGGGCGCAGGACGCTGTCGGCCGGAAGTTGGCGATCGCGACGGCGCCCACCATGTTCTGGTAGTACTCGACGGTGACGGTGTGGGGGCCGGCGCTGACCGGGACCGTGGTGGCGTAGCTGGTCGGGGCCTGATCATGCCAGCCGTCGATGATCTTCGTGCCGTCCAGGAGCACCCGGATTCCGTCATCGCCTGTCGCGTTGAACGTGTAGCTGCCGGCGCGGAACGTCGGGGTCTGGGTCCAGCGGACCGAGAAGTTGCTGCCACCGAGGCCGCCGATTCCCGGGCCGGTGATGCCCCAATTGTGGTTGATCTCGCTTTCACATTGGGTGGCCACCGGCGTCCCGGACAGGGTCATGTTCGGGTAGTACTGCGCCTGCCACTGCCCGGACGCGCAGGTCGCCGGCGCCCCGGTGGTTGCCGAAGCCTGCGCCGAGTTCACCGATTCACCGCTGGTGTTCGTCGCCGACACCACGTAGTAGTAGGTGGTCGCCGCGGCAAGTCCCGTGTCGGTGTAGGTCGTCTGGGCAATTCCGCTGGCCAGCGCGGTGTACGGGCCGCCCGCGGTGACTGACCTCTTGATGTTGTAGCCGGTGACGCCGGCTGAGCCGGTCCAGCTCAGGTCGACCTGGTTGGCGGAGATCGGCGAGGCGGTAACGCCGGTCGGCGGGGTTGGGCCGGCCACGGTTCCCCCGGTCCCGTTTCCGGTCAGCTGCTCGAATTGCTGACCTTGCCCGCCATCGCCGGAGATCTCGTAGCTAGCGGTGACCGGTCCGTTCGCGGTCGGGGTGAACGTCACAGCTTGGTGGATGACCTGCCCGGGGCCAAGGACCAGGCCCTCGGCAAGGGGTGTTGCCGAGGTGAATGCGCCGGCAGGTGCCTTCGCCTTCGTGATCGTCAATGGGATGTTGCCGCTGTTTGAGATGTCGAAGGTCTGCGTTGAGGCGCGCCCGACGGGGACACTCCCAAAGGCAGTAGTGGTCGGGCTGAGCACCAGGTTCCCGCTTCCCCTGATGGCGGTGCCGCTGACCGGGATGGTGAGGGTGCCGCTGGTGCTCGTGACTGTGATCGATGACGTGCTCGTCCCAGCGCTCGCCGGGGTGTAGGTCACGGTGGCGATGAACGAGCCGCCGGGTGCCACGGTGGTCCCCGCGGCGGGCAGCCCTGTGGTGGCGAAGGGGGCGACCGTCCCCGTGGTGCCTCTGACCGTTTCCGGGCTCGTGCTGGTGTTGGTGACCTGGACATTAGTGGTGTAGGTGGCGCCGGTCGGCTTGCCCGTGAACGCAACGCTCGTGGGCACCGCATGCAGCCCAGGCTGGGTCGCCGTTCCGCTCAGGCTGAACCCCACGGTGCCCAGATCCGTCGTGATGGACAGCAGGCCGTTGGCGTTGCCGGCGGCGGCAGGGGAGTAGGAAACCGGCACGGCCAGCCGTTGCCCGGCGCTGAGCGTCACCGGCAGAGCTGGTGGGCTTACCCCGAACGGCGCGGAGGTCGTGATCGCGGTGACCGTGACCGGCCTGGTGGCCGTGAGGCTGTCCTGCGCGGTGCCCGTGCCGCCAACGGGCGTGGCCCCGAAGGTGACTGGGCTGCCGGTGAGCGCCGTCTGCGCGGGACGACCAAAGGCGAGAACGTGGCCGTCTGCGTTCCCGACGTAGACCCGGTTGCCGTCCGTGGCCGGCACGCTGAACTTGGTGATCGGGCCCATCGGCGCGGAGTAGATCTGCCGCAACGTGCCGTTTGCGTCGGGAACGGGGCTGTAGGCACGGAGCAGGCCGGGGATCCCCGTGCCTGGATCGCCCGCACTTTCCAACCAAACCACGGCGCTGCCGGGCGTCGTGCCGGTCGAGGTGACCACTGGGGAGCCGGACCTGAAGCCGAGGTTGGCCGCGCCGGTCCCGGCAAGAGAGAGGGCCGGCACCCCGGCTCCGGTGACGCCATATTTCAGCGCGCGCAGCGGGCCGCCCGACCCGAACAGGTAGACGTATCCCCCGTCACCGCCCCAGACGGCTGGGTGCCCCCACTGACCCTGGAAGGGCCCGTTGACGCCTACGACCGCGTCGGTGGTGTTGGGTCCCTGCTTGCGGCCGCCGAGATGGTCCCGGTCGAGCAAGAAGACGCGGCCGTCCTTACCCCCTTGGATAAGCAGGTTTGGATGGCTGGTGCCGGCCCCGAACAGCGAGGGCAGCGCGACCGGGCCAGCCGAACCGAGATCCGCGTCATTCAGATCCATTGTCGGGGCGTTAGCCGGGCTGAAGAAGTCGGTCGCTACCAGGCTCCGGTCTGGATTGACCCGAAGCCGGACCACCGATTCGGCGAGCAGTCCGGGCGGGGAACTCCCGGCTCCCGCCGGCGGGCTGATCCCGTTACCGGTCGCTAACAGGATGCTTCCGTCGCCATCCAAGACCAGGCCGCTGCCTGACTGCCAAATTCCTGCCCCGGTTCCGGAGGCGCTGGTTTCCGCCGCCCACATCGTCGTGACCGCAGCGGCCGTCGTGCTGACCCCGACGACGTACCCGCGGTAGGGCTTGACGTCGCAGTGCGAGGCGAACCCGGCGTAGATCACACCGTTCATCAGCAGGAGCCCGGGCCGCTGACTCGCGGTGAAGGGGTCGAACCTGTTGCTTTGATCGTTTGTGGGGGAGCCAGCGATCGTCACCGGCCAGCCGGCACGTTCCGATCCGGTGCTCACGTCGAGGGCATGCATGTACCAGTGCGGAGCCCCCGGGTCGGGACCGTCGTTGGTCTTACTGGTCAGGTAGACCGTTCTGGTGGAAGGGTCGTAGACAGGTGTCGAGGTGACACCGATGTTCGGGGTGAGATCCCCGCAGCCAATCGAGGACGCGGGCCAGAACGGACCTACATCCCGGGTCCAGGAGATCGCGCCGGTGACTGGATTGAGGCCATATACCTTGTCATTCTCGGTGGCCACGATCAACATTCCGGCCGCCGACAGCGGCTGGGCATAGATCTGTCCATCCACCCGCGTGGAGAACAGTTGGCCGAAGTCGGATGACCCCACGGAGGCGGGAGAAAGACCAGGTTCATTCTGGTCCCACGCCGTCCGGGCGTTGTCCACGGAGATGGTTCCCTCGTCCGCCCGGGCGGAGCCGGCCAGCACGGTCGCCAGCCCAAGCACGACCGCTAGTGCAGTCAACAAGGCCATGCGTCGCAGCGGTACTTCGGTGGCGCTGGCGCCCCGCGGGTTGGTCACGAGAACCCCTAGGTGAGGTGATTTGGGTCGGAGCATTGCACACACCGGGGCGCAGGAATCCGCCATTTGGCCGCACCGGGCGATGATCCGCGAAAAGGCCCCGAAGGGCCAAGGCGAACGAGCCGACCGGGCTATTGACTTGCCCCTGCCGTTCCCGGTCACTGAGGGTCATGGCAGCGTCGTCGATCCCAGGGTCGGCTCATTCCGGCCCCTTTGAGCGTCCGCGGCTGTAACATCCGGTCACTCCCGCGTAACGGCCCCCGAGTGGGGGGGGCCGCCTCGGGTACTTGGGCAGAGGACAAGTACATGAGCGATGAGATGGGTGAGGGCATCACGTTCTCGCGCCTGCGCCGGGTAGGAGGCGCGGTGGTCGGTCTTGCGGCCGTGAGCGTGCTGGCGAGCACGGGGGCGGCCGCCGGGACCGCGACGGCTACCGGCGCGAAGTCTACCGCCGCGACAACGACTGCCGCCGCGGCCACCAACAACGCCAAGGGAATCAGCGCGGTCGGCGTGCTGCGCACGCACACGAACGAGCCATCCCAGCAAACGGAGATGATTCCGGTCTCGCCGGCCGCGTCCGGCAACGTGCTGGCCCTGGCGATCGAAACGAAGTTCCCCACCAACCAGTCCTTTACCGCGGCCAGTGTCACCGGCGGGGGGGTGACGACGTGGAGAAGGGCGCGTAGCTTCCTGAGCGCCAGTGGCATCCACGGGCTGGAGGTGTGGTCGGGAACGGTGACGACGCCCGGCAGCAGCACGGTGACCGTCAACTACACCGCGAAGGCGGCAATGAGGAGCCCGGGCAGCGCCAGCTCCCTGGACATTCACGAGTTCTCCTCCTCCGAGGGGACGGCCTCGCAGTGGTCGGTGGATATGACCGGACAACTCGACACGCAGACAGCGTCCAGCACTCCGAGCTATCCGACGCTCACTCCCAGCGCGGCACCGGAGGCTTATTACGGCTACATCGCGGTTCCGGGGTCGCTCAATCCCGGGACCACCCCCGGGGTCGTCTACCAGAGCGACGCTCGCGGTAACCAGACGGCTTACGACGTCAACGTTTCGATGACAATCACCCCGCAAGGCAACGCGCCATCAATGACCATGGAGAAATCCGAGTCGATCGCTTTGCTGTTGCGGGCGATGCACCGTTCTGGTGTGGTTGCGCCCGCCACCCTTCGCAGCGGCGAGTTCCTCGAGTCAGGTGATGGTCGCCACATAGCGGTGCAGCAAAGCGACGGGAACTTCGTCGTTTACTCCAGCGGCCGCCCGACGTATGCCACCGGCACGTTCACGGGTCGCCTGGTGCCGGGTTCCTTCCTTGCCGTCCAGAACGACGGCAACCTCGTGCAGTACGGCCCGACCGGAAGGGCTCAGTTCGCCAGCAACACCGCTGGGACCGGACCCGGTCATCTGCTTGTCATGCAGGACGACGGGAACCTGGTGCTCTACGGAGCCAGGGGTCCGCTGTTCGCCACCAACACGGTCGGTAGGTAAGCCCACCTCGGTCCCCATCGGGCGTACCGGTGGGGACCGAGGTGGGCTAGCTGGTTGTTGGCCCCGCCGGGCGGGGGACCGGCACGACGGTAAGACCGTCGATGCCGGCGAAGTCCTTGGGGTTGCAGGTGTGCACCCCGAGGCTGTTCGCCACCGCGGTGGCGGCAATCATCGCGTCGTAGGCCCGGGCGCTCGACTTACGTCCCCGTCGGCGCAGGGACGCTGCCACCTGACCAAAGGCGCGGGCCGCTTTCGAATCGAATGCAAGAGGATCGAAGACTGCCTCGGCCTGCTGCAGATGGGCCTGGCGAGCGGCCCGTTCCTCGTCGTTGCTGGCGACGAGGGGCCCGACGGACAACTCGGCCAGTGTGGCCGCCGTGATCAAGGGATGGAGTGGGAGCGTTTCCACGTCCGCGATCTCCCCCAGCAGGATCAGGGTGTTTGTATCGAGCACGCCACGATCGGCTCTTCCGCTCACAAACGAGGGTCGAGCGTCGCGTCGATGTCGCTGCGCAGGCGGCCAGGGTCCACCGCGGGCAGCAGCTTCCACGCGGCCACCAACGCCTCCGCGGACAGCGGGGATCTGTCGATCGGACTCAGCTTCGCGACGGCCTTTCCGGCCCGGGTGATCGTTACGTGCTCCCCGCTAGCTACCCGGTCCACCACGTCTCCCCCGTGATTGCGTAGTTCCCGGATGGACACGTCGGTCATGGGACCACCGTATCACGCGTGAGACACGACTCGAGGCGTTCGGCCATCCAGCGACACCAACGGACGTACTCCCGCTCGGCGCCGATTCCCCTCTCCAGAATGGCGACGTTGCCGAATGATGGGGAACTTGGGTCGGTCAGCCGTGACCCGAGCTCTTCCGCCAGCTCGCGCCGGATCCGTTGATAGCCGCGCAACACCTTGCGGTGCTGCCGTTCCTGATCGCGGAACAGTTCGGCAAGCCGGGCGTGGTCGGCGACCGGGGCGGCGTATGCGCGCAGCACCAGTTCGTCGCGGGGCACGCGCTCACCCGGCGGGCTGATGACCCACCTGGCAAGTGCCCGCCGCCCGGCGGCGGTGAGCCGATAGGTCTTGCGCAGCCGCGGGCCAGGACCGGAATCGGCGCGGTGCCGGATCAGGCCGGCGCCCTCGAGAGAAATCAGTTGTGGGTAGATCTGGCTGTGTGGCGCCGTCCAGAACGCGCCCATGGGTGAGGACATCCTGGCGGTGAGTTCATAGCCGGTCGAGGGCACCCGCGCCAGTAGGGCGAGCAAGGCGTAACCGACTACCGGAATCTCTTGCACTTCTCTATTCTCTATGTATGTCGAGACATAAGGTAGCGATGGGGCTGGTTCTGGCGGGCATGTTGCTGGCGGGCTGCGGGTCAGGCACGACTGCGGTCACGGCGGCATCTTCCCGCAGCCCAGCACCATCGCCGGCTAGCTCGTCGGCGGGCGTGTCGGGCACGGTCTCGGGCGCTCCTTCCAGTTCCGCACCGGCCGCGCCCGGCCCGCTGTCGCGGCGCTGCGATGAGCCAACGGTCAGCTCGCGCTCCTTGCCATTCCGGGCCTCTGATGGGGTGGCGCTCGACGGTGTCGAGACCGGCACCGGCCGCCGCGGCGTCGTGCTGGTCAACGAACTCGGCCGTCGTCAGCTATGCGGCTGGGCGGAATATGCCGGTCGGTTGGCGGCCTCCGGCTTCCGCGTATTGCTGTTCGACCAGCGCTGCAATGGTGCTTCGGCCTGTCCCGTCAACGATTCCGGCGGCTATCTGGCCCGGGACGTTGCCGGTGCCGCTGCCCGGCTGCAGGCCGACGGCGCCAGCTCCGTACAGCTGATCGGTGCTTCCCAAGGCGGCGGGGTCGTCGTGGCCGCCGGTGGAATGCGCCTTGCCGGGGTGCGCTCGGTGGTGGCCCTGTCCCCGGCGATTCTCACCGAGAACTTCGGTGCAGGCACGGCGCAGGCTCTCGCCGCGAAAATCAACGTGCCGTTGCTGGTGGCGGTGGGACCGCTGGATCCCGACTCCCCGTTGCCCGACGTACGTCAGCTCGCTGCCGCGGTTCCGCCTGCGCTGGTCCGTTTTGAGCTGCAGAGCCCGGATGCCGGCCACGGTTGGGACATGTTGCGGGACACGCAGACCGGCGCGCCGAACGCGTTAGCCGCCACGGTGCTTTCGTTCCTCCGGGCCCACGGTCGCTGAGCTAGCCGCGAAGCCGGGCGCGCCGGCGGGCGAGGGTGAGGCCACCCCCGGCCGCGAGCAGTCCGAGTGCCACGCCGGCAATCACCGGGTCAGTTCCGGTGGCGGCCAGCGAGCCGCTGCCCTGCGCCGGTGCTGGTGCCGGTGCCGGTGCCGGTGCCGCCGGGGCGGAACCCGACCCGGCGGGGGTCGCCGTCGACTGCGGGGCGGCGGGAATGCCGCCCGGGCGGGCCGGGGTGCTCGGCGGGCCGCTCTTGGCGACGGCTGGCCGCGCGAGAGCGAAGCAGCCGCTGGTTTGTATCGTCGCGTAGTTGAAGGTGCCGTTCTTCACGCCGGCCGGGTTGGCGGCGAAGGCGAAGATTGGGCACCCCTGCGCATCGATGGTGGCCGAGGTGAAATCGAGCAGGTCCCGGCCACTGGTGCACAAGATGCCCATGTTGCAGATCGGGCCCCGGTGGTAGACGAAGTTGGGGCGCACATCCGCGAATTGGAACGACGGCGCGGCCGCGGTGGCGTCGGTCGATTCGGCTGTGCTATATGTCCAGACGCCCTGGGTGCTGTTCGGGTCTCTCACGCCGTTGGTGGTGTGGTAGAAGCCAAGGGCCAGTTGTCCGGCTTGCGGGCCGCCGATGGCCGCCGGCAGCATGTGGGCGCCACCAGCGCCAACCTGGATCGGCGACTTGCTCCAGGTCTTGCCGCCGTCGCGGGACGCGAACAGGAACAGGTCGGTGGTCTTCGCGAACGGGGTCTTGCCCACATAGCCGGCGGCGACCGCATACAGGTTCCCGCCGCCGTCGATAGCCAGCGCATTGAACACGTCACCGAATTGCACGCTGTTGGTCACGGCGCCGCCCTGCGAGCCGTCATAGACTGTGTAGTCCTTGAACGTAGTGCACTTGTCGGTCGAGACGGCCATGTACACCTGGCTGAACGTGCCGCTGGTCTGGGCGGCCCCCAGAGCAGCGAGGTTCTGCGCCTGCGTGGTTGTGGTGAACATGACGTACAAGTTGCCGCGCTTGTCGGTGACCGGCTTGGAGACGAGCGTGCCACCGGTGATGTCGGTGGGGACGTTGACCTCGATGTTCGGGTCGGTGACCAGCGGGCCGCACGGGTTGGTGAAGTCGTCGGTGCCGCCGTTGTTGCTGCGGAACGCAACCGGCTGCGCGCTGACGAACTCGTGGTATGTGAGGTACAGCGTTTGGCCGTCCGGGCCGGCCGTCAGGTATTGCCGGTCATCCGAGGGGCCAGCCTGACCGGCCGGGACTGTCGCGCACGGCTGGGACGGCACCGGGCCGATGGAGGTGAACGTCTTGCCCTTGTCGGTGCTCTTGCACACCGCTGTCGCGGCGGCCTCCAGATCGGCGATGAACACCGACTTGGTCTTATCCGGTGCTATTGCGATGTCGGAGTCGCCGCCGCCGAGGAGGGAGCCGGCCAGCTTTGCCTTGTCGAACGACTTGGCATCGTCGTGGGAGATCCACACGCCCACCCCGGGGCCGCCGTTGACTCCGCTGGGGATGCCCTGCGGGCCGACCACATAGACGTTGCCCGCCTGGTCGGTGGCAACGCTCGGCTCGCCGCCGGAGGCACCGGTGAGCTGCTGCGGTGTGCTGAACGCGTTGCCCGGGTTGGCCGCCGATGCGGTCAGCGGAACCAGCCCGACCAGGCACAGTGCCCCAGCCAAGGAGACCAATCGACGCGGTCGCAACATGGGACCCTCCGCTTGACGTTCTGCGCGGTCGGGAAACCGCGTCAGCCTTCCCTTCGCCGCCGGCCGGCGGATTCCTCCCCGCAGACTGCCTCGGTTCACCCTAAGGGGCCCGAGCCGTGTGCTACGCAACTACATTGCCGCCCAATGAGCCGGGGGCACGGGGAGTCAGGGGAGTCAGGGGGTCACGGTTGGGCGGGGGCGCCGTCCACCAGGTGCAGGCTTGCCGAGCACTGGTCGGCGATGTCCGGGTCGTGGGTGGCAAGGATGAGGGTGGCGCCGTCTCCGGCGCATTCGAGCAGGACGGCGAGCACGTGGTCGCGGGTGTCGTGGTCGAGCTCGGCGGTGGGCTCATCGGCGAGGATGACCGAGGGTTCGGCGGCGAGCGCGCGGGCCACCGCAACGCGTTGCTGCTGGCCGCCGGACAGGTCCTCGACGAGGTGATGCTCCCGGCCAGCGAGGCCCAGGGTGCCCAGGGCGGTGAACGCCCGATCTCGAGCTTCGCGCGGGGACGTGCCGTGGGCCCGCAGGCCGACCTCGACGTTCTCGGCGGCGGTGAGCAGCCCGATCAGGCCGTAGCCCTGCAGGATCAGGCCGATGCTTCGCCGGCTGGCGACGTCGCCCGGCCGGACAGCGGCGTCGCCGAGCAGCACCGTGCCGCTGTCGGGGCTGATCAGCCCCGCGAGCACCGCCAGCAGGGTGCTCTTGCCCGACCCGGACGGTCCGCTGGGGGCCAGCGGCTCGCTGGGCTCGGCGTGGACGCTGACCCCAGCGAGGATGGTCCGGTCCCCGCGGCGCAGCCACAGATCGCGGCCGGTGAGGGCAAGCTGCTCGCGCGGACCGGGCCCCGCATCGGCCAGAGGAGCCGGCGGCGCCGCCGGTGTGACGTCAACCGGTCCGGCAATGGCGCTGCTCCCGGGCTGGGCAGGCCGCCGCCGGGCGGGCGGGGTGATGTCGATCGGTCCAGTCATGCCGCGGCCCCCGCGGTGAGCAGCCCGTCGCGCAGGTGCAGGGTGCGATCGAGCAGCACGGCGACATCCTGGTCATGGGTGACCACCAGCAGCGCCATCCCCTGCTCGCGGTGGGCCTCCTGCAAGAGCAGCGCGACCGCCCTTCCGGTGGCCCGGTCGAGCTGGCTGGTTGGCTCGTCGGCCAGCAGCAGCCGGGGACGGTTGGCCAGCGCCACGGCAAGCGCGAGGCGTTGCTGCTCACCGCCGGACAGCTCGCGTACCCGCTTGGTGGCAGCCACGTCGAGCCCGACCTGGGTGAGCAGCTCGTGCGCGCGGGCGTGCTGTGCGGTTCGGGTGGCTGGTGCTTGCACCAGCTGCTGCACCACCAGCAGGTTCTCCATCGCGGTGGCAAGTGGCAGCAGGTTGCGGGCCGGGCTTTGCAGCAGGACACCGATCTCCTGGGCCCGCAGCTGGGCTACCCGCCGCCCAGCCATCTGCTGCACCCGCAGCCCGAGTGCCTCCACCGTGCCGCTGGTCGGTGGTTGCAGCCCGGCGATGGTGGTGAGCAGGCTGGATTTGCCCGAGCCCGAGGGACCGATGATCGCGACGCTCTCGCCTTCGGCGATGACCAGGTTCGCGTCACGGACAGCGGCGATCCGGGCGCCGTCCTGCACGTACTCGACGCACAGGTCCCGGCAGCGGACGGCGAGCCCCGGCCGCCGATCGAGGTCGAGCACCGGGTTCGGGATCATGGGGCGGCCTCGCGGAGCATCTCGGGCCGGACCCGGCGAACCAGCGCGGCGCAGGACAGCGTGACGGCCACCGCCACGATCCCGCCGAGCAGCGTGGTCAGGCCCAACACCGGCAGGTACGGCGGCGTGTAGAGCAGGTCCGGCGCGAGCGGCGGGTCGGTGAACTCCGGTACCCCGGACAACGCAAACGATGCCGAGACCAGGCCGCTGCCGAGACCGAGACTCACCCCGAGGCCGAGCAGCGCCAGTTGTTCGACCAGCACGGACATGAGCAACCCGGGCCGGCCGATGCCGAGGGCTTGCAGCGCCGCGAGCTCGAAGCCGCGGCGACGGGCCGCCAGGGTCAGGTTCAGCGCGGCGCCGGCCAGCGCCAACAACGCGGCGACACCGGCGCCCACCACGAACAGCAGCAGCGCCAGCGGCGGTCCTTGCTGAGCCAGGCCGGCGGCTACCTGCTGGGCTGACTGGGTTTGCGCCACCTGCACACCGGCCGCCTCGAGCCGGGTGAGCACCTGCGGGCTGGCGCCGGGCGCCAGCCAGACCTGCTGGATGGAGTCAACCGGCCGGTCCTGCGCGGCGCGCAGGGCCAGCGCCCGATCCACCAGCACCCCCACCCGACCGGCCCGGGGAAGTACGTCCGCCCCCAGCCGTGGATCCACCGCCTGCTGCTGGCCGTCCAGCCCGATGATCTGCGGGGCCTCGCCGCCGGGCGAGGCGTCGACCGACGCGCCGAAGGTGGCGACTACCGGAAGCTGCGGCGGCAGCGAACGCGGCGAGAGCGTCGGGGGCAGCTCATGGGGCAGCCGGAAGGTGTAGGTCAGCTGTGGACCGCTCACGCGGTCGCCAGAGGAGGCGTCAATGCGGGAAGGGGGCCCGATGCGGGAGAAGTAGGCGCCCCCTGGCGACCGGGCCCCCACCCACCCGTTCGCCTGCCCTAGGCCGGCGGGGACCTCGCGCCACCCGCCGCTGTCCTGCACCGCAAGGTTGCCCACCGTGATCTCGCCAGCCAGGTCGGTGAGGCCGAACAGGTCGGCCCGCTGAAGGGTCAGGCTCGCGAGCTCGCAGCCGAGCGCGCAGGCCGGGGTGGGCCAGCTCAGTTCCGCAGTCCCCGTCGCCGGCAGCGGCGTGCCCTTCGCGGAATGCATCCCATCAGGGGCCAGCACCGAGAGCACGGGGGTCACCTGCGAGGCACCGGTCAGGACGTTGACGTGCACCCGCATCCGCACGGCGGTGCTCCGCAGGCTGACGACGTTCAGGCCGGGCACGGTGAGGGCAGCTGCCACCGTCCGGGCCGGCGCGGAGGCGTAGTCGCTGCGCCAAGCGGCCACCGCGGGGAACCTGGCCGGTTGCACGCCCAGTAGGTCGCGGTGCGAGCCGTTTTGCTGCTGCGCGTCGATGACGGCCATGGCCTGGCGGCCGGTGGGATCGGCCCGGTCTACTAGCGAGCCGAGGTCGGCGTCGCGCGGCACGTCGACGGTGAGCACCCGGCTCGCCCCCACCGTGGCAGCCGCGACGTCGTGCCGGTTGCCCAGCGCCACGCTGTGCGCGCTGAATGCGAAGCTCGCCAAGCCAAAGGCGAGGACGAGTACGACGACCACTCCGAGCGAGGCCGGCCGCCGGGCGATCTGGCGAACCGCCAGGAAACCGCCGAGCCGCCGGCCAGCGCCCCGTCGACCGGGCCGCCTAGTACCGGGCCGGGTAGGAACGAACAGGGCTCGGCAGGCAGCAGGCAGGACGCTGGCGGCGACCACGGCCACCACGACCGACAACAATGCTGGCACCGCAAGGGTCGTGGCGTCAGGCACAGAGCCGGCTGCACCGCTGCGCCCGAGCCCGTCGCGCCTGATCACCGCGGCCAACGCGAGTACGGCAGCCACGCAGCTCAGCCCGGCAGCCACATTGCGGCGCCACCCGGGGCGCCGGTTTGCGCGACGCCACTGCTCGGTGACCGGGCGGCGCACGATCCGGATGCCCGACCCGGCGGTGGCGACGGCGGCGCCGGCCACCGCCGCGAGCCCGGCGAGCAGGGCCGGCAGGCCGAGGGTGATCGGGGTGCCGCCGACGAATTGGATGGCCCCCATGACATGGACTGCCAGCACGCCGAGGACGACGCCGACCGGGAGGGCTGCGGTGATCAGGAACAGCGGTTCGGCCAGGCCGAACACCAGCAGCTTGCGGGGCGGCGCACCGCGCAGCTTGAGCAGCGCCACCTCCGGACCGCGGGCCTCGGCCGCGGCGCGGACCGCCCCGAACAGCACGAGGGCGCACAACAAAAGCAGCTGCAACACGATCAGCAGGACGGGCGCGCCAAGAGCATGCTCGTTGGCTGACGCCGTCGACAGCAGCTGGTTCAGGCTTGTGGCGGCGGTGATTCCGTCCGCTTGGGTGATGGTGGTCGATGCGCCGAGCTCGGTGATCACCTCCTGCTGCCGCTGGCCGGCTTCAGCGGCGCTGGCTACCCGCACCGCGCTGGGGCGAAGCGGCAGGTCGACCACGCCTTTGCCGGTGACGACTCCGGCCCGGACCGTCAGCAGCGCGTCGACCGGCTGCGGGCCGTTAGGGCCATCCGGCGAGATCAGCGCCCCGAAGTAGGGACGGGCGAACCAGTACGGGTCGTCGGCCCTGGCCGTGTAGGTGCCGACGACTCGCTCCGGCTCGCCGCTGGGCAGAATGAGCTGCTGGCCGAGCCGGCCGTGGATGTAGCTGAGCAAGCTGGGTGTGGCGAGCACCTCGCCGGCCTGCCGGGGGAGCCGCCCGGCGCGCAACCGCAGGTGGCCGGCAGCACCGTCGCGCCAGACCAACCGCCCGAGAACCGGGATGCCGCCGCCGGGCGCGTCGCCGAGCTGACCGTCGAAGACGTGTTCCCTGGCCAGGATCGCGGGGCCGTACAGCACGTGGGTGTGGTGGTCGGTGAGGGCGGATTGCACCGTGCCCAGCAGGACGGACGGGTCGGCGCCCTCGGTCAGTTCCAGGCCGCTTTGCTGGCTGGGGGCTGCCCGCAGCACGTATTGCAGGATGGATTCCTTGGCGGCGTGGTCGTATGTGGGGCCGGCGACGGCCACCGCGACCACGATGGCTGCGACTGCGCCAACGGCGGCGGACAGCCCGCGGCGCCACCACAGTGCCCGCAGGGCCAGCGCCAGTGAAGTCAACCGGCGCCCCCTCAGGCCTGCCCGCGGGCGGGATCACCCGGCGGCTGACCGAGCCTTCCACGGGCCGGCCCGTACCCGGCCTGACGCACAGTCACGATCGGGCAACATCGCGGCGAGCGGCGGCTCGGCTAGTTCGAGCCGACCAACGGCCGCCGCGTCAGGCTCCGGCGGTCCCGCTGGCCCAGGCGGCGCCCTGCGGCCGGTAGAGGACGAGGTTCCCGTCGTCCTGCATGACGAGCCGGTTGGAGGTGGGGGCGCTGTAGGTGCCGGACGCCCATAGGGGCTGGGCATTGCTGCTGTAAACGACGAGGTTGCCATCGGTTTGCAGGCTGAAGGAGGCCCCGGGCGCGTTGAAGGTCTGCGTCGCCCACACGGCCCGGCCACTGCTGTATAGGACGAGGTTGCCGTCGCTTTGCTGGGTCAGCTGGTAGCGGCCATTGGGTGAATGCAGGTACTGCCCGGCCCGCAGCGTCGCGGGGTCGAGGGCGTCGCTGCCGCGCATGCCACTACCCCATACAGCCCGGCCCCCGCTATAGAGCACCAGATTGCCGTCGTCTTGCATCACCAGCACGGTGGTCCCGGAGCCAGCGGAGTGCGACGACCACAACGGAGAGCCGCCCTGGCTGTAGAGAACCAGGCTGCCGTTGGTTTGCGCGCTCAGGGCGCCCCCAGGGTTACCCCAGGTTCGGGTCGACCACAAGGCACGGCCGTTGCCGTACACCACGAGGTTGCCGTCTTGCTGCATCGCAGCCAGGTACTGCCCGCTCTGCGAACGCAAGCCCTGGCCGCCGGACAAGGTCGCCGGTGCGTGCAACGACGACGTGATGCTTGGCTGCGCCAGCGATAGCAACGCCTGGCGGGTTCCGTTCAACAGGCTCTGATCTACCCCGCCACCGATCCCGGAGATTGTCGCGTTGTCGGTGAACTGCCACAGCGTGTAGCTCGGCCACCCGCCGAAGGCCTGGGGCGGCGGACCGCCGGTGTAACTGGCCTCCCACAGGGGGTAGCGGGTGAAGGCGGAAGATCCGGCCATCGCCGAGTCCCAGAAGTAGGGGCCGGTGTAGATCATCGGTACGATCCCGGTATCGGCCTGCAACCGGTCCAAGAAGGTCTGCGTCCAACGAATCAGCTCCGCTGGGGCCAGGCCGCCGGTGACTTCCAGGTCCAGCACCGGCGGCAACGAGGCCGCCGGCAACGTTCCGACCGCGGCGGCGAACGCATCCGCCTGTCCCGCCGCGCCATACTCCGGGCGGGCGAACGCATACGCTCCGACCGTCATCCCATTCGCCTCGGCGCCGGCTAAGTCCTCCCGCAAATACGGGTTCACGTACACCCCGCCGCTGGTCATCTCGGTGGCCTTGACGATCGTAAATGCCTGCGCGCTGGCGGCTATCGCCGACCAATCCAGCGGCTGCCCATAGGGATGCTGATACGACGCCACGTCCGGCCCGTACTGCGTGTTCATCGGACCCGCCGTGAACAACGGACTCACCGCTGGGCCCCGACGCACCGCATCCGGGCTTCCGGCCGGCATCATTCGCGTGCTCAACTGCCCACCGGCATTAGCGGGCGCTCGCAACTGCCCAGCCAGCGCCGGCGGGCCGGTCGAGGGTTTCGGCGGGGTGCCCGCGACGGCGGTCCCGGCGGTTGCGGCGCTCAGCGCGGCTGCGGCGGTCGCCGCGCCGAGCAGGAGGATGGCGCGCCTGGCGCGGCGGGGGGAGCGTTCGTTCAGCGGGGGGTTGAAGACGGAAAGCACGCGATCTCCTCGGGGTTGAGGCCTTGCTGCGCGGGGGTATCGAGACCTATCGCCGGTCTCCACCAAGGCCTCGGCACTTCAGAGCGCTGTCATTAGGGATTGCGGGATGTCTCCGGGGTTCAACTACTCCTACATGACTGAACGTTGTAGTAGCCTCGGACCGTGGCCCTGCTCGACATCAACGAGGCGGCCCGGGTCGCGAGGCGGTCACCGGAGACAGTCCGGCGATGGGTCTGGTCAGGAAAGCTCTCCGCGCAACGGCGAGGGCGCCGGCTGATGATCGTGCAAGAGGATCTGGTCGCGCTGATGGCTAAGCAGGGCCCGGACACGGCCCTGATAACGCTGGCAGATTGGGCAGCTAGCGCCCGATGCGCGCTTGCCTCGTCGGGAGGGCCGGCTCATTCCTCGGCGGCTGATCTCGTGCTGACAGACCGTCGCGAGCGGTCCGAACAGCCAACCGACCCGTGCCCGTAGTAGATGCCAGCGTCGTGGTGGACTGGGTTGCCCCGGGCGCCGATCCGGCGTCCACCGCGATGGGAATGTTGAGCCGCCTTGTCCAGCAGGGGAGGAACTCGTAGCTCCACGCCTTCTTCTGGAGGAAGTCTCCAATGCCTTGCTGACCGGAGTTCGGCGGCGGAGGTGGAATGGGGCCGAAGCAGATCGCGCTCAAATCAGCCTCCGGCGGCTGCCGGTACGGCTCACCGATGACCCGCGTGACCTGAATCGTCCTGGGATCTTTCCAGGCGCTACGACAATCATCCCATCTACGACATGCTCTACGTAGCCGTGGCGGAGCGGACCCGCGGTCTGCTCATTACGGCCGATCAGCAACTCCGGCGCCGGCTTTCGGGGCTCGGCTGGGTGATCGGCCCGGAAGAATAGACTCACCGCCCGAGAGTGGGCCGCCCCAGTTATCCGCCCAACTGTAGGTCGACCACGACCGGTGCGTGGTCCGATGGGCCCTTGCCCTTACGTGCAGCACGGTCGACGTAGGCATCGGTCACCGCGGCCGCGGCCGCCGGGTTGGCGTACAACAGGTCTATGCGCATTCCAAGGTTCTTGTGGAAGTTCCCAGCCCGGTAATCCCAGTAGGTGTAGGGCCGGTCGTATTTCAGCGGCCGCGGCATGACGTCGGCGAGGCCGAGTGCGCGTAGCCGGGTGAGTTCGGCCCGCTCGGATTCGGTGACGTGCGTCGAACCCACGAATGCGGCCGGGTCCCAGACATCCTCGTCGGTCGGGGCGACGTTGAAATCACCGCAGGTGACGAACGGGGTGTCGGCGCCGGCCGCGGCAGCGATTGCCTCGCGGTAGGCGGCGAGCCATCCCAGCTTGTACACATAATGCGTATCGTCGGGGGTGCGGCCGTTCGGCACGTACACCGACCACACCTGCAGCGGCCCGCACCGCGCCCCGACGGCCCGCGCCTCCACCACCGGGGTTGCTGGGGCGGCGAACAGGCCCGGGTCCTCCCCGGTTTGCTCCGGCGCGAAGCCCGGCTGTCCCTCGAAACCGCGCTGCACGTCGGCCAGGCCTACCCGGGACAAGATCGCCACCCCGTTCCAGCGGCCCTGCCCGTGCGCCGCCACCTCGTACCCGCGTTCGGTCACGCCCTCGGACGGGAAGGCGTCCGCCGCGACCTTCGTCTCCTGCAGGCACACCACATCCGGCGCGGTCAGATCCAGCCACTCCAGCAGCCGGGGGAGCCGGGCGACAACTGAATTGACATTCCAGGTGGCGAGCCGCATCCGGGCATTCTGCCTCGTGAAACGATGTGGCCGTGCAGATCACGACCACCCATGACGCGGCCGGCGCCGGCAACCCCAGGCTGATCTTCTCCGCCGAGAGCAGCAGGCGGCTGGGAGACCCCGGCGCCGAGATCAGCCCGTCCGAGTTCCCGCTCGTCGATGACCTGGTCACCATCGGCAGTAGCGCGGGCGCCGACCTGGTGTTGCCCGGCCTCGATGAGCGGCATGCCGAGATCCGGCGCGACGACGCCGATGAGTACGTCTACGTCCACCTCGGCGCCGGTCCGGCCAGCACGGTCAACGGGGCACCGATTACCGAATCGCTGCTGCGCACCGGGGATCGGCTCACCATGGGGGACTGGACGGTGTCGTTCTCCCGCGAGGAGTTCGCCGACCACGGCCGTCCCTACGGTGGCCGGCAGGGCGGCGAAGGCGGCCACCAGCGTTCCCAGCCACCTCGACCCGGCTCCACGCGGGACGAGCACGCGATATGGGACGACGAGTTGGGCTCCCCCGATTCCTGACCGTCAGTCGGCGACCCGAACCTTGGCGCCCCGCCCGATCAGGACGTCGGCGAGCGCGAGCAGCAGCGCCAGCGCGATCAACGCGATGATGACCAGCAGCCCGTGCCGGAAGGCCAGCGCCCAGTCCGGCCTGCCGCGTCCGGTGAGCGCGCCGTAGAACACGCTTCCGGTCGCGGCGATGCCGGCCGCCGAACCGATGCGCTGCCCGGTCTGCAGCACGCCGCCCGCGATCCCGGCGCGATACACCGGAACCTCGGTCAGCGTCAGGGTGATGTTCGGAGTGATCACCAGGCCGCTGCCCAGGCCGGCGAGCAGTAGCGGCAGGGCGGCGACCAATCCCACGTTCGCGCCGTGCGCGAGATCGGTGACGAGATACGTGACCCCCAACCCGATAATCACCAGCAGCAGGCCGGCGGCGACAAGGGGCCGGCCGTATCTCGTCACGATCCGGCCGCCCAGCACCGCGGCCGCACCCGAGCCCAGAGCAAACGGGGTCAGCGCCAGGCCGGCGTGCAGCGCCGAGTACCCCAATCCGTCCTGCAGGAACTGGGTGTAGATGAAAAAAACACCCGTGAAACCAGCGAAGTACAGCAGCGCGACACCGGTGCCGAGGGTGTAGGAGCGCCTGACGAACAGCGAGAAATCGACCACGGGCTCGTGCCCGCCGCTGCGGTAGCGCCGCTCCCACCACAGGAACGCTGCGAGCAGCACAGCCGCCGCCGGGAACAGCAGCAACCGGGTCCGGCTATGCCAGTTCTGCTGCTCGATCAGCGGCAGGATCAGGCAGGTGACCGCGCCACCGAGCAGCAGCACCCCCACCGGGTCAAGGTCCTGCGCAGCGGGGTCGTGCCGGGGGCGGTGCGGGATCAGCTTGCGGGCCAGCGGGAGCGCCACCAGGCCGATAGGCACGTTGACGAAAAATACGTAGCGCCAGCCGGAGTGCGCCCCGAACACCGAGATGATGCCGCCGCCGAGCAGGGGGCCGATGGCGGTGGAAACGCCTACGGTCGCACCGAACAGCCCGAATGCCTTCGCCCGTTCGGCGCCGCGGAACAGCGACTGGATCAGGCCGCTGATCTGCGGGGTCAGGATGCCGCCGGCCACCCCCTGCAGCAGCCGGAACACGATCAGCAGGGTCGCCGTCGGGGCCAGGCCGCATCCGATGCTCGCGAGCGTGAACAGGCCGAGCCCGACCTCGAACGACGGGCGCCTCCCGCGGGCGTCGCCGATCCGGCCGGCGGGTACCAGCAGCAGGCCGAGCGCGAGCGCGTAGCCCGAAACGACCCACGACAGCGCGTTCTCTCCGGCCCCGATGCCCTGTTGAATGCTCGGGAGGGCGACGTTCACGATGCTCACGTCAAGAAGCGTCATGAAGCCGGCGACGAGGCACACCGCCAATCCCTGCCAGCGCCGCGGGTCCGGCGTGTAGTCCTCCTGCTTCGGGCTGGCGGCGGCCGCGGCGGGGGGCGGCGATCCGGTGGGGGCGGCGGGGCTCACTGGGCGCATGTTGCCTCATGGGCGTGTTGAAGGCACCTTTGACCCTGCTTGACGAATCGGCTTGACCTTGACGTTGCGTCAATCTCTAGCGTCGGTGGCGGCCGGATGGACCGGCCGAGTTCGGTGCCGAAGGAAGCGGTGAAGCGACCGTGTCGTGGTCGATCGTGGAAGTGGCTCGCCTGTCGGGGGTGACCTCCCTCACGCTGCGCTACTACGACGAGATCGGTGTGCTGCCGCCCGCGCGAATCGGGAGCAACGGCTACCGCTACTACGAGGAGGAGCAGCTACTCCGGCTCCAGCAGATTCTCGTGCTGCGGGAGCTGGGGCTGGGCTTGGCCCAGATCGCCGAGATCCTCGACGAGCAGCTGGATCCGGTTGACGCGCTCCGGTCCCACCACAAGCGGCTGCTGGTCGAAAGCGACCGTCTGGGCGCGTTGGTCCGGACGGTCGCCCGCACCATCGACGAACTCGAGCACAACGAAGGAGTCCTGGGAATGCCGAAGATCAACAGGCCGGAAAACCTGTTCGAGGGTTTCGACCCGACCGAGTACGACGCCGAGGCCCGCGAACGCTGGCCGGAGCAGTGGGAGCAGTCCAAGGAGTTCACCGATACCTTGAGCGTCGAAGACACCGAGCGGATGCAACGGGAAGCTACCGCCGCCATGATCCGGATGGCCGAGTTCATGGCGGCCGAAACCGTGTCGCCGACCCCGGCGTCCAGTCGGAGGTTGACGCCAGCTACCAGGCCGTCTGCCGGCTCTGGACCCCGAATGCCGTGGCCTTTAAGAACCTTGGCCAGATGTACGTGGACGACGAGCGGTTCAGGGCCACCTACGACAGGATCGCGGTCGGGCTCGCGCAGTATTACCGCGACGCGATGGCGGTCTACGCGGACACCCGGCTGAGCACTACCGGCGGTCCCACAGCCACTTGAGGGTCAAAAATTCCATGATCTTCTTCAGCATCGGGATCACCTCCCTGCTGCATCGCTGGTCCTCGGTGTCCCAGGGATCACATGCTAGCCGGGAACAGGGCTTGGGCGGCACGGCCGATTAGGTGACCTCGCTGCGGACGGGAACGCGACCAGCCGCCCGTGCAATTGCTGCGAGGCAAAATCAGGAAACTCGCCTGCTAGACCCACAATCGGTATATTGTCCGCTCGGCTGACGGCCTCGTCGGCCATTCTCCTTGGCTTTTTGGAGTTGATATGCGGGCTGTTCGTGTGGTCACCGCGACATTGCTTGGCACCGGCGCCCTGGCGCTATCTGGTCTCGTCCCCTCGGCGGCGTCGGCGGCGTCGTCTCCTTCACCGTCTCCTTCACCGACTGCGAAGCCGTCGGCCTCCTGCAAGGTTCCGGTCTTGACGGTGGCGCCCTTGACGGCAGCCCCGGGCAGCAAGGTGACGGTGTCGGGGGTGAACTTCTCCGGCTGTCCCGCGCAGGGCAATCCGGCCAAACCGACCCCGGTCCTCACGATCCAGATCGGTGTGGGAACGGCGGCCAAAATGGGAAAGATCCTGGCCACCACGAGAACCACGTCCGCCGGCACATTTAGCGTCCAGGTGACGGTGCCCGCGCTTGCCACCGGCGGCGTCCCCAAGCTCGCGCTGATCGCCGCAAGCACGGACCCTGCAACCGGCTTGACCTACCTCGGTGCCGCCGTGCTGGCCTACAGCACGCCCGCGGCGACCAGCAGCTCACCCGCGGCGACCAGCAGCTCCACCGCGCCCGCTAACGGCGGTGGCGTGCCGACCGCGGTGCCCGCAGGAAACGGGGGTCAGGCCGCAACCGTCAGTGCTCAGACCCGCGTCGAGCAGGGCGCCCTCGCCTTCGTCGGTGTGGCTCTCGTGGCCGCGGGCGGCATCGGTTTCGGGCGTCGTCGCGCGAGCGTTCGCAAGCACTGAGTACCTGGGAGGGCGCCACAGCCGCTCAGTGAGGTCTGTGACGCCACGCATTTGCCCTGGTGCTGTCCGCGATGACCTGACCCGTTCCCGGAGCCGTTGATGCAATGGAAAGCTGCTCTTCCCGGTCGCGGGACGCACCCACTTCGGGGCCGGGTGCTGGTGCTTCGGGGCCGGGCGGTGCCGCTCGTCAGCATGCTGCTGGGCGTCATTCTTGTCGTTGTCGCGGTGGCCCAGCTACACCGGGACCGCCCGACCCCCACCAGCTTTCACGCCGCACCGCCGGCTATCCCGGCGCCCGCGCCGGACGTCGGCAAGGCTTCCGCGCCGCCGACATCGGCGAGCCCGCCAGCTAGCTCAAGCGCCGCTCCCCACGCCTCTGCGGCGGCGAGCCCAGCCGCCTCGCCGGCACCATCTAGTCAAAGCGTTGCCTCTCCGCTTGGAGCCCTGAGCGCACCCGCTCGGCTGGCACTACCCTCGCTGGGGGTGCAGGCACCGGTCGAAAGCGTGGTCACCACCAACGGGGTTCTCGGCGTGCCGGAGAACCCGGCCCACGTCGGATGGTGGGCGGGCAGCGTCCTCCCCGGCTCACCGGCAGGCTCCGCCGTCCTGGACGGACACGTCGACTCCGCCGCTGCCGGAGCTGGCGCCCTTTTCCATCTGGGCGATCTCAGACCGGGTGACCCCGTCACCGTCACCAACACCGGGGGCGGCGAGGTGCGGTACCGGGTGTACGACCGCCATGTCTACGTCAAACACCAGGGGCTACCCGCGCAGCTGTTCACCGGCGCCGGCCCCGGGCGCCTCGTGCTTATCACCTGCGGCGGAGCCTTCAATACCGCCACTCGCAGCTATCAAGACAACATCGTCGTGCTGGCCGCACCCTTGCAGTGAGGCGGCGGAGGGGGGGCGTGCCCGTACTCGCGGGCGGGGGGATGCGCCGTTCGACGGCCGGCCCGGCCGAGTTGGGCGCCCCGTACTCGCGCATCTTCTTTTGAATTGGCGAGCCGATCCACTCCTTACGACCGGTTCCGGCGGGATCGACGCGAGCGCTCCAGCGTGGTGTCGGCGCGACGGAGCAGTCGGCCGCCCCGCGAATCACCGGTCCGGTTTGCCGCGCCGTGCAGGAGGCGACGACCCAGCGGCAGCAATACGGCGATGAATAGCCAGGTGCGAATACGGGTGGAAAGTAGGGCCCACACGGACCTCTCCTGTCGTATCGGTGATCTTGCGGGACAGCAGTGCTGTTGACGTCCCGGACAGGTTATGGCGTTTGGGACTGCGAGTGACAGTTCAGAAGCGCGAGTGGGCTTCGGGACTGTGATTGGCCTCCCGGACTGCGAGTGGCGGCCGGGATTGGGAAGGGCGGCCGGCCCTGCGACTTGGCCGGTGGGGCACAGCGAAGAGCCGGCGGCCACGAGGGTTTGGATGGCGCCCACTCCCGGTCGCTCGTACCCCGAGGGATGTGTCCGGATGGGTGCTTATCGCGCCATCGTACGACCGCCAGTGGCTGTCCACGTGCAGGTAACGGGGGGTTTTTTGGCTGCTGGCTTTTTCGGTGGTCGTGGGATTGCCGGTCTGCTGCAGATGGATGGCTTTGCCTAGCGTTCCTTCGATCGCGTGGTGTCGTCGATGCGCGGAACGCGGGCGCATTCCTTCCTGGTCCGCGTTGCGTTTGCCGATGACTCGACCCCAGTAATTCGGCGTCCCGATCTTGGGGTGAGGTTGAAGCTGGGGCGAGCCGCGGGCCCTTGTGGATATCCCCCGGGGCGACGAGCCGAATGTCGGTGGCCGGCGGTAGCTTGCGAACATGAGTTCGAATGTGCGGGGTGCCCGGGTGGGGCGCGGCGGGGTGGGCGTGGGCCCGGGCGGGTCGGGTCGGGTCGGGCCGGCCCCGGTGGTGGACTCGGAGCGGTGGTTCGATCCGGTTTCTGGTGAGGTGTTGGAGCTGGGTTCGGTGCTGGATCCGGAGACGGGTGCGGTGTTGGCGCCGGCGTCGATCGCGGGGTTGTGTGGCCGGCCGGGGGCGGTGGAGTTGGGCGGGTTGGCCTCGTTGGATCTGGACAGCCTGTCGGCGGGGTCGTTGGTGGAGGTGCTGGAGCTGTTGGAGGCGCAGGCGGGCTGGCTGGACAGTGTCCGGTTGGCGGCGGTGGCGGCGTTGGACACGGCGAGCTGCCCACCGGCCGCCGGATCGGCTGGTGGTGTGCCGGCCGGTGGCGTGCCTGGTGCCGGCGGCCCTGAGTGCGGCGGGGCGGGGTCCGGCGGGGCGGGGCCTGGCGGTGCCGGGTCCGGCGGTGCGGCGGATGGGGTGCCGGCCGGCGGGGTGCCGGCCGGCGGGGTGCCGGCTGGCGGGGCGGGGTCTGACGGGGTCGGGTCTGGCGGGGCGGGGTTTGGCGGGGCGGGGCCGTTGGGTGATGGGGAGGATGTGCCCAGGTTTTTGGCTGAGCAGGTGCAGACGGCGTGCCGGGTGGGTCGGGCTGAGGCGCAGCGCCGGATCCGGACGGCGCGGGCGATCTGCGGGGGGCTGTTGCCGGCGACCGGGGCGGCGTTGGCCGAAGGGCGGATCGGGCTGGCGCACGCCACGAACGTGGTCCGGGCGGTGGTTGAGCTACCGGATCCGGCGGCGGGCTGGGTGGAGCGGGCGCTTTTAGCCGATCCGCGGGCGATCACCCCTTGGCAGTGGCGGCAGGCCGCTGAACGCCTCGCGGTGCAGGCGTTCCCGGCGTTGGCCGCGCAACGCGCCGGGCAGGGGCAAGACGGCCGGGAGCTGCGGACCTGGCGGACCGGGGAGGGCCGCGGCACGGTGGTCGCGGACCTGGCGTTGCCGGACTGGGCGGTGGTGGACAGCGCGTTGACCGGGCTGGCCGGCCCGTTCAACGCCGCCGACGGCCGGGGCATCGAGGTCCGCCGGGCCGACGCGCTGGTCGGGCTGTGCCAGTCCTGGCTGGACAGCGGCCGGCTCCCGGCCGACGGCGGGATCCGCCCGCACCTCTCGGTGCTGGTCCCGCTGGACACCCTCACCGGCGGCGGGCTACCGGGGTGGGCCAGAACCGCCGCCCCGATGCCCCCCGCCGCCACCGGGCGCCCCCCGGCGGGCACCGGCCGGCCGGCCGGCACCTGCTGGCCGGCGGGTGCCGCGGCCGCCGGCCGCCGGTCCGCCGCTCCCAGCGGCGCTCACGGCGGCGGCAGCGTCGGGGCCCTCGGGCCGACCGGCATCCCGACCGGCATCCCGGGCGGCTGGGCGCCGAACGATCCCGAACCGGCGGCCGCGTTCGGCGGGCACCGGGCTGCCCACCTGGCCGGGCCGGGGCGGGGGCCGCGCGGGGCGCCGGCGCTGCTGGTCGGGGAGGCCCTGGACCCGGCGACGCTGGCCCGGCTGGCCTGCGACAGCGTGCTCAGCCGGCTGCTCTACACCCCGGCCGACGGGATCGTGCTGGACCGCG
>JAABUZ0100002598.1_pt1 | contig 29504 bp, 31 predicted proteins | sample 5562091 | NCBI WGS metagenome assembly JAABUZ01 (sample SAMN12813069, study PRJNA571459) | rock metagenome | isolation source: Antarctica rocks | place: Antarctica: Victoria Land, Linnaeus Terrace sud | collected 2015-12-21
TTCAACCGAATGAAGAACTGGCGCGGCCTGGCCAGCCGCTACGACAAGCACGCCCGGGTCTACCGAGGCGGTGTCGTGCTCGCCGCCATCCTCGACTGGCTCACCTGACTAGCGAGACAGGCCCTAGCCCCATAGCAGTTCCGCTACCGTCGATGGGTGGGCGATATCCCCGCGCGCGAGCTTCGCGACGACGTCAGCGGCGTCCTTCGCCGGGTCGAAGCGGGAGAACGCCTGCGAGTGACCACCAGTGGCCGCCCGGTGGCCGAATTGATCTCGCTACCGACTCGCCGCCAGACGATGAGCTGGCAGCAGTTTGAGGGCCACCTCGGCGTCAGGACCGTTCGGTGGCCGTGACGCGGGCGACGTACCGTTCGGCCGAGCGCCGGACGGCAGCGCCGCCGTCGGTGATGACGACCCGGCCCCACCAGCCCCCGTAGATCCGGTCAAACCGGAACCGCCCCACCCGGTCGGCGATGTCGAGCACCGTCGCGGGGTCCAGGGGGATGAGGTTGGGGTAGCTCCACATGAAGCTCACCCACTCCCGGTCGGGTACGACGGTCACCGTATCGCCGGTCAGCAGCGCCCCGCGGCCCTCGGCGCCGGCCGGCCAGTGCAGCACGGCGGCGCCATCGAAGTGCCCGCCGATCCGGGCCACGGTGCAGCCGGGAACCGGCTCGATGCTGTCGCTGTCCCAGATATTGATACGGGGCGACGGGCGCATGATCCACGCCCGGTCGGCGGCGGGAATCCAGATGCTGGCGTCGAACGCGTCGGCCCAGTCGACGCATGACCCGTAGAAGTGCGGGTGCGAGCAGCAGATCGCCGCGATCCCGCCAAGCTCATGCACCGCGCCGACGGTGGCATCATCGAGCAGGGAGATGCAGTCCCAGAGCACGTTCCCGGCTGGTGTGCGCACCAGCAGGGCCCGCTGGCCGATGCCGAATGACGGTGAGGTGCCGATCCCAACGAGGTCGGGTTCCTCCTCGCGCAGCTCATTCGCATGGTCGGTGCCGATCTCGGCCGAGGTGGTCCAACGTTGCCCCTCCCAGCCGACGTACTGTCGCTCGTCGACGCACACCGGGCACGCGGGCGGTGGCTCGGCAGAGTCCGGGAATTGGACCCCACAGGTGGCGCAGATCCACGCGGTCATGCCCGGCTCCTACCCGGTGCGGCGCCTGACCTACCCGCGCGGCCGCCCCCGCGCCGGGCCGCCGCGCCGCACCCGCGGGTCGCGGCACCCAGCTCAGCTGAAGCGGACCTCCAGCCGGCTGACGTGCATCCGAGCGGGGGCCGCGACCAGCACCTCGGTGCCCCGGGCGGTGTGCACCGTCCGGTAGGCCACCGCAGCGCCGCCGAGACGTACGGACCGCACCGAGGTACCAGCCGGAAGCACCGCGCCAACGGTGAGGGAGGCAGCGACGTCCCGCGAAACCACCGTGGTCAGGAGGTGCCCGTCGCGCCGGGCGCTGACGTCGAGCGAGCCGCCGGCGAGGCGGATGTCGTCGCCGGCGACGGACCGCTGCCCGTCCGGGATCTGCGGTACGACGCTCACCGCCCGGCGCCCCATGTCGGGTGCAACGCCGAGTTCGTCGTGGACCACCGGCCAGAGCACGCCGTAGGTGCCCCAGGACTGCAGGCCGCTGGAGCGTTCGGTGAACAGCTTGTCGATGTTGGACCCGAAGTCGGGGGTGGGGGAGGGGGAGATCTCTGGCATGGCGCCGGGGGTCTCCCACAGCGCGGGGTCGACCTGCACGCGGGCGAGGTCGTCGGTGTATCGCTGCAGCTGCCCGCCGCCCATCCGGCCGAGCGCGCCCTCGGCGACGGCCATGATGGACGTGGTGAGGGTGAACACCTCCCGGTCGCTGGGGGCGGCGGAGACGACCGAGTCGCAGCTCGGTCCCGGGTTCGGCTTGGTGGTATCCGAGGTAGGCCCGGTGCCGGTGTGGTAGAGCCCGTTCGTGCCGGTGTAGCAGGCTCTTTCGTGCTGGGCGACGGTGGCGGCCGCGTGCGCGATGCTGGCGAGCGGGCCGGCTGGCGTCGGGCCGTTGGCCGGCAGTTCGGCTTCGATCGGGGTCAGGCCGATCCAGTACCGCTGGAACAGCTGGTGGTTGCCGGGGTCGGCCAGCGAGTCGGCGTAGGACTTGCTGTCGGTGTGGTTGCCGTTCCACCAGGTGGTCTCGAAGCGGCGCTGTAGGTCCTTCGCCTTGGCGTCGGCCCAGCGGAGGGTCGCGACATCGCCCTTGCTGGCGGCCATGTCGGCCAGGTCGAGCAGGCCGCGGACGGTATAGACGGAGACGTCCAGCTTTTCCTGCCCCATCCCGGTGCGCTCGACGTTGCCGGCGCCTTCCGGCCAGCCGTCGTGGTCCACGTCGAGCTGGGCGAACACGTAGCGCATGTTGCGGACCGAGAAGTCGTAAAGCTGGTCGCGGAAGGCGTTGTTCCCGGTCCAGCGCCAGACGAGGGCGACGACGCTGGGGAACTTCACGGTCTCGTCGGTGTTGCCTGGATCGGCGTTCGCGCCGAAGTAGACCGAGCCGTCCGGCACGACCTCGTGCACGACCTTGCCGCTGCGGCCATTCACCTGGTCGCTGATCCGCTGCAGGGTGCGCAGGTGGTTCTCGATCGGGTCGAACTGCCCGGCGGCGACCGAGGCGAAGGCGGTGTACTCGGCGTCGGTACCGAAGATCCACGGGTAGTCCGGCCAGCCGGCACCGATCCATTGCGCGTCGGTGAGGCTGCCGGTGGGCGCCGGGTAGACCTTGCCGGCGTGGGTGACACGCAGCTGCAGGTCGCGGGCCTGCTGCCTGGCGTCGGCGATGTTCTGCTTGCTCCACGCGACGCTGGCCGCGAGCAGCGGGTCGCCCGGCAGGTTGACCGCGCTCTGTGCGGCGAGCGCCTTGCGCTGCGAAACCTTCGCCGCGAGCAGGCGCGCCGGGTCGTCGAGGGCCGCTCGCTGCGCCGCGCTGGCCTCGGCGAGCCCGTGATCCGAGCCGCCGACCGAGAACCAGATGGTACGAGTGCCTCGTGGCAGAGCGAGCCGATAGGTCAACTGTCCGCCGGTGCCCTTCCCATAGGCCGTGTCATCGCATCGGGCCGGCTGTTTCGGTGCGCCCGCGCCGGAGGCCGGGCAGACGACGTCGGCGCTCTGCGGGCCGCGGAAGTTGGGCCCGAGCTGGTGCGCGGCCGGCGTCAGGGAGGAGCCGACCACCGCGGCCCAGTCGTGCGGGGTGGCGTTCGGGACCGGCGGGGTGCCGCGCTCGCGGAAGACCAGCTGGCCATTTCGATAGGAACCGGTGTCCGGCAGGTTGAACGTGCTCTGGCTGGGGTTGGTTTCCCCCCACGGGTAGGCCGACATCAGCTCGGAGTGCGCGTCCATCGCCAGGTTGATCCGGCTGGGGTGTGCGGCGGTAAAGGTGAGCGCGATCAGCCCGGCACGCAGTCCATCAGGGGCGACATCGGTCCGGCTGATCTGAACGCCGCCGCGGCTGCCCAGGTCCATCCGGGCGTAGCCGTAGCCGCTGGTGTAGCGGTTGGCCGAAAGCCATGATCCGTTGACCCCGAACCAGACCCCGTCGAGCAGCTTGATCGGCATGCTCCAAAAGCCGCCCATCTCCCCGCGGGTGTGGAAACCGGTGGCCGGGTAGCTGGCGTCCTCGGCGCCGACCTCGTAGAAGCGGGTGCCGATGACGAACGAGCGGCGGTCGGCCAGCCGGGTGCTGGTGGACAGCTCGGGGGAACGGGCCAACGCGCCGGCGGACTGCCGGCCGTGCTGACCCTGCGGTCCGTGCTGGCCCTCCTGGCCCTGCTGGCCCTGCTGATCCTGCCGACCGGGAGGCCCACCCGCGCCGGCGGGAGAACCGGCCGCCGCCGCGAGCGGCAGGGCGGTGACGACAGCGAGGGCAACGGCGAGGGACCGGCGACGGGCCATGGCGCACCTCCATCGTGGGGGAACGAGGTGCGCCATCTTGGCTCGCCGCGGCCGAACGTGCAACGCCGCTGTGCGAGAGTCCGCGGGTGGTGATGCCCCTGGTGCAGGACGCGGCGGCGGCGGGCCGGCTGCGCGGGATGAAGCGGACGGCCACGGCGCTGCTGGGGGTGGCGGCCGCCCTGTACCTGCTCAGCCTGGCGTTGCACGGCACCGCGATCGGCTTCCTGCGCGCCGGGTCGGAGGCGGCGATGGTAGGTGGCCTCGCCGACTGGTTCGCTGTCACGGCGCTGTTCCGGCACCCGCTTGGCGTGCCGATCCCGCACACCGCGTTGGTGCCCCGCAAGAAGGATGAGCTCGCGACCAAGCTCGGCGAGTTCGTGACCGGCCATTTCCTGACCAGGGCGGTGGTGACCGAGCAGGTCGCGCTGGCGGCGATCGTGCCGAAGCTCGGGGCGTGGCTGGCCGAGCCGGCGAATGCGGACAGGGTGGCGAAGGAGGCTGCGTTCACCGCCGGGGCGCTGCTCGACGCGTTGGACGACGACGCGGTGGTCGCCTACGTGCTGGAGTTGCTGCGCCGGGATGTGGCCAGGCGCTCGTACGCCCCGGTGCTGGGCCGGGTCCTCGATCGGGCGCTGGCCGGGGGCACCCAGGAGCCGCTCGTCGAGATCTTTGCCCGGCGCGGGCATACCTACCTGCGCGAGCACCGCGAGGAGCTCATCCCGGAGCTGAAGGCGCTGGCTGACAAGAAATGGTACGGGTGGCTGCTGGCCACCGACCGGCGGATCCGGGGCGGGCTCGACGCGCTCGCCGAGACGTTGCAGGAGGTCGAGCACGACCCGCGGCACGGGCTGCGCACCTGGCTGGACGGGCTGCTCTCCAGCCTCGCGCACGAGCTGCAGACCGATGCCAGGACCGCGGTGAAGATCGACCGGCTGGCCGCCCGGTTGCTGGATGACCCGCGGGCGCAGGCGGTCTTGCACGAGGTGGTCGCCGACGCCATGGTGTCGGTCCGCGAGTCGCTGGCCGACGCGGAGGGGACGGTGCAGACCCGGATCTCGCTGCTGATCCAGCAGCTGGGCCGGCGTGCGGGATCGGACGAGCAGTTCCGAACGCGGATCGAGCGGGTGCTGGAGGGCGTGGTCGGCCACGCGGTCGAGCGGTACGGCTCGGAACTCACCGAGCTGATCCGCCGGCAGGTGGCCGCCTGGGATGCGAGCAGTGCCAGCCGCAACATCGAGCTGGCCGTCGGACGGGACCTGCAGTTCATCCGGATCAACGGCACGTTCGTCGGCGCGCTGGCCGGCCTGGCCATCCACGCCTTGAGCCTTCCGCTGACCTAGGGTCGCCGCCGCCCGGAGGGCGCGGGCCGTACCCGGATTTTGGCCAGGATCCACAGCGCCTCGACGCCGTCGCGCCAGGTCAGCTTCTTGCCGGCCTCCCGGGTGCGGGCCACGTAGCTGATCGGTACCTCGTAGAGCCGCACCTTGCGGGCCAGCAGCTTGCCGGTGATCTCGGCCTCCATGCCGAACCCGGCGTGCCGGATCGCGAGGCTGCGGTAGAGCGTGGTCGGCAGCACCTTGTAGCAGGTTTCCAGGTCGGAGATGTAGGCGTTGAACAGGACGTTGGCGGCCAGCGTCACCGCCTTGTTGCCGACCACGAACCAGAAGTTGTAGGCGTTGTGGCTGCCGAAGGTCCGGGTGCCGTACACGACTTCGGCGTCCCCGCGCAGGATGGGCGCCAGGAGGCTGGGGATTTCCTCCGGCGCGTACTCCAGGTCCGCGTCGAAGATCACGAGGTAGTCGCCGGTCGCCGCCTGCGCCGCGGTGCGGATCGCCGCGCCCTTGCCCTGGTTACGGGCGTGCGGCCGGAGCGTCATCCGCGGGTCGCAGCCTGCGGCGAGTATCTGCGCCGTCGCATCGGTGCTGCCGTCGTCCACGACGATCAACTCTATCTCGCAGGGGAAGTCGACGGCGAGGACCCGGGTGAGGGCGGCCTTCAAGGTGGCCTGCTCGTTGAACACGGCCATCAGCACCGACAATTTCAACGTGCTGGCTCCCTCGCGGCCGGGATGTGGTGGAGCGACCCTAGGACAGCCGGTAGACCGTGCATTGGCCGACGCGGCGCGGTGCCAGCGCGAGCACGTTGTGCAGGTAGCGCTGGAAGCGGCCGTCGCTCACGGCGGAGCGCGTCGGCAGGACCACGATCTGGCGCACGTCGTTGCCTCGTAGGTCGGCGAGCACCCCGGGGCCGAGCGCGTCCCGGGCGGCGGAGTCGGGCGCAACGACGAGGGACAGGAACAGATCCCGGACCGGGCCTCTCGTGCCGTCGAGGTAGGGCTCGGCGCGGTCCGGGTGCACCGCGTACCCCCCGACGATGGGGAAGGGGAAGTGCGCCTCGGCCTGCCACAGCTGGGCGCGGGTGTCCAGCACGTTCGGGTAGGGCAGCAGCAGGGTGGGATGCGAGCTGCGAATGCTCTCGACCAGGCCGCCTTGCATGCAGTCCGGCCGGTCCGGTGCCACCGCGGTGGGCCAGCCGTGCGGGAACAGGGGTGCGAGCGCCGCCACGGCTAGCACCGCAGCGAGCGCCGTCCCCCGGCGCCCGGGCAGCCGGGCGCGGACCGCATCCAGGCTCAGCGCCAGCAGGAAGGCGGCGGCGAGGGCGGCGATGATCCCGAAGCGGACCGTGAGCAGGTTCGCGAACAGGCCTCGATGGGCAACGAGGTCCCACGGCAAGCGTCCGGAGGCGGGCTTGCCGATCTGCCGGTACGGGCCAAACGAGAACACCTCCAGGACGATCAGCGTGGCCAGCACGACGAGGAACGCCCACCGGCGCCGGGTCAGCGCCGCCCCGATCACCACAACGGCCAGCACCCCCCAGCCGAGGTAGCCGTCGATCTCCGACAGGTTCGTACTTCCGGGGTAGAACCCGTGCAGCCACAGCAGCGGGGTCGCGACCACCAGCTGGGCGGCCCGGGCCGCGTATGAGTCGGTGGACTGGATCGGGCTGTGCAGCACGTAGCGTCCGTGGAACTGCTCGAACAGGGGGAACGCGGCGAGGACGACGAACACGGCGACCGCGGTGCCGCCGCCGACGAGCAGGCGCCGACCGGCGCCGAGCACTTCGGTTCGGCTGCGGAGCGCCCCGACCACGAGCCAGAAGCCGACCAGCACCGCGACGGCGGCGGCGGTGATCAGCAAGATCTCCTCACCGATCAGCAACTGCGCTATCAGCAGCACCCCGAGGCGCACGCCGACCCGCCGGGTCCGGTAGCCGGCCGGCCCGATGAGGTCTTCGATCGCCATCACGATCAGCGGCGGCAGCGCCAGGAAGCTCAGGTTGTAGTGGCCGATGTTCTGCGCGGCCACCGCCGGTCCGAAGCCGAACAGCAGCGCCCCTGCGGTGGCCCCGAGGCCGTGCGCATGGCGGCGCAGCAGCAGGAAGGCGGTGAAGGCCGACGCGGCAGGCGCCGCGATCGTGATCACGTTGAGGGACGCGACCGGTCCCAACGTCAAGGTGAGTGGCGCCAGCAGCAAACCAAGCAGGGTGAGACCGGTATTCCACATCGTCGAAACGCCCCGCGGCGCGTCGAGGTAGCCCGAGACGAGCGGGTTGTGGGCGTGCAGGACGGCCCACGGCACCCAGGTGAGGAACCAGCCGATGAGGGTGCCGTCGCCCGTCGCCCCCTTGGTCGCCCGGTGCAGCGGGTTGATCAGCAGCGACCATGACCACACGCACGACAGCAGCGTGAACCCGGCCAGGGCCGCCAGCGCCGTGCGGCGCGAGCCGTAACTGCGTTCCACTAGTGGGGCCGGCCGAGTGCGCGGTAGGTCCAGCCGTGGTCGCGCCACAGTTGCGGGTCGAGGGCGTTTCGCCCGTCCACGATGCGCTTGTGCGCGACGACCGGCGTCAACGCGGAGGGGTTCATCGTGCGGAACTCGCTCCATTCGGTGAGGTGTAGCACGATGTCGGCACCGCGGGCCGCGTCCACGGCCGAGTCGCGGTAGCAAATTTCGGGGTGGACGCGTCTGGCGTTGTCCATCGCGACCGGGTCGTAAAGCGCGACGTCCCCACCCTGAGCCATGATCGCCGCGGCGACCTCGAGGGCGGGGCTGTCCCGGATGTCATCGCTGTTGGGTTTGAAGGCGGCGCCGAGGATCGTGACGTTGGCCCCGGTGAACGAGCCGCCGAGCGATTCGCGGGCCAGCTCGACCATCCTCGTACGCCGGCGCTGGTTGATCGCGTCGACTTCCTTGAGGAACGACAGCGCCTGGTCCACACCGAGTTCGCCGGCGCGTGCCATGAACGCGCGGATATCCTTGGGCAGGCACCCGCCGCCGAACCCGAGGCCGGCGTGCAGGAACCGGCCGCCGATCCGGCTGTCGTAGGACAGCGCCTCCGACAGCTTCTTCACATCACCGTGGGTCGCCTCGCAGACCTCCGCCATCGCGTTGATGAACGAGATCTTGGTGGCCAGGAAGGCGTTCGCCGCGACCTTGACCAGCTGCGCGGTCGCGAAGTCGCAGACCACGACCGGGGTGGGGGCCGCGATGACGGGCGCGTACGCAGCCCGCAGCAGGGCTTCGGCGGCGCCTGCGCGGACCCCGAATACCAGGCGGTCGGGGCGCAGGGTGTCCTCTACGGCGAACCCCTCGCGCAGGAACTCGGGGTTCCAGGCCAGTTCGACGCCGCGCGCAGTGCCGCGCTGGGCGAGGTCGTCGGCCAGGCGCTCGGCGGTGCCGGCGGGGACGGTGGACTTGCCGACGACCAGGGCGCCCTCGCGTAGCTCGGGCAAAAGGGCGTCGAAGGCTGCGTCGAGGTAGGTCAAGTCGGCGGCGTACTCACCGATCTTTTGTGGGGTCCCGACGCACAGGAAGTGCACGTCCCCGAACGCGCCGACCTCGGCCATGGAGGTGGTGAACCGCAACCGGCCGCTGTCCAGGTTCTTTTGCAGGAGCTCCGGCAGCCCTGGCTCATAGAACGGCACCCGCCCGGAGGCCAGGGCGGCGATCTTCGCCGCGTCCACGTCCAGGCCGAGGACCTCGAAGCCCAGCTCGGCCATGCACACCGCGTGGGTGGCCCCCAGGTAGCCGGTCCCGATGACGGTCAGCCGCGGCCGGCCGGTCATGGGCGGATCAGCTCCGGGTGGGTCCGGAAGTAGGCGATCGTCCTGGACAGGCCATCTTCGAAGCCGACGCCAGGTTCCCAGCCCAGCTCCCGCTTTGCTAGCGCGATGTCCGGCTGGCGCACGCTGGGGTCGTCGACCGGCCGGGCAATGAACGTGATCTGGCTGCTGCTACCGGTCAGCTTCTTAATGGTTTCGGCCAGGTGCAGCACCGTGGTTTCGTGCGGGTTGCCGATGTTCACCGGGCCGGCCAGCCTGGAACCCAGCAGCGCCAGGATGCCGTCGATCAGGTCATCGACGTAGATGATCGATCTGGTCTGCGAGCCGTCGCCGGCGACGGTGATCGGCGCGCCGGTCAGCGCCTGGGAGGTGAACGCCGGGATCGCCCTGCCGTCGTTCGGGCGCATCCGCGGCCCGTGCGTGTTGAAGATCCGCACGATCGCGGTGTCCACGCCGTGGGTGCGCCGGTAGGCCATCGTGAGGGCCTCGGCATATCTTTTCGCCTCGTCGTACACCCCGCGCGGACCGACCGGGTTCACATGGCCCCAGTAGGTTTCCGGCTGTGGGTGGACCTGCGGATCGCCGTAGGTCTCCGAGGTGGAGGCCAGCAGGAACCGGGCCCCCTTCTCCTTCGCCAGCCCCAGCGCGTGCAGCGTGCCGGTGGAGCCGACCTTCATCGTCTCGATCGGCAGCTGTAGGTAGTCGATCGGGGAGGCCGGCGAGGCGAAGTGCAGCACCTGGTCGACCGGACCGGTCACATGCACGTAGTCGGTGATGTCTGCCTTCACCAGCCGGAACCTGTCGTGTTCGAGCAGGTGCGCCACGTTGCTTGGCGTACCAGTCAAAAAATTGTCTAACGCCAGCACCTCATCGCCGTCGGCCACCAGCCGCTCGCACAGGTGCGAGCCTAGAAAGCCGGCCCCTCCGGTGACCACAGTTCGCATCCGCCCACGCTAGGGGATGGACGCCCGGCCGGGCTAGAAGCCGGTGACTCCGTTCGGGGTGCCGAGGCCGGTCGGGCCGTCGTAGCCCGGGCCGCCGGTGCACAGGTAGCTGCCGCCGCACGAGCCGTTGCTGCCCGAGGTGACGTCGTACAGCGAACTCGAGTGTGCGTAGGGGTAGCTGCCGTAGGTGACGGCGTTCGCGTTGCCGGCGAGGGCGTACACCGAGCCGATGACTGGGGCGGCCACGCTCGTCCCACCAAACACCAGCCATCCGCTGGCACCCTGGTAGGTGTAGCTGTCGTACACCGCGACGCCAGTGTTGGGGTCAGCGACGGCTGACACGTCGGCCACCGTGCGCTTCAGGCAGCCGGCGTCGGTCTGCCACGCCGGCTTCGAGTCGTATGCCGAGCACCCGGAACCGGCTCCGCTCCAGACGGTTTCGCTCCAGCCGCGGGCGTTGCTGGCCCGCGAGAGGCTGGTGCCGCCGACCGCAGTGACGAACTTGGATGCGGCCGGGTACTGAACGCCGTAGCCGCTGTCGCCGGAGCTGACGGTGATGGCGACGCCCGGATGGTTGAAGTAGTTCGCGTCGTAGGTCGGGTCGCTGCTCGACTCACCGCCGCCGTAGCTGTTGGACACGACGTTGGCGCCGAGCCGGACCGCCGTGTTCACCGCCGTGCCGAGGTTGGTCAGCGAGGAGGTGCTGGCCTCCACCAGCAGGATCTTGCAGTTCGGGCAGACGGCGGAAACCATGTCCAGGTCGAGCGAGATCTCCTGCGCCCAGCCTCCGTTGGCCGATGGCAGCCTGGTCCCGCCGCTCTGGTTGACCTTGCGGAAGCAGCCGCTGGCGGTGGTGCACGGGGGGAGGTTGTAGGTGCTGCGGTAGGTGTTGAGGTCTGCAGCGGCGTTGGGATCGTTGTAGGCGTCGACGATGGCAACGGTCTGGCCGCTACCCGCCGTCGATGAGGGCAGGTTGTAGGCGGACTGCAGGTCGGCCGGCCCGTAGCCGGCGGGGGTGGCGTTCGGGACGATGCCGCCGTTGGTCGCGACCGCGTCGTGCCGGATGGCGTTGCACGCGACTTGTGCTTGAGCAGGTGCCGAGCAGACGCGGACGTTTCGGTGCTGGGCGCCCTGGCCGCCTTGGCCGGAGGCCGCTGAGGCCGCCAGGGCGGGGGTGAGTGCGGTGGAGGCGATGGCCAGGACGGCGAACGCGAGGGTACGACGGGACATGGGTGATCTCCGCTGCGTGGGGGGCGGTCCACCCCCGGTCGGGGGGTGCCCTGCGCACTCTGCCGGATCATGGCCAGTTTGTCACCACTGACCACCTCCGCCGCCTGCTACTATTCTGTACATGTCCGATACGGTGGGGGTGGCCGAGCTCCGGCAGAACCTGAGCCGCTACCTGGCCCGGGTCTCCGGCGGCGAGCGGCTCGTGGTGACCGATCACAACCGCCCGGTGGCCGAACTCGGTCCGCCGCCGACCGCCGCGTCCGCGCTGGACCGCCTAATCGCGGAGGGTCGGCTGGTGCGCCCCCAGCGGCGCGGGTTGCCACCCCCGCTCGAGACGGACGGCGATCCGGATGTCCTCTCCCGCGCGCTGGACGAGATCCGTAGTGAGCGCTGAGTTCTGGCTGTGTCGCTGTACTACCTGGACTCCACGGCCCTGGTGAAGCTGGTACGCGACGAGCCCGAAAGTCTTGTCCTGCGCAGGTTTCTCGCCGACGCTGACCTGCTGTGCTGCGACCTCGCGCTCGTCGAAGTACCCCGAGCGGTCCGGCGCGCCGCGGAGCTTGACCCCCGACTGCCGGCGACCCGGCTGATCGCCCGGGCCGGTGAGCTCCTCGACGCGGTGGCGCTGCTGCCCCTGGATCGTGGTCTGCTGGCGGTCGCCGGTGCGCTGGTCACACCGGGGCTGCGCACCTTGGACGCGATCCACGTCGCCGCCGCCGTCGACGCCCACCTGGTTGATGCATTCGTCAGCTACGACGAGCGGCAGAGCGCCGCGGCCCGAATGCTGGGCCTGCGCACGTTCGCACCCCGGTCCTAGCCGCACGCGCCGCCTTCGACCGTTCGCACCGGAACCCAGCCCTCATCACCGGTGTTTGCCATTGACCACTAACACGGCCGGCCTTCCCGGTGCCCCCAGCCGACCAGGCGTCGTTATCCGCCGGCCGCAACGAGGTCCGTACATGGTGCTTCGGCGCCCAGCCCCCGGGCCCCCAGGTAGTCGCCGGCGGCAGCGGCGCGAAGCAGCTCGGATTTCCTCTGCTCGGCGTAAGCAGTGAGCGCCGGCAGTGCCTGGTGATGCAAAGCCACGACGTGCCCCGCGGTCGGGCGCTCCATCAGCCAGACAATGTGCAGCAGCGTCGCGAAGGCGCCGCGCTCGTCGGGTAGCGGACCTTGCAGAGCCAGCGGACGGCGCCGGCTCTGCGGCGTGGTGAACGGTGTGCCAGCCGTACCGCCGTAAGGATCCGGGGCGGCGTAGGCCAGTCCGCCGATCGTTGCCTGCACGGCAGCCCCGTGGCACATCCCGCACGGTTCCAGCGTTGTCAGCAGCACATGGTCCTCCCAATGCCGGTCGACCGGAAGTTGGGCCAGTGCGTTCAGTTCGCCGTGCGCGACGTGCGAGTTGGCCAGTTGCTGTTGCGGCGCACTGCTCTCATACCGGCGTCCTCGGCCGGCGGTGACGATATCCCCGCTGGGTCCGACGACTACGGCTCCGACTGGGGTGGTGCCGACACAAAATCCGTCCCACGCCAGCCGGAGCGCGATCTCCCAAGCCTCATCGCATGGCGGCGCGGGTGCGGTGGCGTGAGCCCCCTCGGTCACTCGGCCATCATCCCTACGCCCGTGGCTTGTCTGGGCCACGCCTTTGCGCTGGTTCCAATGTCACCCGTCCGGTCAATTGACTTCTCGGAGCCTGCCCGTGGCGACGTCATACACGAAGCCGCGGATGGAGTCCTTGAGCGGGATGGATGGCTCGGCCTGGATGCGGGCGATGCTCTGCTTAATGTCGGTATCGAGGTCGTCGAACGCTTCGGCGGTCCAGGCCGGCTCGATTCCGGTGTCTGCCAGGATCTGCGCCCTGAACTCGTCGTCGGTGAAGGTCAGCATCCCGCATTCGGTGTGGTGGATCAGCACGATCTCTTTGGTGCCGAGCAGCCGCTGGCTGATGGCGAGACTGCGCAACTCGCTTTGAGTGATGACGCCCCCGGCATTCCGGATGACGTGTGCGTCGCCTTCGGACAGTCCGAGCAGGCCGTAGGGGTTCAGCCGGGCGTCCATGCAGGCCACGACGGCAACCTGCTTGGCGGGTGGCAGGGGCAGGCTGCCCTTGTCGAAGGTGGCGGCGTATCGCTCGGCGTTGGCGAGCAGCTCATCGGTGACGCTCACATGGTCTCCATCTCGAGTTCCGTGGGCAGGGGCAACGACGGACCATAGGCTACAAGCGCTGGCTCACCGCTCCTCGGCCATCGCCAGGAACTGGGTGCCCTCAGCCGCTACCCCTTGACTCTGCCCCCCGGACAACGCCGATGCTCCCGCCGTGGACGAACTCATGTCGATCGGAGAGTTCTCGGCCCGGTGTGGCTTGTCGCCAAAGATGCTGCGCACCTACGCCGCCGACGGGCTGCTCACCCCCGCGGCCGTCGACCAGGTTTCGGGCTATCGGTACTACGCGCCGGGGCAGGTTCACGACGCGAAGACGATCGGCCTGCTGCGGCGGGCCGGCGTACCCCTCGTTCATATCGCCACGTTTCTCTGTGCTTCGCGGACGGCTCGACCAGTGGGAGCGGGAACTGGATAACGAGACCCGTACCCGGCTCCAAGCTCTAGCAGAGGTCCGCGAACACCTGGCGTTGGACGCCAGGGCCCCCAGGACACCGACCCAGTACGCCCCACAACGAGGAGGTAGACGCATGCCCACATTGACAGCGGGATCGGCGACCGACGTTGGCCTTGTCAGAGCCAGCAACCAGGACGCACTACTCATTGACGACGCCTTGTTCGCGGTCGCAGACGGGATGGGCGGAGCCGGCGAGGCCGCCAGTACCCTCGCTCTGAACACCCTTCAGGCGACATTCGCGAGAAGGGGCGGCCCCGACGGGCTGCTCGACGCGTGCCGGGCGGCTAATAGCGCCGTGTGGCATGAGGCCCAAAGTGGGGCCCCTGACCTCCCCGACATGGGCTCGACCATCACCGCCATCGGCGTGGTGACCCGCGCCGGGGACGAGGGTCTCGCGGCGGTCAACGTCGGGGACTCGCGCGCCTACCTGCTGCACCTTGGCCAGCTACGCCGACTCACCGTGGACCATAGCCACGTCCAGGAGATGGTCCTCGCCGGTGACATCACCGAGCAGGTAGCTCGCCTGCACCCCAGCGAAGCCTGCTCACCCGGGCGCTCGGCATCGGGCCAAACGTGCTACCTGACGTCGTCGACATTCCGTACGAGTCAGGGGATCGCCTGTTGCTATGCACCGACGGGCTGTTCACCGAGGTCGATGAGCACCAGATCGGTGACGTGTTGACCTCGTTCCGCGACCCGGGCCAGGCAGCCACTGAGCTGGTAGGTCTCGCCACCGCTCACGGCGGTCACGACAACGTGTCCGTCGTCATCATCGACATCAACTGAGCTGAAACCGTCCTCGGTGCCGCACCCCCCCCCGGGGCGCCGTGATCAAGCAAAAATGGCTGCTAAATCGGCGTTTTAGCGACCCTTTCTGCTTTATCACGAACGAGTCAGCCGGGCCCCGCGCGTCGTGCGCCGCAGCAGGGCGCCAAGGATCGCCACCCCGTCTTGGATGTCGCTCGGCGTGTTCGCGGCGTAGCCGAGGACGAGCCCGGGCTGCTGCGGGTGCTGGCTGTGCCACGACAATGGCTGCACCTTGACCCCGCGGGCGAGCGATGCGGCGGCGAGATCGACGTCGGCGAACGCCGCGTCGAAGGTGATCAGCAGGTGCAGGCCCGCGGCGGCGCCGTGTACGAGGGCGCCGGGTAGGTGCGTCGCGATCGCGTCGATCATGGCGTCGCGGCGGACCCGGTGTCGCCTGCGCAGGTAGCGCAGTTGGCGTTCCGTCTCGCCCGAATCCATCAGCCGGGCCAGAACCAACTGCGGCAGAACGGCATTGCCAAGGTCGGCGTTGCGTTTGGCGGCAATCAGGTCTTCCCGGTACGTCGGCGGCGCGATGAGCCAGCCGACTCGCAGCGCGGGAGCGAGGAGCTTTGAGACGCTACCGGTGTAGCAGACCTGCTCGGCGAGCATCGACCGTAGGGCCGGGACCGGCGGCCGGTCGTAGCGGTGCTCGGCGTCGTAGTCGTCTTCGATGATCAGGCCGCCGTCGCCGGCCCATCGCATCAGCTCGCGGCGCCGTTCGCCTTCCAGCACCACCCCGGTCGGGAACTGATGTGCCGGGGTAAGCAGGACGGCCGCGGCGCCGCTCGCGCGCAGCTCGTTCACCCGGATTCCGTCGGCGTCGACCGGGATCGGCGGGGTGTCGAGCAGCCAGTTGTTCAGCTGCTGCCGGGCCCCCAGCGAACCCGGATCCTCAACCGCTACCGCGTGGATCCCGGCCGGGCGCAGGACCTGCGCCAGTAGGGCGAGTGCCTGGGCGACGCCGGCCACGACGAGCACCTCGCCCGGATCCACGCGGATCCCGCGGGTGCGTGCCAGCCAGGTGGCCACGGCCAGCCGCAGTGCGGGTGTCCCTCCTGGATCGCCATAGCCGAACTGGGCGGGTGAAAGATCACCGAGTACGCGGCGCTCGGCGCGCAGCCAGGCAGTTCGCGGGAACGCGGCGAGGTCGGGTACGCCGGGGGAAAGATCGATCCGGGCCGAAGCGGTCCGTAACGCGTCGAAGATGTCGGCGCCAGGTGCGGCCGCGAAGATTCCCGCCGTCCCCGTCCCCGTCCCCGTCCCCGTCCCGGTCCCGGTCCTTCGCCCAGTCGCAGGCGAAATTGTCGCTGTCGGGGCTGCGGGGAGGGGGGCCGAGTGAGCACCCTCCCGGGTAGCGGGGGCCGCCAGCGGGCTGGCAACGACGACGGTTCCGTTCCGCCCGCGCCCGGTAGTGTGCCCGTCCTCGCCCAGGCGCTGGTAGGCCTCGGTGACCACGCCGCGCGAGACTTGCAGGTCGCCGGCCAGCACCCGGCTGGGCGGCAGCCGGCTGCCCACCGGCAGTCGACCATCGGCTATCGCCAGCCGCAGCCTCCCGGCCAGCCAGTCCGAGAGCCGGCCCACCGGCGCGCCGTCGAGGTTTAGCGCGAGGAAGTCCGACCCCCACCCTATGGACCGGTTGATCGCGTCCGGATTGGACCTGTTCATCGGACCATTATCAGGACAGGCTCGGGGCATGGCGGCAGCAACGGCACGACCGGCCACCGGCGTCTACGTGCACGGGTACTCCCCCGACGAGGGCCGCCGGCTAGGCGAGCAGGCAGACACCCTCGCGGCGTTACTCCATGGCGGCACCGCTTACCCTGCCGGCAGCAGGGTGCTGGAACTCGGTTGCGGGGTGGGCGCGCAGACGGCGCACCTGACGGCGGCCAGCCCGGGGGCGCAAATCGTCGCCGTCGACGTCGCGGCCGATTCGCTGGCGGAGGCGCGCGCCCGCGTCGCCGGCCGAACGCCGCGGGTGCAGTGGTGCCGCGCCGACCTCCTAGATCTCCCGTTCGCTGACGCCGAGTTCGACCACCTGTTCGTGTGCTTCGTCATGGAGCACCTGCCGGACCCGCGGCGGGCGCTGGCCGGGCTGCGCCGGGTGCTGCGGCCGGGGGGCAGTATCACGCTGATCGAGGGAGATCACGGGTCCGCGTTCTTCCACCCGGACAGCGCCTACGCCCGTGCGGCGATCGGCTGCCTGATCCGGCTACAGAGGGCCGCCGGCGGAAACGCGCTGCTCGGTCGTCAGTTGCAGCCGCTGCTGGCGGCGGCCGGATACGACGGCGTCGTGGTCCACCCCAAGACTGTGTACGCCGACCACACCCGCCCCTTGCTGGTCGACGGCTTCACCCGCCGCACCTTCATCGCCATGATCGAATCAGTCATGGACGATGCCCTGGCCGCGGGCCTCACTACCCGCAGCGATTGGGACCGGGGGATCGCCGACCTGTATCGCACCGCGGCCAGTGGCGGTACCTTCTTCTATACGTTCTCCAAGGCGGTCGCCGTGAAGCCACCCTTGCTCGCCACTGCCCCCCGCGCCGCGCGCGATCCGGGGGACTGAGCCATGTGGGGCCGCTCGCCCTGTTGGGGCTGCTACTCGTGCTCGGACTGGCCGCGGCGACCGGGCGGGGCGTGTGCGACAGCCGGGACCCGAAATACAGCCTCCGCGTTCCGTTCACCCCGCCCCCGCCGGTCGCCCCGCCGCCGACGGCGATCCCGCGGCAACGACTGCCGCCCGGATCGCAACTCACGCGGCGTCCGCGCACCGGGCGCAGCGATCGTTAGCGGTGCTTGTCGGCTTCGATGAGCTCCGCGAGGACCGCCATGCTTCGCTCGATCGCCGGCCCGAACTCCGGTCGCACGTGCAGCATCGCGGGTCGAGGTCCGCCGGCAGCGCGCCGCGTAGGTGCCGATCCAGGCTGAGCAACCGCGGCCCGTAACCGCCACCCATGCAGTAGACCGCGTCGTAGATCTGACCGCCGATCTCATGGGTATCGAAGGTCGTGGCGTGCTCAAACTCGAGCAGTGTGGTGCCGTCGGCGCCGGGGGACAGCCGTAACTCGATCTCGTCGGGTGCCGGGTCGCCGTCGCCGAGCGCCACGGTCAAAAGGCGCGGCGGCTCGCAGCGGGTGATCCGCCCGGAGCCGAAGTCCCCCTGGGTGAACGCCCCGCCCAGCCGCAGGTCCCCTTCGACCGGCGCGTACCAGCGCCGTAACCGTTCGGGGTTGGTGCAGGCATCCCAGACGTCCTCGATCGCGGCATCGTAGATGCGCCGGAACATCGCGCAGCGGGCCTCACCGGCCGCGATGCGGCGGCGACGGAACTCGTGCTGGGTCTTGGTGAGCTCATCGGTTTCGGTGGTCATGATCCGCCTGTTCCTTTCGTGGGTTGGGTGGCGCGCCCGGCGCGCTTGCCCCGGGCCAGTTCGGTTGCGAGAGCGTCGAGACGTTGAACCCAGAAGCGCCGGTACGGCTGCAGCCACTCATCGACCTCACGCAGCGGCTCCGCGTCCACCGCGTAGAGGCGCCGCGTTCCCTGCGCGCGAACCGTGGCGAAGCCGCTCTCCCGAAGAACCCGGAGGTGCTGGGACACAGCCGGTTGCGAGATGCCGAACCGGGACTGCACGTCGGCGCCAATCTCGCCGGCCGAACGCTCGCCGTCGGCCAGCAGCTCAAGGATGTGTCGCCGAACCGGATCCCCGAGGATGTCGAACGCGTGCACCCGCCAATATATCAGAGCTTGCTTATATAAGCGAGCGCTTGTCGACCCTCCTTCCCGTTGTCTCGCGGGGGGCCCCGGGTTGGCTTAGGCAGCTGCGTGGGTGATTATCCGGGCATGGTGCAACCAGGACCGGACCCCGACACGTATCCGCCGATCGATCCAAGCGAACCTGTCCCTGATGATCCGGGGCCGCTCTCACCGGACACCCCGGAGACGCTTCCGCCTCCGCCGGTGGAACCGATGCCCGGCCCAGATCACCCGGACAGCATTCCCGCGTGAGTCCAGCACGGCCAAGAAAGTTCGGGGTCGCAGCGTGCTACTGAAGATGCACGGCGAAGAACTCCTCGATGCGTCGCCAGGCGTCGGCTGCCGCCGTGGGCTCCGGGCCGACAGCCGCCACCCGGAGCAGGGGGCGTAGCGCCAATGGGCCGGTTTCCGCCTCGTTGAGGAAGGAGTGCCCGGCCGTCGGGTACTCCTTGACGTCATGGACTACGCCGGCCCTGGTCAGCGCTCGCTCCAGCTTGATGGCGGCATTGTGCAGGGCCCGGTCGCGGCCGCCGTAGCTGGCGACGACGGGGCAAGCTTCGGCCATCACGTCTTCCAGGTTGCGGGGAAGCATGCCGTAGTTGGCGGCGGCTGCGTCAAAGCCACTACCGGCCGTCAGGAGCGCGAAACCGCCGCCCATGCAGAACCCGATCACCCCGACCTTGCCGGTGCAGTCGCCGGACTCGACCAGCCAACTGCGGGCTGCCTCGATGTCGGCGAACGCCCGCCCCTTGCCCTTGATCATGGCTGTCATTGTCGAGACCAGGCATCGCCTGGCGCCGCCGGCGCTGAACAGGTCGACCGCCAGGGTCAGGTAACCGGCCCTGGCTACCCGCTCGGCCTGCCGACGCATGACCTCGTCGAGCCCGAACGATTCGTGGATCACGACGACACCGGGCCACGGTCCGGCGCCCGCGGGCCTGACCAGATAGCCATGCAGCGGCTGCGAGCCACTGTGGGCAGCGGCGATGTCTGTCAGGTCGATGTCGGGCAATCTTCGCTCCCTCATTTGCTGTGCGCTTGAGATTAGTCGCTGGGTTGGCGCTCCCCGTCTCCCGCCGCCGCCGCCGGTGCCCGCATCGGGGCAAGGTAGACCCACAGATCCAACGAGGTGCCGTCATTGCGGGTCACAGTGAGCGCTTGCAGGCGCAACCACCCGGCCGCCTCGTAAAGCGCGATCGGCGCCATAGCGTCCTGGACGACGTCGAGAACGGCCTGTTGTCCCCTCGCCGCAGCGTGTTCTGTCGCCGTTGTCAGTAGCCGCCGGCCCAACCCGGCTCGACGTATAGTCGAAGCCACTAGTAGCCGTGCCACGACCGCAAGCCGGTCAGGCGGCAGCTCCGTCGCGCGTTGAGCGGTCCGCAGCGTTGGGTCGCCCGAGGCTTGATGCAACGCGATGTGCCCGACGATCTGCCCGGCCCGCACGGCGACCCAAGCCGCGGTCTCGTGACGCGAAGTGACGAAAGCGGCCTGATCGGCCGGGAGGTGCCGTGGGTAGCCGTCCGCATGATGGACGGCCAGCAACAGCGGCAGTAAGGCCGGGGTGTCGCTGTCCTGCTTGGCTCGAATGTGCACTGCCGGAGGGCCAGGCGGTCGGAAACCCGGCGACATATACGCCATTTCTAGTTGTGCCGCCAGCTTTTGCGCAGAGCCCGCAGCAGGTGCGGCCGAATCGGCTCGAGCAGACAGGCAATGAGAATCGGCGGCACCTCTGCCGAAAGGAGTCTGATCGTCCCGTGACGCCCCGCGGTCACGATGATGACCAGCAAAATCAGCAGCGCATACAAGCCCAACAAGCCAGTCGCTACCTGCTGCAGGATCTGCCAGACTGACATCCATCGGGAAGTGGGAACGGGCTCATTCGTGAGCTCCAGCGCGTCCGGTCCACGATGATCGAGCCACCAGGATCGGATGGTGGCTAGCTTCTCGTCGAACCGCGGATCCCGGTATAGGAAACCCGTGGCCGGGGCCCGCAGCCGGCTTCGGCGGTCCGGCTCGACCAGGACGATGACCTGGATGGCCTGCCAGCGCCGGGCCTCGATTGCCTGCACGCGGTCCCAGCTGACGATCCGGCGCCGGGCTCCCCTGGCAACAGCACACTCGAGAAGGAGGTCGACCCCGAACCGTCCCTGCATCAGATAGATAAGGCCATAAAGAATGGGGGGGTAGCCAAGGAGCAGCACCCGAAACGCGCCGCCGCCTGCCACGATCACCAATCCGGCGGGCACGAGCTGCAGGACGCCGGCTATCAACCAGATTGAACGCTGGCGCCGGGTCAACCGAAATCGCACTGCAGTCACGTCCGGCTGCAGGTGACTTAACCTCCCGCCCATGATCTCAATACTACAGCCGTCATCACCCAGGTGCCCGATCGTAATCCGGTGACCAGCAATCAATCTCGATCGAGCAACAGGCTCTGTTTCCATCGTTTTAGACGGAAGGCTGAATAACCAAGAAAGGCTGCCAAAACGCAGGTAACAATAGCGTCAGCGATTCGCCCTCGGCTAAGTCCAACCAACCCAAACCCGAAGAACAGCAGCGCCAACAGTTGGAATGGCCAATGTGGCATGCCGCGGCACATGCGTTGACCCCAACCCGGCAGCAGGGCGTAAAAGGTCCGATATGAAGACAACCAGGGTCTCTTGGCCTTTGCTGACATCGTCATGCTGGAGTTGGCCGGCTCCAGGTCGATAGTAGGTTCGCTACGACTTTTCGCGAGGTCCTCCAGAGCATGCAGCGGACCTCCGGCGGGTCGGCATAGCAGGGTGACCTGGGCGCCCTCCGTGATCAGGACTTCTAACTCGGGGCTGAAAGCCCAGTCGATTCTCAGTTGCACTCGGTGCAGCCCAGGAGCTACCCGCACCGCGGCACTCCGGTTCCGCCACACCCTTCCCACGTGGTGGCCATCGACGTAGACCTTGTAAGTTCTCAGGGCGGCACCCACCGGCCGCCCGAGGCGCACGATTTCGATCTTGGTCTCGTTAGCGCCCACGACAGAAACTATGTCACCCCGGTGCGCCTGGCCTACTACGCCGCCTGGAACGCACGCAGTTCGGCAGTCCTCACACCTGCCGCAGTGGAACTACCGGATGGTGACGAGATCGCCTGCGTTGATCCTGCCCGGTCGAACCACCGTTGCGATTACTCCAAGGCAGGCACCGTTGAGTCGCCCAATCGCAGCGAGGTTGCCGGGCTGCGCGGGAAGATCCGCTGTTTTCATGTTTACCATCACGCATCGCGGTGATGCGATTTCCACCCGCAGAACCGCAGTTCCGATGTGTAGCTGCCGCCCGATCCACGTGTCCTCCGCGAAAGCTTCGGCGGTGTCGAGATAGATGTTCGCCCTGAACCGGCCGGGATCCACGGGCCGGCCTTGTCCGTAGGCCAGGGCCGCAATAGATGCACTGCCGATCAGGCTGATCGGCCCATCGTCGAAATGGCTGATCGAGGTCTCCTTCGCCAGGGTTATCGCCTGCCCGAGGTGATGAGTGAGTCGATCCGTGGCGTCCGAAGCGTCTGCGTGACACACGCTGCCGTCCGGGAATGTGATCACGACACGACCGTCGCGCTGCTCCGCACGTAGGTCGAGCAGCCCAGAGACGGCGGCGAAGCGCCGGGTGTTCTTCCCGCTGGCGATCTTGCCCGTCGCCGTGCGAACCGACCAAAGTCGGTCGCCGACACAGCCTCTCTCGTCGATGTGGAGCAGCGTGACCGGGGCGCCAAGCATCGACTTGACCGGGTATCGCCGCAGCGACACCACGCGTGGCGGGTTGGGCATGGCGGACGATCCACTTCCTCTGCGTCGGGTGTCGTACGGCATCTTGGCCTACGCGCGGTTTGGGAGCAGCGGCACTAGCGTGGAGAAGTGAACCGGCGTGCGCGGCCGCTGGGCTGGTGACCGGGCGGTTGGCTCTGCGCCGTCCGTCGGTCGCAGACCTTGAGGTAGTCCTCCGTCTGCACCAAAACCGGTTGGCGGTCAGCCATAACCCGAGTGATGCTCTCAACAGTCGGGCAGGGGCGCAGCAGCTCCTGGAGCGCTGGATCGATCACTGGGCCCGTCACGGCGTCGGGTACTGGGTCGTCAGTTCGTGCGATGACCCTGCAGTCCTTGGTTTCTGCGGCGTCAAAGTCGTGAGTCTGCATGGCCACCCGGTCGCCAACCTGTTCTACCGTTTCGATCCCGCCGTGTGGGGTGAGGGCGTCGCCAGCGAAGCGGCAGCGGTAGTCGTCCGCTGGACACTGGACGCCGACCGGCTCAACCTGTCATCGCCAGAGTACGACCGGCCAACGTGGCATCAGCCCGGGTGGCGACGAAAGCCGGACTTAGGAGGGCCAAAGATCTCGACACGAACGGAGAGGATGGTCTCGACTGGATCTTCGTCTCACCCAACTGGGAGCAGGCGTGAGGCGACCCTCGCGGAAGCTCACCGCGAGCGCACGCTCCTTCGTCGCTGGCCTCGACGGTGACCGGTGCTACCGGCCCCCGGGATAGATGGCGAACATGTAACACCCGTAAACGACGTTACGGCTGTGCAGGAAGGCGATGTCCGGCGGGCAAAGCAGGCGCTCGGCGATCTGTTCCTGGCCCTGGCCGGGGTCTACGAGCGCGCCGCCGACGATCATTCCTTCGCTGTTGTATGCGCGGAACACCTGCTGGCGGGCCCGGAAATCCTCGGGGTAGCCGGGCGAGACCGGCCCCTGACAACCGTCGGCGTGCAGGAACACCGGGCCGGTCTCCGCGTACGCGCCGAACGGCCCGGGCGGTGTGACCGCACCGAGCACGATTCGCTCACCTGCTCGGCTGTCGCGCAGGCAGCATCGCAGCGGGGCCCCACCCTTCTCATCGGTCCAGGTGCGGGTGGCAGTAATCTCGGTCGACGCCTCCAACGGCTTGACAACGATCGACATGCGAGGTCCCCTTCGATTCGGTCGGCTACTCATGACCCGAGCGGGGAGTGGCAGGTGGCCCTCCCTCTAGGTAAACGGCGGTGAGAGCCGGGTTGTGAGGTGCGGCGTAAGACATCGCGAAGCCTCGGCGCGGGGCGGTCTACCGGTTGGCGCGCGCGTCCTGACGGTCGGGAACGTCGACCGGGATTGAGTCGGGACCAGGCTCGCGCAGCTCCTCGATGCGAACCAACGCCACTCCACCGACGATGAACACGCCGCCCAGGATCTGCACACCGCGGGGGAGCTGGCCGAGGAAGAGCCAGGCGAACAGAACCGCGAACAGCACTTCGCCGAGGCCGACGAATGAGGCGAGCCGTGCCCCGAGCAGCCGGGCGGCGTCGATGCCGGCGGTGTAGGCGAGGACAGCCGCTATCAACGACAGCCCGAGTACGGGTATCAGCCAGCTGAGCCGATGGTGCAGGAGCTGCACCTCACCGGTGTGGGCCTGCATCGGGAAGGCGCCGGCGACGCCCGCGACGAGCAGGAACAGGCCGCCGATCATCATCCCCGCCCAGGCCATCGCGATCGGGGGCAACGCGTCATCGGCGTTGGCGGAGAGCACGAAATACACCGCGAGGCCGATCGCCGCGCCGAGCCCCCACAGCACGCCGATCGGGTGGAGATGGTGCCGGCCGGTGACGTCGAGCACAAGGACCAGGCCGATCACCGCCGCCGCCGCGCCGATCGTGGTGAGCCGCCCCGGGCGCTGCGCGTGTCGAAGCCACAGCCACCCCACGACCAGCAGAGTGCCCAGGTATTCCAACAGGAGCGCGACCCCTACCGAGAGGTAGGAGATCGCATTGAAAAAGCACAGCTGCGCCCCGGCGACCGCGAACAGTCCGTAGACGACGCTGCTACGCGAGGTCGAAACCAGTAGCGCCCACCGGCCGCGCAGCACGAAGAATGCCGGAATGGTGAGCACGGCTCCGGCGGTCAGGATCCGCGCGGTCACCGCCGCCGCCGGCGACCAGCCGGCGTTGATCAGCGACGTCGCGAACGAACCCGAGGTGCCAAAAGCGGCCGCCGACAGCACCGCGAGGCCGAGGCCGGCGCCACGCCTGGGTACGCTGGGCACCTCGACCTCCTGACCGTCCCTACGCACTGAATAATGGGCGAACGCACCTTATGCTCATAACGAAGTGCACCGTAGCCGCGGGTTCGGTAAGGAGTCAAGATGATTTTTGCCCATGACACTGAAGTCGCGCTGGCTGCCGCCGCCGACCTGGTCAACACCGCCCGCGGCGAGGTCGACGCGCTCACCACCGAGGACGATCTCGATGCATTCGTTCAGGCGTGGAACTGGACTGGTTCGCGTACCGGCGATGGCGCCGAATTGGCTGCGGTGCAGGGGCTGCGCCCGATTCTTGCGCTCTTCTGGGGCGCTGACGAACAGGCTGCGGTGCGGATCGCGAACGGGCTGTTACGCGACGGGCATGCGCTACCGCAGCTGGTCGAGCACGAGGGGTGGGACTACCACGTGCACGCCACGTCCCCCGACGCGCCGCTGGCGGAACGAATGGCGGTGGAGGCAGCCATGGCAATGATCGACATTATCCGGGGCAAGGAGCTGGGGCGACTGCAGGTCTGCGCAGGAAGGGATTGCGCAGACCTGTTTGTCGACCTGTCCAAGAACCGGTCCCGGCGGTTCTGCTCGACGACCTGCAGTAGCCGCACCAACGTCGCCGCCTTCCGGGCCCGTCGCCGGTGACAAGCGAGCCGCCTCCTGGCGGCCGTGACAGGCTGCGCGGCATGACGACTGAGCGGTTCGAGGTACAGCGCGAGATTGCGGCGCCCCCGGCGAAGGTATTCGCGCTACTCTGCGACCCCGCCGGGCACGTGTCGATCGACAGCTCCGGGATGCTGCAATCCGCGGACGGCGAGCAGGTGGGTCAGGTGGGCGACACGTTCGTCGTGCATATGGACCGGGAGGCGCTGAACGATTACCCGATGGGCAAGTACGACGTCACGGTCATCATCACGAAATTCCAGCCAGACGCCGACATCGAGTGGACGATATCGGGGAAAATCCAGCCGCCGATCAAGCACCTGTACGGCTATCGCCTGCAGCCCAGCGAGACTGGGACCCTGGTGACGTCCTACTACGACTGGAGCCAGATCGAGCAGCAGTACCGCGAGCACAACATCTTTCCGGTCATTCCCGAAGCCGCCCTGCGCGCGACCCTCGGCATCCTCGCAAGGACCGTGGAGTAACGACCACGGCCATGAGCATTTGTTGCCACCGACCCAAAGGAGATCTCACGACTGTCGGCCTCCACGTCACAATCTTCGCGAGTCACCACCGGAACAACTCGCCGCTCGCATCCACCGAACGCGGCGACCGTGGCGACCGTGGCCGTCGAAGTGTGCCGACGCCCGGCCTTGTACCGTCTCACACCAACGAAAGGTGCCCGAATGTCCACTCAGAAGAGACTGATCCTGACACTCGCCGTTGCGGGGTTGACCATCTCCCTGGCCGCTTGTGGTGGCAGTAAGACCACGAGCCCTTCGCCCAAATCGGCCCTGACCTCGAACACGACGAGCACCGCTGCGCCATCAAGCACCGCTGCGCCATCAAGCATTGCCTCGAACACAACCGCACCCGCGACGACCGCCGCCCCAGTCACCGGCGCTACCGCCAACCCGCTCCGCGTCACCGGACCAGGACCGTTCACGTTCGGGCAGTCCGGTGACCCCAACACCTGGCCCGACGCCTGCACCCTGGTCAACATCGGCGAGATCAAGGCTCTCGACCCCGACATCACAGGTCTGAGGGGTGCGCCTATCGGCACCAAGGCACAAGTCTTAGGAGGCAACGGGAGCAGCACACCCAACAACACCGAGTGCCGCTTCAACCTGACCACCAAGCAAGACCCCCCTGACGGCTACCCCCCTTCCTATTTGGTGGTGCAGTTGCAAGGCACCGGCCCGGGCGCCGCCGACTCCTGGACACAGGAATACACCCAGGCTAAAAGCACAGCCGCCAAGTACCCCAACCAGTTCATCGACTTCACCAACCTGCCGGGAAGTACCAAGGGGTTCTGGGACTCGACCGAGGTCCAGGCCCTGCACGGCAACTACGATTTCTGGATCGCTGGTGTTCGGTCAATCGAGTCGGGCAACAATGCCCAGGCCCAGATGGTATGGGCGCACCAGATCGAGGCCCCACTGGCTGCCAAACTGGGTTCCGAGTTGAGGTGAACCGAATAGCCATGCGCTTCGTGTACGTGCATGGACCAGCCGTTGGCTTAGGACCTGGACCTCTCGACCAGACTCTCAAGCACCGTTCGTAGAGGCGGGGAGGTTCCCTGTACCAGGGTACCCAGACGACTCGTCGCCGGGAGCGGGTGGCAACAGGCCGATGACGGCCGAATGGCGGATGGTAGCCACGGCCTCAAACGCCGCGCACTCGACCTTTAAGTAGCGCCAGCCTCCGTTCCCAAGCCTTCCGGTGTAATCGGCATACACGACCTCCGGAGTGAGGGGTATCCACCAGTGGTGTTGGTCGGCTGGGTGATCCTTGGTGACCCGATGCGGCTTCTTGACGAAGACCCTCGGGACCGGTCCGTCGGATGTAGCCATAGGAGTGACGTACCCCGGGACCGTTCAAGTCTGCGTCGGTCCCCAAGCCTGGCGGCCGTCAGCTCGATGGTGGCCTACTCCGCCGCAAGCATCGCAAGGATGTAGCACCACTCGCCGCCGTGCTACACCATAGTTTCGGTTTGTCGCCGCGCTTCGGTGACAATGACGACGTGCTAAGAACAATCCGCCTGTCAGCCGGGGACCTGGCTCAACAGCGTCCCGCTAATGCAGCCGACGATATCCATTTCCCCGAGGCCTTAGCGGAGGCGGTGATCGGGGGCTTCAGCAAAGAGGGGGACTGCGTCCTCGATCCGTTTGCCGGCTACGGCACCACCCTGGTGGTCAGCGAGCGGATGGGCCGGACCGCGACGGGAGTGGAGCTGCTGCCTGAACGGGTTTCGCTGATCCGCCAGCGACTCGGGAGTGCAGCGCAGGTGGTTCAGGGCGATGCCCGGCGGCTCGACGAGCTGGGATTCGGCTTGTTCGAGCTGTGCCTGACTTCGCCGCCGTATATGAACGCCGTCGAGCATCCGGAGAACCCGCTCACCGGATACCGCACCCTCGACGGCTCCTACCCTACCTACCTCGCGGACCTCGGCAAGGTGTTTGCCGCTGTTGGGCGGCACCTCCAGCCGGGCGGCCATCTCGTGATCAACGCAGCCAACCTCCGCACCGGCGAAACGGTGACGCCGCTGGCGTGGGACATCGCCCGGGAGGTCAGTCAATTCCTCTCGTTCCGCGGCGAGATCTACCTGGACTGGGATGAGGCGCCTCCCTGGGTCTTGGGTGACTACTGCCTTGTTTTCGGGCGGCATTGACGTGTTAGCTGCGGCCGTGGACACCGTTTGGCTGCCGGATCGGCTACCGCATGCCGGTCCAAAACGGGTGGCAGGTCGCGGTGGGATCCGACTCGGATGCGGGTGGGTCCATCGGGCTCCTCGATTTCGGTGAACAGGAATCCCCAGGAATGAATGTTGCCGCGTTCCCAAACGCAGGTGAGCGATTTCCTTGGTCGCTGTCCGGCTTGCGGACAGCCTCCTGATGTCAGGCGATCAGGTCGAGGGAGCACCGAATACCGCTGGCCGCGCCCAACTTGGCGTCGCATGTGATCAGCGCGCCATCGAGCCGCTCAGCCAGGGCGACGTAGGCAGCGTCGTAGGGCGTGACCTTCTCCCGCAACTCCCACATCCGTTCCAAAAAGGGCGCCAACGGTATCCGTCGGATGGCGAAGCCAGCCAGATGTCTCAGTGCGCCAGGCACTGCCCGGTTCAGGACCCGGTTGCCCCGGGCCATGCTGCGCAGAGCAGACACGACTTCGGCATCAAGGTGGGCCGGGGCGAACAAAGCGTGGCCGGCCGTCAGGCGCTCGACGACCGCGGCGCGGCGGGGGTCGTCGGCGGCGTAGAAGGCAGCCAACACGGACGCATCGATCACCGCCAGGCTCACGACGCTTCCCGTACCTCCCGTACCTCTGCAGCCGCATTTTCTAGCGTCACGCCGGTATCCGTCGGCGCCGGGTAGGACCCGACGTAGTCGACGAGACGTGCTAAATGGGCGACCTCGGCCAGCCGGTCGATGACGAATGCATTAAGCGACTGGTGATGAGCCCCGGCTTCCTGTGCCAACGCGGTGTACACCTCGTCAGGGACGTCCCGCAGGTTCATCCGCTTCACGTTGCCATTATGGCACCAGGGCCCACGCGCGGATACGAGGCAGCGTGTCGGCTCCTGCGGGATCCGCGTCGGCTGCGGTCAGATCACCGATCTGGTGGGCGTAGTAGACGACGTGATGGCAGATCTGCCGGACCGTCCACGCCTCGGGCCGCGGCTGGTCCAGGGCGATCGCCTCAGGCAAGGGCGGGAGTCAGCGTCCGCAGGAATGCCCTGGTGGTGTCCACCTGGCCGGTCACATCGCCGGGCTCGGTGCCGGCGAGGCGGTCGATCAGCGCGCTGCCCACCGTCGCGACGTCGCAGTACGGCAGTACGTGTTCCAGGCGGCCCCGGTCCGAGATGCCGAACCCGACCGCCATCGGCACGGTCAGGTGTCCCCGCATTCGCCGCAGGTAGGCCTGGATGTCCGGCGCAAGGCCGAGCCGGGCGCCGGTGACGCCCTGGCGCGACATGCAGTAGACGAAGCCGCTCGCGATTGACGCGTTCACCGCCATGCGGTCGCTGGTCGAGGTGGGCGCGAGCGTGACGATGTTGTGCAGGCCGTGGCGACGGCACGCCTCAAGGTAGCCCTCATGCCGGGCAGCCTCGGCAGGGAGATCCGGCACGATGAGCCCGCTGATGCCAGCCGCGGCAGCATCCCGGCAGAACACCTCCGTGCCGTACCGGTAGACCGTGTTGGCGTACGCCATGAACAGCAGTGGTGCCTGCACCCGGCCGGAGCACTCGGCCGCGATGGTGAAAGCGTCCCGAACCCGGGCACCGCGTGCGATCGCGGCCTCGCAGGCGGAGTGGATGGTCGGGCCGTCCGCGAGGGGATCGGAGAAGGGAATCTGCAGTTCGATGAAGTCGGCGCCGGCCTCGTCCATGGCGAGGATGAGCGGGCTCGTCGACG
>JAABUZ0100002599.1_pt1 | contig 29494 bp, 19 predicted proteins | sample 5562091 | NCBI WGS metagenome assembly JAABUZ01 (sample SAMN12813069, study PRJNA571459) | rock metagenome | isolation source: Antarctica rocks | place: Antarctica: Victoria Land, Linnaeus Terrace sud | collected 2015-12-21
TTGCGAGGTACTTTTTCGGACGAGTTCGTCGCGCTGCTCAGGGACAAGGACAACATGATAAGTTTTCGGACGCATCAGAAACCTCCAAATGATTTCTTCCTATTCTACCATGAAACTCTACTAGTGTATGGATCATGCCAGTGTTTGGCTTTAGCCTCGTCGTCTATGATCGCCATTTGCAGATCGGTCAACCTGTATTTGCTGGTCACCGCGTTGTCATATTTCGCGACTAAGTCGTTCCACATTTGATCTTTCTCTTTCATTTGTTCGTCGCTCAGTAATGGATCATTATTCCCTTCTGGAAACTTATCATCCGTCTCGGTAGCAGCCCGTAGTAGTCCCTCACGTTCTTCGTCATATATGCTTTGTCGCATATCGTCGCCGTAAGGAATCGGAGGAACCTTCTCATGCAGCAACTTGGATTCATCGAATGGTACATTTCCGCTATCCCCGTCTGCCGTCGTTTGTGTTGAGGGTGCGGCTTGAATCGGTTTGGCAGTGCTTGATGGCTGAGGCAGCGGCGTAGGTATGTTTGTTTTGACAGAACAGCCCACTATGCAAAATGATGTCGTAGTCACAACAGCAAACATTACGAGATAGATTTTGGAGTTCACTTGTGTACCTCTCAGCAATAATGATGACGTGGAGCGGATGCTGGTGTACGGTGCAATACACTCTCAGTCCGAAATAGTTACGGCTTGGTATCTTGGTCAGCTACCGACCTTTGTATCGCATTATTTACTTGAGCAATATCGGCAAGCGGAATTTCTGGACCTCTATTGGGCTTTCCATCTGCAACACGTTCTATGCGTATACAAGGAGTATTACTCCACCCAGGATTAATGTATGTAACCCGTACAGTTCCAACCCCACCCATCGGAATATCCTCGTAGCTATGTCCTGAAGTATCAACTGGCATGATTTTCACCTTTTCTTATTGTCTTTGCGGGATTGCCGCGTCTGAAACGCTCTTTCTACATCCGCTCCGGCGCGGACAATCCTAACAGCGACAGTGTGTTTCGCAGGACGATTTGGGTGGCGTGAACCAGCACTAATCGCGCTTTGAGTGTTTCGGGGTCGTCGCAGACGACGCGGAGGGACGGGGCGCGGTTGCCGGCGTCGTAGAACGAGTGGAAGACGGCGGCGAGGTCGCGGGCGTACTGAACCAGGCGCTGCGGGGCGTATTCGGACGCGGACAGGGCGATTTCACTGGGAAGCTCGCTGAGTTTCTTGATGAGGTCGGCTTCGGTGTCTTCGGTTAGGAGCGAGAGGTCGGCGTCAGCGGCGGTTGGGACGGAGACGCCTTTTTCTTCGCGGGCGCGGTCAATGGCCTGCACAATCCGGGCGTGGGCGTACTGGACGTAGTAGACGGGGTTGTCTTTGTCGGTCTTGCGGGCGAGGTCCATGTCAATGTCGAGGGCCGAGTGCGGGGAGCGCATGAGAAAGAAGAAGCGGGCAGCGTCTTTGCCGATTTCGTCAATGAGGTCGGCTTTCAGCTCTAAGATATTGCCTTTGCGCTTGGACGACATCACAAGCTCGCCGTTTTTGACAATGCTCACGAGTTGGTACAGGAGAACGTAGAGGCGGGCGGGGTCGTAGCCGAGCGCGGCGATGCTGGCTTTGGTGCGGGCGACGTAGCCGGCGTGGTCTGCGCCCCAGACGTTGATGGCGCGGCCAAAGCCCCGGTCAAACTTGTCTTTGTGGTAGGCTACGTCGCCTGCAATGTAGGTTGCGGTGCCGTCGGCCCGCATCAGGACGCGGTCTTTGTCGTCGCCGAACTCGGTGGATTTCAGCCACAACGCGCCGTCTTTCTCGTAGGTGTAGCCGCGCTCAGTGAGCGCTTGAATGGCGGAGTCAACGCGCCCGTCGGCGTGGAGCGTGGCTTCGCTGAACCAGGTGTCAAAGGTGACGCCGAAGGCGGCGAGGTCGGCTTTCTGCTGGGCGATCATGCCGTCCTGCGAAAGATCGCGGAAGGTGCGGACGGTCTGCGGGTCGTCCCGGTCGGCGTCTTCGAAGTCGCTGCCGTGTTCGTCCAAGATGCGCTTCGCGACATCGGTGATGTAGTCGCCCCGGTACATCTCGTCCCATTCGGCGTCTTTGTGGCCGAGAAGCTCGCGGTAGCGGAAGAAAACGGACAGGCCGAAAGAGTTCATCTGCACCGAGTTCAGGGCGTCGTTGATATAGTATTCGCGGGACACGGTGCAGCCGGTCGCGGACAGCAGGGACGAAATCGTGTCGCCGATGGCGGCGTTGCGCCCGCCCGCGACGGTGATGGGGCCGTTCGGGTTGGTGGACACGAACTCAACGACAACGCTCTGGCCAACGCCGGTGTTTGTTTTGCCGTAGTCCACGCCGGCGGCTTCGATGCGCCGCAGGATGTCGGCCAGCCAGTCGGGGCGCAGGGTCAGGTTGATGAAACCCGGCCCGGCGATCTCGGCGGCGGCGATGACCGCGTCGCCGCCAATCGGCAGGTGGCTGACGATTTTGCCGGCCACATCGCGCGGGTTTATTCCCAGCGTCCGGGCGAGGCCGAGCGCGACAGACGTGGCCCAGTCGCCGTGCGACTTTTGCTTGGGCATTTCGAGCGTGACGGCCGGCAGCGTGTCCAGGGGCAATTCTCCGCTGGCTTTGGCGGCTTCCAGCGCCTGCGTGATGAGTTCTGCGAGTTGTTCCTTGATCATGTGTGTCCTATCGTAAGACCCCTCCCGCCTATGCCTTCGGCATTACTTCGTATCTGCTAGGGCTTCGGCTCCCTCCCCTGTTAGGGGAGGGCTTTCGGAGAAGAAACGGCAAGAGGGCGCAGCAAGCAGCGCCCCTACGATTTCTGCTTTTTCTCTATGGCCCTCCCCTAACAGGGGAGGGAGCCGAAGCCCTAGCGAACCGGGGGGGTTCAGTATTATTGCAGCCAGCGGGTCAGGCCGGGCCAGAGAAGTTCCGTGCCGGTGAGCAGGGCGATGACGACGGCGTAGCCGACAAGTATCTGCGCGATGCCGGCAGTCCAAATCCGGCGCAGGGGCGTGAGGCGCAGGCGTTCGCCGCGCTCCAAGCGGCGCTGATGGCGGGACAAGACCTGCTCGGCGGCGAAGATTGCACCGGCGATTTGATGGTCGGTGGCCGGGCGGGTGGCGAACCACTGCTGTACCCAGCCGCCGACCCGTCGCCAGTAAATGAGCGTCAGCGGCCCGGACAGCATTGCGGCGAGTGTCACGGAGTCGAGAAGCTGCCAGGACGCCGCCTGAGTGAGCGTGAACACGCCGAGAAACGTCAGCAAAAAAAGCGTGAAGCCGGCAAACAAATTGGTTCCGCAGCGCGGGTGGACGCGCGGCATGGCGCGAACGCTGTCTACCAAAAGCGGCGTGTGCCGCTCGACGCAGTGGACGACCTGATGCTCGGCGGCGTGGATGCCGGACAGGGGAACCAGCCGGAGCAGCAGGAAGACGAACGGCAGCGGCAGCCAGGGCGAGATCGCCGACAGCCAGAGCGGCAGGCCAAACGGCAGGCGGCGCTCCCAGACGCCCAGCGCAGGCAAATGCACGGCAGCGGCGCGGCTGAGGCCATGCGCCAGTATCTGCGCCAGCAGCGCCAGGCAGCTCATGGTCATGCCGGTTAAGACAAGTCCCCAAAAGCCTGCGCCGCCGCTCGAAACGCCGTCATGCAGGTAGACGCCGAGCGGCGTCGCCATGCCGCCGAGACGCGGCGGCGCGGCGAGAGTGGGCGCGGCGGGAAGAGGCTGGGACAGAACGGCGACAATCCGGCCTTCGCCGTCCCGCAGCGGCAGCGACGACTGGCCGGAATCTCGCAGCGCGTCTAAAGCCTCTTGTAAACTCGTTTCCGTAGTTGGGGTTTCAGCCGGCGGCTTCAGCGCCGTCAGCGCATCGTGTTCCATCAATTTATCATACCAGAAAATCGTAGAAAAATGCTCCCGCAGCGCTCTCCAAGACAGGGCGAATGCGTCTCGGCAGTGAAACGCAATTACGAAACCGATTTATTTTTCGCGCGGCAGCAAGAAAGGCCCGGTGCAGATGCGCCGGGCCTTCTTTCCTACTGTCACTCTACGGCACGACTTCCTCAGCAGGGAGCTTGCCGTCAATCATGCGCTCGACACTTGCGACCCGGTCGTCGGCGGCGACGTTGATGGCCCGGACGCCCTGGGTGTTGTCAGATTTGTGCTAATCCCTGTCAAGATCAACGTGTGACGACAACAAACCCTTTGCTTGGATCGGGCGCAAGCCGTCCATAGGACTTGATAAAAGGAAATGTCTGAGGGAATGTCGGTGGGTTCGCGGGCTTGAGATCACCGTTCGGCATGAGGCGGAACTCGGAAATGGGACCGCTTATCATAATCTTCTTGCTGTTGACGTAGGCGTTGGTGATTTGCAGAGTGTTCCTCTGTGGGCTGATTGTCATGCTGTAAGAGGCAGGCGGAACGTGAGCGACTGTATGCAGTTGGGAGAAGCGCCCGGTGACTTGATCAACCGCCCCTACGGAGATAACGCCGCCACTTTGCAGGCAGTAGGCGTACTTGCCGGATGGACTGAGTACGAGCGTCTCCACATTCTCTTGTGTCGGCGGCGTTGGGAGCCGAAGCAATGCCCCGCTGTGGGTGATACGAAAGCAAATTGGCTTGCCGACTTTTGACACATACGTGGATATGTACAGATATTTTTCAGAAGGAGCCACCGCTAGAGACGGAAAGAGATTTTTGCCCAAATTAACAAACGCCGGTTTGAGTGGAGAGAGAACCCCGTCATTTTCAATCTTGTACTGGTAAAGCACTCCTTGCCGGGTTGCTCCATCTTCAGCAACACAATAAAGGAACGAGCCGGAGCGGGTCATCGCCAGCACCAATGGAAGCGTCCCAGCGTCAACGCTTCCCAGCCTTGCCAAGCGCCCATTTTTTTTAATGGCAAATTGAATGATTTGCCCGCTATGGTAGTCATTTGAATCTACGTCGCTAGAGACGTACAAAGCGCGTCCATTAGGCGTGGCTATAATACAGCGTGACAGCCTGCCAACACTCAAATCGTTATCGTAAGAGGTATCGTTATGATAAACGGCCTTCAGCGATCCGTCTTTTTCTATTCGGGAGAGGCGCACATCCGTTTCATTAATGTCGTAAACAAAGGCTTGTTTGTCCCGCCGGGCGGAAGGGTGCTTGCTCTGGCTATGTCCTGCTGAAACCAGCAGGGCAAGCCAGAACATCAAGGTAAGCGCAATCAGCATGTTTCTCATGGCGCTCAAAATCCGGGAAGGATACCGGATGATGTCCTCATATTGAGACCTGGCTCATAGTAATAAGGATTGGAAGCATTCCACTTGATATATTGCGTGCTCAATGGGTACGAACCAGCGAGCGAGGTCACGGTGCTGCTGTCAGTCCAGGATGCGTAGCCTGTTCCCGGATACAGCAGTACCACGCCATTGGTATCATTCACACCCCAAGCACCACCCAACAGATAGGAACCATCTGTGTACCAGCCAAGACCAGGCTGCCCGTTGGCAACCGGAGCGCCTGTATACACTGGAGGTATGTTAGGGGTGGCAGCCACAGGATTGAGTGTTTGAGCAATCGAGTTTGTTCGCTTAATCACGAAATTATTGCTACCATACTCCGGGTGGGCAGGATTGAAGGCTTTCTTCCAGTAGATGGCGGACCCACCTGTATAAAACAAAGTTACGGATGTTTCGTTGAGTGTAGGACCGCTATAAACCGGGTTGCCGTTTGCGTCTTTCCCACCTGTTTGACGCCTCAGTGTAATACTGAAATTGCCGTAAAGATTCGTGTCAGAAGTGAACGGTCGCGTGTAGTGCATCAGAATATGCTTGTCCTTGACACGGCTAATTGCGGGTGTCTCAAACTCCATCAGGACTTGACCCGTAATGAAAATCTTGTATAGGTTTGTCACCGGGGTGCCACCAGCGCCTCCAAGAAGAATGTTCTGGTTCGTGGTGCCTAATGTGAGCGGCTGCCATGCAGTGTTTGCAACCGGATATTCAGTTAATTGCAAGCCGGCGTCAATGTTTGCGAAGGGGCCACCTAACTTCTTGCTCTTGTTCTTAGGGTCATCAACAACGCTCGCAGGGAAGACGATATGCCCCCCAGTGTAGATGTCACCGACAGAATTGTAGTTGTGAGGTTTTCCCTTCTGATCAAAACCTGAGCCGTTGTACGTCAGGCGCACAACCGTAGGATCAAGCGCATTCGGCAGGGCAACGGTTGCAGCCATTCCGGCAAAACCCGGCTGCGACTGAATTTGCCGCGTGATGCCTGTAGGGGGCGTCGCCTGAAGCTGCGTCGGGCCAATTGTGGCGTTGGGAGACAAGCTGTTGGGCTGCAATCCTGAATCAGGAATGTTCATAGCATCCGGCGAACCTATTCCAGCACTTCCATCTGAGTAAATGATCTGGTTGCTTGTGGCGTCATAATAGCCTGCTGCCGGAAATGCCTGTGCAGGGCTGCCATCAGGCAAGTTGCCCATGTAGACAACACCGTCAGGCGAGGCGATCATCAAAGTGCCAACAGGCTCAGGCGTTTGGTCAGGGTCTTCGGGATCAGGAATGACAGCGCCAGCCGCTTCTGCCTGCACCGCCGCGACAATGCTGCTTGCATTGCCTGTATCCCACGGAATGCCCGTAGGGTCAGGGGTATCCGTGTCAACATTGCTTGTTCCCTTTTCAGAACCATTGGACAAGACTGCGACTACGTAATAAGCGTAGCTGTTGCCATTCGCTAAGCCTGTGTCGGTGTAGACATAGGTTGGCATCAAAACCGGGCCTGCATCCTGCGTAGTGACATTGGAGGCAATGCGACTGAAAGTGCCGCTACTTGTAGATTGGCGATAGATGTTGTAGCCAACCGCATTGGCAACACCTGTCCAGAACAGCGAGATTTTACCCAGTCCGTTCGTGTCATTTCCAGTAGCGGAAGCAGTGAGTTGGATCGCCGGCTGAACGGTGATTTGAGCTGTTTGTGTTTTCCCATTGTAAGAAACCGTAACAGTTGCAGTGGTGGGGAAGGAAACATCGTTCGCGGAGTAACTGAATTGCAGACTGCTTTGATTTGCAGGCAGTGTCAAAGAGGCTGGAACGGTGATGGAAGGATCATCGCTAGAGCACGCGACGCTGATAGGATTGGGTGCTGTCCCACTAAAGGTAACTGTTCCTGTGCCTGAAGTTCCAGCGACGATCCCGTTTGGCCCGAGGTAAAGACTGGTTAAAGAAGGCAGCGTTGTTGAACTCGGAAGTATGGTTAGCGCCGCGCTTTTGCTCACGCCGCCATAAGTTGCGGTGATGTTGGCAGCGATGGAGGACGCGACTGCGGTTGTCGTGATCGGGAACGTAATGCCCGTGGCACCCGCCGCAACGGTCACGCTGGCTGGGACGGTGGCAGCGGCGTTGTCGCTTGTGAGGGTAACGAGGGTGCCGTTCGCCGGGGCCGGGCCGGTCAGTGTGATGCTGCCGGCGGAGGATGCGCCGCCGGTGACGGAAGCCGGCGAGAGCGACAGGCCAGCGAGACCCGCGACTACGTTGAAATAAGCATAAAAGTAGAAACCGGGGGAGTCGTCGCTGGTAAACGCTCGGCGATACTCAGCGTAATAACTCTGACCGATCTGTGCGCTCGCCGGAGCGCCGATAGTCCTTGCATTATTTGACCAACCGTTGGGAGAGGCGTCGGTCGCAATGACCGTACCTGCGGGATTGAGGATAGTCCAGCCACTCGTATCGGCAGGTCGTCCGTAGTTGGCAAAGCCCGCGTTAGCGGCTCCTCCCTGCGGCACTTGGGCGTTAGCGCCGGTTTGGGCTGAGGCAGCAAATCCGCTAAACAAGAGGCAGGTAAGGCCGATTAAACAGGCCAAGCTAAAAGCGATGAGGCCGAGCCGATGAGGCCGAGCCGATGAGTAGGTGGGCATGGTGGTCTCCAGTCTTCAAGCGAGAGTTGATGACGCGAACATACACGCTGTGCCTCGGAGCAGGGCCTAACTTACCGGCGAGTCCGGGAGGTACACCTATTATAACACCGATTGCAACAAATGTTTGTTAAGAAAAGATTAAATCTTTTTATCCCCTCCGGGTGCAATACCCCGGAGCTTGCTCCGATACCGGTTTTGTCTTGCCGTCTCGCAGAGGCATGGGAGCTAGAGAATACCCCCGCAGCAAGCTGCGGGGGATTTTATTTTTCTGCTTGCTGTGAGTGCGAGCAGAAATTGCGCTTGCAAGGCGGTTTGTAGGCCAAGAGCAGCGGGTATCTTGTGCCTGTTAGCGGCTTTCCGAAAGCGGGCAAACGCGGCGCTTTCGCCGTGAACGATATTTGTATTTGTCGAGAACGATAAACTAAGACAACAAACGAGGAGAATGAAGATGTCAAAAACAGTTGTGGGACTTTTCCCCCATTCCCAGGATGCCCAGGGCGCGATGCGTGACCTGGAAGCCGCCGGTGTTCAGCGCGGCAGTGTTCAAGTGATGGAAAGCGATGCACGCGGCAAGGTGCTGAACGCACTGACTGGGGCTGGCGTTCCCCAAGATGACGCCCAGCTTTACGCGGAAGGCGTGCGGCGCGGCGGCGCTCTTGTGGTCGGCAATGTGGACGACGACAAGGCGGATCAGGCCGTGTCCATTCTGGACCGCAACAACACGATTGATATTGACAAACTCGGCTCCCGGTACCGCGAAAGCGGCTACAAAGGCTATGATGAAACGCAGGCCGCGTACACCGAGCCGGACCTGTCGAAAGAGCGTGACCTGAACAAGCAGATCACGGTTCCAATTATCGAAGAGCAGCTTCAAGTCGGCAAGCGCGAAGTGCAGCGCGGCGGAGCGAGAATTCACACGTTCGTGACCGAGCGGCCCGTGGAAGAGAATGTCACCCTGCGGGAGGAGCATGTCACGGTGAGCCGCCATGCCGTGGACCGCGCGGCGACGGACGCCGATTTTAAGAACCAAGACATCACGATGACCGAGACCAACGAAGAAGCGGTTGTCGGCAAAACATCGCGGGTGGTCGAGGAAGTGGTTGTCGGCAAGACCGCGACCGACCGCACCGAGACCGTCCATGATACGGTGCGCCGCACCGATGTCGAAGTGGACGACCTGGACAAGAACTCAAAGACAAATCGCTGATGCAGGCACAGCCGGGTTCTTCCCGGCACAAGGAGACGGAACAATGGCAATGGCAGACAAGAACGTCAATTACAATGACACGCTGCAAGAGGATACTTTGCAGGATGACACCACTCGCACCGATGGGACGCATGACAGCCGCACGGGGATAACCCGCAACCCCGGCACGGAGCCTGCGACCGGCCATGACGTCAAAGAAGGCGGCATTATGGGCGTAGTCGGCGGCGCGATTGTCGGAGCGCTGGCAGGCGGCCCGATTGGGGCCGTCATCGGCGCAGTCGCCGGCGGAGCGGCTTCGGCTGCCGCCGTCAGTGTCGTGGACAAGCATGACCATGACTACGACCGGACCGTCGGCAATAATGCAGCGAACGATACGAGCGGCGCTAATATGACCGGCGCTTATACTAACGCGCCGGCTTCCACCGCAGGCTCCGCTGCTAACACGGGTTACAACAGCAATTTGTCGCAGAACACCGGTGCCATCGGTACGAATGGCGAGACCGTGATCCCCATCGTGGAAGAAGAACTGGAAATCGGCAAGCGGCAGGTGCAGTCCGGCGGCGCACATATCCGCACCGGCGTCACCGAAACGCCCGTGGAGCAGACCGTCAACCTGCGCGAGGAGCATGTCACGGTGAACCGCCACGCGGTGAACCAGCCGGTGACCGATGGGGCAACCGCGTTCAAGGAGCAGAACTTTGAGATGACCGAAACGGACGAAGTTCCCGTCGTCTCCAAGCAGGCGCGGGTCGTCGAGGAAGTCGTTATCGGCAAGACGGCGACTGACCGCACCGAGACTGTCCACGACACGGTGCGCCGCACCGATGTGGAAGTGGACGACCTGAAGAACGACGGCACGACCCGGCGCTAGTCCGCTTGGACCTGGCTGATTGGCTGGCTGAACGGTTGATTGATTGAACGCGCCCAGGGAAGACGCCTTAACTTGGTAGATTTCCCTGGGCGCTTTTTTGTTTGCGAATTCTTTGTTTGAGGAGAAACTTAATGCTAAACGCGACGACAGATACAGATAAAGTCATAGATATAGATGAAGTCATCTTTGCTGACGGAACCCGCGGGTCGCTTGTGTCCGTGCCGGTGCCGGAGGACCCTGACGGGACGGCGGAAGTGATGCTGGGGAGCGGCCGGAGCATTATTGTGCCGGCGAACGTGCTGGTGATGCAGGAGGGCGGCAGTTACCGGGTCGCCGTCGCGGCGTCGAGCTTTGAGAGGCAGGCAGGCGGCGAGGCTGTCCAGGTCATTCCGCTGGTGGCGGAAACTTTGACGGTCGGCAAGCGCGAAGTGGAAACTGGGCGAGTGCGCTTCCGAACCGCCGTGACGGAGCGGACGGAAACCGTGGATGAGCCGCTGCTCCGCACCGAAGTCAGCACCCGCCGGGTGGAAGTCAATCAGTTTGTGGACAGCCCGCCCGCTGTTCGCTACGAAGGCGACACGATGATTGTCTCGATTTTAGAAGAAGTGCTGGTCGTGGAAAAGCGGCTGCGCGTCAAAGAAGAAGTCTATATTACGCAGGTGCAGACCGAGCACCATGCGCCGCAGATGGTCACGCTTCGGACGGAGACTTTGGTGGAAGAGCGGCTGCCTGCCGAAGACACGCAATTTTAGCGTGTGTTTCGCTTGGTTTCAGGTACAATACAGCGGTATAATCTTGACCGCCATCAGAAAGATACTTTGACGTGCCTGACCGCCTCCGAATCCTTGTTATAGACGACGACCCGCTGGACCGCGAGGCGCTCCAGCGTGCCTTAAAGCGGGATGCGCTGAAGTATGACACGATTGCCGCCGATCTGGTGGAAGTGGAAGATTTGGCGTCAGCCCGCGAGGCACTCGGCCAGGGAGAGTTTTCCTGCATTTTTTTGGATTACCTGCTTCCCGACGGCAGCGGAATGGAGTTTCTCGCCGAGCTTCGGGACCGGGGCATCCAAACGCCGGTCATTGTGCTGACCGGCCAGCGCGACGAAGGCACGATGATGGCGCTGATGCAGGCGGGCGCGGCGGATTATGTCCCGAAATCCCTTTTGTCCCCGGACCTTGCTGCCCGCTCAGTCCGTGCCGCAATTCGAGTTCAGCAGGCCGAGCGCGAAAAGCAAACCGTGCTGGAAGCCCTGCATGTGCGCGACAAAGCCATCGCGGCGGCGCACAACGGCATTGTCATCTCGGATGCCGCCCTGCCGGATAACCCCATTGTCTACGCAAACCCGGCTTTTCTTGCGCTTTCCGGCTACCCTGAGCAGGAAGTCATCGGCTATAACTGCCGCTTCCTGCAAGGCCCCGGCACCGATCCCATGACCGTGCGCCGTATCCGCGAGGCGATTGCCGGCGGGCAGCCGATCCAGACTTCCATTCTGAATTACCACAAAGACGGCACGGAGTTCTGGAACGAAATCACGATCTCGCCGGTGCGCGACACCCACGGCGAGGTGACGCACTTTGTCGGCGTTCAAACCGATGTGACCGCCCGGCAGCGCTCCGAGGCCGCGCGGAAAGTGGTCTCCGCCGAGCTTCAGGAAACCGTGGCCCTGCTGGACACCCTGCTTGGCTCCGCCCCGGTCGGCTTTGCGTTTTTTGACCGCGAGCTGCGGTATCAGCGCGTGAACGACACGCTGGCCCGGATCAACGGCATGACGGCGGAGGCGATGCTGGGGCGCACGGTTCCCGAAATCCTGCCGGGATTGGAGTTGGTTGTCCGCCAGAGCCTGCGTCCGGTTCTGGAAACGGGACACGCGCAGGTGGGCGTGGAAGTGCGGGGAACGACGCCTGCCGAGCCGGATCGGGAGCGTTTCTGGCTCAGCAGCTACTACCCGGTGGATGACGCGGCGGGGAATCGGCTTGGGGTCGGCGTCATCGTCGTGGAAATCACGGAGCGCAAAGCCGCGGAAGAAGCCCTGCGCCAGTTCCAGTTTTTGAGCGACAAAGCCAACGATGCGTTTTATTTGCTGGACGGCGCGGGGAACTTTGTGTATGCTAACGAAGCCGCGCAGCAGTCGCTTGGCTACACGGCGGAGCAGATGCGGCGGATGAACGTCGCGGATGTCGACACGGCGATGCAGGACGGAGAGTACCTAGACTTGTTCCGGCAGGCCCAAACCGAGACGCTTTCGCCGTTTGAGTCCGAAAACCGAAGAGCCGACGGCACGACGTTCCCGATTGAAGCCAGTGTCAGCACGCTCGCCGTCGGCGGCCGGACGCTGCTGTTTGCCAGTGTCCGCGACATCACCGAGCGCAGGCGGCAGCAGGAAGAGCTGACCGCGCTGTATGAGCGCGAGCATCGCATCGCCGAGTCCTTGCAGCGGTCCCTGCTGAACAAGCCGCCGGCAAGCATTCTAACGGGCCTCGACGTGGAAACGATTTATCGCCCGGCCTGGGATGAGGCGCTGGTCGGGGGCGACTACTTTGACGTGTTCGCGCTCGACGGCGGGCGGCTGGCGCTGGTGGTCGGCGACGTGTCCGGCAAGGGACTGGAAGCCGCAAGCCGAACGGCGGAAATTAAGTACACGCTGCGGGCTTACCTGCGCGAGCATTCCGACGCGGCCTCGGCGCTCACCCGCCTGAACGCTTTTCTGTGCGAGGCGCAGGCGATGGAAGCCGGCGCAGACGAGTATTTCGTGGTGATGACGCTGGCCGTCGTGGAACCGGCGACCGGCCTGGTTCGGATGGCCGTTGCCGGTTCGGAGCCGCCGATCCTGCTGCATTCCGATGGATCATTTGAAGAAATCCCAGTCCGCGGTATGCCGCTGGGAGTGGCGGTCAAAGCGAATTACGCGGGCAAAGACCTGTACCTGGAGACCGATGACCTGCTGCTGGTGGCGACGGACGGCGTCACGGAAGCGCGTCAGGGCCGCCGGTTTTTGGGCAACGACGGCATGGCGCACCTCGCCGCCGAAGCCCTGCCGCTCCGGTCTCTTAAAGAGATCGGCCAGGCGATTTTAGACGGCGCGAAGTCGTTTGCCGGGGACCGCCTGCACGACGACGTTTGCCTGCTGCTGGCCCGGCGGCGCTAACCAGGCAGCGCTGAAAACAGAAACCCCGACGCTACTCTTTGAGAAGCGTCGGGGTTTCTGTTTTCGTGCTGCTAATTTCAGGCTTAATCGTCGCCGTCATGCGAGCCATGCGCTTTTGCGCTATGCGCTTTGGCGGCAGGCGCTTCCGGCAGGAGGACGCTGTGCTTCGGGGCGGGCATCCGGGAGTTCCAGCCCATGATGCTTTTCCAGATGATCTGGTTCAGCAGTGCGTCCGGCGCGGCGTCGGGATGCTGGAAGTCCATTTTGCTGGACAGCGCTGCCATCTGGTACTGCACACTCTTGTGGTTCATTGCGGAAACTGCCGACGCCGACGGATTGAGCTGGCTGATGAGGCTCTGCGACGGCAGGATCGCGCCGTAGGGTGCACTGTTGCTTGGGCTGGTATCAAAGTCAAGGATCGGGTCGGCCACGGCATCATACTGGTTCATGGCCGGCAGGCCCAGCAGCAGCTCCATTGTTTTGAGAACGCTGTCGGTGTTATAGAAGTTGTGGTCAACGGAGCTTTGCTTGATCCAGGGGCTGATGACGTAGCAGATGGAGCGGTGACAGTCCACATGGTCGGGGCCGTCCTGGGAATCGTCTTCAATCACAAAAATTGCCGTGCTGCTCCAGGCCGGGCTGCGGCTGATGAGATCCACCATCTGGCCGACCCCGTAATCGTCATCGGCAATCATGGACTGCGGCGTGTGGATGCGCGGATTCGTGGTTCCGCCCGGCCTGGAACCCTGCGTGTGGTCAGACATCAGGGTCATGATCATAAAGGGGGGTACGCCGCTGTCCGTCGTGTTGCCCGCCGTCATTTCGTTGAACTCGCGCTTGAACTCGGAGAACCGGCTGGGAGCATTGTATTTGCCGTACTGCGTCTCGTTGAACTGGGCGTTGGGGTTGCCGGCGGGGACGGAGCCGGGAACGGCATACGGGCTGCCGGTCGGCGGCAGGGTTGGGAACGTGCCGTAGGTGTAGTAGTACGGCGCGTCGCTGTCGGGGAAGTCCACATCAAAGTGGCGGTAGTCATAGTCGCTGATGCCGGCGAGGTCATGCCCTTCCGGGTGCAGGTTCGCGTGGGTCGGATAGTTGTCCGGAATCAGGCCGGGAGCGCCGGTAGAGAGGTCCACGCCGTAGTTGCGGTAACTGAGTTTTGCCTTCTTGACGTTGTCCCAGATGTAGCCGCTTGCGGTCTGCGCGATGTCGGGAATGGCGGGCGCACCGGCGGGGAAGAGAACGGAGTTCAGCTTGCCGTCAATGTCGGAGGCAGGGAAGCCGCCGACAGGGTAGCCGTTGTTCTGCCCCTGAAAGTCGGTCTGCGTGAAGTCTTGGCGGCCGCTGTAATTGTACGGCACGTTCTTTACCGTGAACTCGTTCGCCATGCCCTGGGTGGACCAGTTCCAGCCGTCCTCGCTCACTTCGCCGCCCTCGTAGTAGTTGTCCAGCAGCACGAAGCGGCGTGCTAAAGCGTGAAGGTTGGGCGTCACGGCCTCGCCGAACGACAGCGACGGAGCGCCGTTGCCGAGCTGCGGCCCGGTTCCGTTGCCGCTGCCGTCGTCCGGCCCGCTTTTCAGATCGCCGAGGATCTGGTCGTAAGTGCGGTTTTCCTTGACGATATACAGAACATGCTTGATTTTGCCTGCCTGAAGGCCGAGGCTCGCCAGCGGATTAGCCGAAGGGTTGTCGGTAACCGGGGTAATTCGGTTGTTGGCGAGCGTGCGCTGGGTATCCTGGGCAAGCGCGGCGGGCGCGGGAATGGGAAGGGTTTGGATGTCGCCTTCAATCATGTTTTCATCGTAGGTCGAGATGCTGTTGGAATTGGCAAGCATGTTGCCGTACTGCGGGTTTGGGTAGCGGGTGTAATGGCCTTTGGCGTTGGCAACAAGAAGGCGCTGATTGTCGGGCGAAACGACGGCGGCGGTCGGATACCAGCCGACGGGAATATAGCCCAAAAGGCGGCTTCGGCCCAGATCAATGACGGCGACGGCGTTCATGTCGGCGAGCGTGGCGTAGAGCGTCTTGCCGTCGGGCGAGAGCGCGAGATTGTCCGGGGTGACGCCGGGCAGCCCTAATGCCCCTTGAGGGCGCAGCAGAATGGACGCTGTGATGGCATTGGTCGCCGTGCTGACCACGGAAACAGTGTCGCTTTGGGCATTGGCGACATACAGCTTGCTGTAATCCCTGCTGAAGGTCAGGCCCAGCGGATGGGAGCCGGTGACGATTGCGCCGAGGAGCTGCGGGCTGGCCGGCGTGGCCGGGGGAACCACGCCGGGAATGCCGGGAAAGTTGGTGCTGAGGACATACACCCGGCCGTCACGCTCGCTGCCGACAAAAATCTTCTGGCCGCCCGGAAGCGCGGCGATGGACAGCGGATAGTTGGTCGGTCCCAGCGAAGAGGGGAACGTATAGCGTCCGACTTCCGTCGGCAGCGGCAGCGTGCGGGTGTTGTAAACGGAAACGCTGGCAGGCAGCGTCGGCACTGCCGGATCGTTGTTCGTGACATACAGATAGCCCGAGGCATCGAGCGCGAGGCCGGCGGGCGTGTCGGTTGGGGCGATGCCGAGCGGGCCGTTCAGCGAGCTGGACGGTGTGTTGCCGTGGAAGCGCTTGCCGGTATCGGTCAGGACGCCCGTGCTGCTCAGGGTAAGAATGGCGATTGTGTTTTCGTTGCCCTGCGCGGCGTAAAGCGTGTAAGTGCCGTCGGCGTTGACCGCTGGGCTGAACACCAGGCCGTAGAACAAGCCTTCCTGAGCGCCGGTTGCCGCTTTGCCGTTAAAGCTCAGGCTGGAAGCGATTGTCCCATCGGTGGTCCGCAGGGCAATCAAGAACTCGCGGAAACCGGCGTCGGTGCTGAGGGCATACTTGCCGTCCGGGCTGAGGACAAGGTTGAACGGCAGGCTGGCGACGTTTGTTTGTGTTCCGAGCGGCGTGAGCGTGAGCTGCTTGCCGGTAACGAGGCGTCCCTGCGACGCGGTTGCCAGAGCCGGATTGTTCGGCGGCGGCGGCAGAACCGTCGGAGTAGTGGTCGGCGGATAGGTAGTGGGGTCGGTAGACTGAGCCGACGCGGCAAGAGGCGTGAGGGCAAGAGGCGCGAGGGCCAGCAGCGACAGCGCCGCCGGCAAGGGCGATTTACGGCGCTTGGCGGAGACGCCGCCAACCAGCAGCAGGACGCCGAGGCCGAGGGCAAAGCCGACCGCCGTGCTTGCTTCCGGCACGGGCGCACCGGCCGTGATAGCCCCGAAGCGCAGGCCGCCGAGGCCGACGCGCCCCGTGGTAGCCGCCGTGCCGGGATTGACTTGATACAGTGCGTAATCGGGAACGGAGGGATCGTTATTGACGGCGAACAAGCTGTCGTTCAGCGCGGCCATGCTGACGAGGCCGCTTTCGCTGAGGCCGGGGGACGTGCCGCCAGAGGTATCCAGGGAGGTTTCCATGCCGCTGACCGGGTTCAGCGAGAAGACGTAGCCGCCGGTTCCCTGCCCGGAATCAAGCGTGGTCAGGCTGCCGTTCAGGACTGCAAGGCCGCGCCCGGCTAAGAGATTAGAATCGTTGACCTGCCCGATTACGGATGCTGTGACCGTCGGGCCAAGCGAAATCTGCTCTAAGTCCTCCACGCCGACATTCAGGGAATCTTCCTGCAAGCCGTACAAAGAGCCGCCGAGCGCGGCAAGTCCATAGATGGGGTTAAGGTTGCTCGTGCCTCCCAGCAGAACGGCAGCGCCGGTGCTGGGGTTAATTTGGTAAAAGGCCCCGTTCACGGTTCCCGCGAGAAGCGAGGAGCCGCTGAGTGTCAGCGCGGAGATGTCCGCGCCAACTGGGAGCGTTCCAATCTGCGTGGCCGCGCCGCTTGACGGGTTGATGGAGTAGAGGGCGGCACTGGGGCCTTGTGTCGCGCCCAACAAGCTTTGCGCCTGCGCCGCCACTGCAAGAGCGGCGGTTCCGGCGGACGCCGCGCTGAACGCGGCAGCCAGCCGGACAAAAGAGGTTTTCATTCCGCACATCCTTCCAAAATCCAAGCATCTTCCAAAAATAATGCACTACCGAGACCGCTTATTGTAGCAGTAAACATGTTAACGCATGATTAAGGGCATGTTAAGAAAATGTTAAGTTTTGCGAGAAACAAAAACACCCAGGCTCTTTCAATGTTGATTGAGAGAACCTGGGTGAAACTTTGAGTGAAGTTTGATGGGCCGGACAAGTTTCGAACTTGTGTAGGCTTGCGCCGACGATTTTACAGACCGCCTCCTTTAACCACTCGGACACCGACCCCTGTTAAGTTTTTTTGGGTTTTTGTTACGGGAAAGCAGCAGCCGAAGACAGGATTCGAACCCGTGACCCGCTGTTTACAAAACAGCCGCTCTGGCCAACTGAGCTACTTCGGCGTGACTTCACCGCAGGCCATAGTATACGCGATGCTCACAAGATTTGTCAAGAGGGTTTGTGACAACTCCACTCTCTAAAGAATAAATCCTAAAGGAAGTGGCTTCTCAGTCAACGCCGAGCCTACCGGCTTACGTTAGCGACTGACGGCAATGCCCTTGCCGGGTTTGTAGATTGATATGTTTGCAGAATGTTCTTGGCGGCGTTCACATCCCGGTCTTCCACATATCCGCAGTGCGTACAAACATGAGTACGAACGGACAGAGATTTAGGAACGAGTTCGCCGCACTGGAAACACCTCTGGCTTGTGAACCGAGCGGGAACCTGAACAAACACACGCCCGGCACTTTCAGCCTTGTACGCGACCATGTTCAGGAACGAGTTCCACCCGGCATCCGAGATTGACTTGGCAAGGCAATGGTTTCGTACCATGCCCTGAATGTTCAAGTCTTCGCTGACAATCGCTTGGTACTTGTCGACATACAAGCGAGAAACCTTATGATGAAAGTCTTTTCGCTGACGGCTGATTTTCAGATGCGTTTTCGCAATGGAGTAAGCTGTTTTGCGCCGCCTTCGGCTGCCCTTGACGCGGCAGCAAAGAGTGCGTTGTTTCCGGCAAAGCGTTTTCTCGCTTTCGCGGTAAGGCTTGGGATTAGCAACCGTATTTCCGTCGCTGTCCGCAAGGAACACTTTCAGCCCCACGTCAAGGCCGATTTCCTCACTAGTGACAGGAAGCGGAACGTCTATGGTTTCACAGACAATGAGAGCGTACCAATGACCATCAGCCCGAAGGACAAGATGAGCCGTCTTTGGCGTTCCTTCCAATGGTCGGTGCATCTTGACTTTGAGGCTCTTGCCAATCTTTGCAGGAACGCGAAGCCTGTTGCCTTCCAGCCACGCATCCTTACCTTTAGCAAACTGCCGCAGTTGAATGCTGTGCCAATGCAAGGCATTCTTGAAGCGTGGCTTAAATTTGTCTTCTTTGCCCTCGGCAATGGCACGGTCTGTCAGCACCTTCTTGGCTTCGTATCGCTTCCAAGCCTTGTCAAGTCTATCGGCAAGCATCTGAACAGTCGTTTGCGGAACGTGCTGACCACCACGCCCCTTAAAAGCCATGTTCAAGTCGTACCGATTGTGAGGTTTCCCTGCGTTATCGTGGCGGGCGCGTGTTATCTCCACCATTTCGTTGTAAAGATGGCGAGCCTCACGCAGACAGTCCACCAGAAGTTGCTGTTGCGCCTTGTTAGGAAATACCCGATATTCATACGTTCTCACAGTTCCTAATGTACTGCATAGGAACACGGAAGTCAAGCAGTATCATGTCTTCGAAAAGACATGGAGCAATTCATCTGCTGCCTAAAGATTAAATCCTAAAGATTAAATCCTAAAGGCGGTCAATCCTCTTGCTCGTTTTTATAGACGCGAATGTAGTCCACGAGCATTTTCTGCGGGAAAATGGTGGTCACATCGGGATTGCCGCCGAAGTTGCCGCCGACCGCGACGTTCATAATAAAAAAGAACGGGTGGTTGAAGACCCAGGTCTTGCCGGGCGGCAGGTCTGCCGGGGTGCGGGTCTGGAACGGGTGGCCGTCCACGGAAAGCGTGACCGAGTCCGCCGTCCACAGCAGGCCAAACGTATGATAGCCGTCCTTGAACAGACGTCCGTCCGGCAGCGTGTACGTCGCCGTCAGCGGGTTCCCGCCGGAGTAGCCGGGGCCATGCAGGCTGGAATGATTGATGCCTGGCTCGCGGCCTTTGTTTTCCATGATGTCGATCTCGCCGCAGTGGGGCCAGCCGACGCCGGGCGCGGAGATGTCCGCGCCGAGCATCCAGAACGCGGGCCAAATGCCCTGCCCCGCCGGGAGGTGAATGCGGGCCTCGATGTAGCCGTACTGCGCCGTGACTTTGTCCCGCGACAGCAGCCGCGCCGACTCAAAGCTGCCGCGGGTCAGGCCCAGCCCGTTAGAGGTGGCTAAGATTTGAAGCGCCTTGCCATCCGTCGCCGCCGGGTCCAGGACAATATGCGCGTGTTCGGGGTCGCTGACATAGTTTTGCAGCTCATTGTTGCCCCAGCCGTTGTCGCCGGTGTCATACGACCAGTGCGCGGGGTTTGGCGGCGAATTGACCGGCCCGCTGAACTCGTCGCTCCAGTCCAGGCGGTAGCCGGCGGGCGGCCCCGCCGCAGCAGGCGCGGCCCAAATGGTCAGCCCGGCAAGGGCCAGCAGGCCGACGAGCGCAATGTGGTGGATGAGGATTGGGATTTGGTTGAGCGGCATAGGTTAGTATAACAAAGCGCTGCCGGGCTGTCAAGAACCCCATCGTAGAGAATCATGCCATACCATTAGAAACCATGTCCTGAAGGACACGGCTAAGGCTTTATTGGGGTATTGGGCGAGGACGCCAACAACTCCCGCTTCGCGGGACTAATACAGACAGTTCCGAGTGCCGCGCCTTCCAGGTCTGTCAGTGCAGAAGCGGTACTTCTTAGCGTCCTCGCCCAATACCCCAATAAAGCCTTAGCCGTGTGTTTTAACACAGGGTCCCAATGGCATGGCCCGTCGTTTCCGGGTACACTTTAGGCATGAGCAATCACAACAGCAGTATTCCCTGGCGCGAATGGGGCGAAGACGCCTTTGCCGAAGCCAAAGCGTTGGACAAGCCGATTTTGCTGGACATCGGCGCGGTCTGGTGCCACTGGTGTCATGTCATGGACACCGGCATCCCCGGCGACCCGGTACACACCGGCACTTACAGCGATCCACAGGTGCAGGAGCGCATCTTAAAGAACTTTGTTCCCATCAAAGTAGATAATGACCGTCGCCCGGACATCAACGCCCGCTACAACATGGGCGGCTGGCCGACGACGGCGTTTCTGACCCCCGACGGCGACACGCTCTACGGCGAAACGTATGTGGACCCCGTTCGCATGGCCGGCCTGCTGGACTACATGGCAAACGTGTATGCCAACAGCAAAGACCAAATCGCCGAACAGACGGCCGAGATGCGGGAGCAGCGGGCGAAATCCGAAGCGCTGACGCCGTCGGAGTTGGACCCCAAGACGACCGCGAACGTCTTGAAGTCTATTCAAGGCCAGTTTGATCCCGTCTACGGCGGCTTTGGGACTCAGCCCAAGTTCCCCCACCCCGACGCTCTGCGTTTAGTGCTGGAAGAATACGCCCGCACTCAGGACCCTACGCTGCGCGAGATCGCTGAAAAGACGCTGCACGGCATGGCCGACGGCGGCATGTACGACCAGTTTGCGGGCGGCTTCTTCCGTTACAGCACAACCCGCGACTGGAGCGTACCGCACTTTGAAAAGATGCTGGAAGACAACGCGAAGCTCACGTCGGTGTATTGCCTAGCGTCTCAAGTGCTGGGCGATCCCTATTATTTAGAAGTCGTCAAAACCGCCCAGAACTGGCTGCTGTCCGACATGCGCGACCCGGAAACCGGCGCGTTCGCGGGCAGTCAGGACGCCGACGCCGAAGAAGCCTACTACGGCCAGCCGTTGTCCGTCCGTGCCACGTTGTCGACGCCGTTTATTGACCGCACCGTCTACACCAACTGGAACGCGCTGATGGTCTCCGCGCTAGTGGAGCGGTACAAAATCACAGGGGAAAGCGAAATCTTAGAGGCAGCGGAAAAAGCGTTCACGTTCTTCAACGCGCTAAAATCACCATATATAATTCCACGCAAATTACGCAAGTTATATTCTTCCATTTCACGCAAAGTATACAAGTTACATATTAAGCACTTCTACGCGGATGATAAAGCACAGGGGGAGATGGGCTTACTCACGGACCAAATTGAGTTTTTAGCAGCAGCATTAGACTTATATGAAGCCACGGGAAATGGCAAATACCAAATGGACGCCCAGTTGGCCGCCAACTTAGTAGTAATTATCCTGGATGACAAAAACGCTGGCGGCTTTTATGATCTTGCCCCCGACCCAGATGCAGTCGGCGAACTAGCACAGCCCAAGAAAGACATCGGCGAGAATGCAGACGCGGCACTGGCGCTCATTCGCTTGTCGGGGTTCACGGAAGACGCGAAGTACAAGCAGGCCGCCGAGCGGGCGCTGAAGCTGTTCGCGGACAAGTACGCGGACTATGGCTACTTCTCGTCGTCGTATGCGCGGGCGGTAGAGGCCGTGACTGCGCCCGGCCTGCACATTACGATTGTCGGCGACTGGCGAAGCGACGCGCGGACGCGGGACTTGCAGCAGGCGGCATGGGGACTTGTCGCCCCTGCTAAGACAGTCGAGACGCTGACGCCGGAAGACGCCGCAAAGCGTGGGCTGCCAAGCGACAAAGACGGGCGGGCATATGCAACGGTCTGTGTCGGCACGGTTTGTTTTGCGCCGGTGACGGACGCGGCGGAGATGCGGAAGCAGATGAAGCGGGGCGCGGAGTGAAGAGTGGATTGCCCGGATTAGGAGTCCCCGGATTGGAAATCCGGGTCTTTAGAAGTGCGATTGTCTGCCTTCGCAGACATAAGACGGGTAAATATCAGCGGTTCGTTTCCGATGTCCACGAAGGTGAACAATCGCTTTGCCGAAGACCCGGATTTCCAATCCGGGTAATCCTGCTATTTCTTCTGCTTACTCTCCCTCTCCACGCCCAGCAAGTCGTCCCCCACTTCCGCACTGCTGCGGACGCCCGCGCTTACGGCGAGGCGCACGAGCGGGCGCATCAGTATGAAGCGGCGGCGGCAGCCTACGAGCAGGAAGCGGTCATTCGGCGGCGCACGGGAGACCCGCAGGCGGCGGAAATTGAGCAGCGGCGGGCGGAGCGCATTCGGACCGATGTCGCGCTGGCGGTGACGGCTCCGGTGCCGGTTCGGGGACAAATGTTGGCGAAGCTGGAACCGGTGGCGGGGTGTTATCTGGGGGCATTGGACGATTACGCGGACGGCGACGATGCGGACCGCTTTGGCAGGCGCGTCGGCAAGCGGCTGGCGCTGTGTTTTGATTACAGTCCTTACGGCGCACCGTTCCCGATGGAGTGGGCGAGGCGGCAGGCGGACGCAGGCCGGGCGATCCAGATTGCGTGGGAGCCGCGTGATATTTACGCGGTGCAGGACAACGACTACTTGAACCAGTGGGCCAAAGACGCGGCAGCGTGCGGCTGTCCGGTCTTTCTCAGGTTTGGCGGGGAGATGAACGGCAACTGGACGCCGTGGGGACGCGATCCGCTGGCCTACCGGCGGGCGTTCCGGCTGGTGCATACGGTGGTCAATCGGTATGCGTCCAATGTCGCGCTGGTCTGGGCACCGGGGGCGGTTCCGACGTATAATCTGGACAAGTATTATCCTGGTGATGACGTGGTAGACTGGGTCGGCATCAGCCTCTACTTGGTGCGCTTCAACGACGACAACTTGAGCCGCCCGGCGTATTTGGACGGCCCGGCGTCGTTTATCGCGCCGTTTTACGCGAAGTACGCCGCCCGCAAGCCGCTGTGTCTGGCAGAGTGCGGAGTGTCTCGCCGCAGCCACGTCGAAGGCCGGGACGCCGATGATTTCGCGTCTGCCCGGATTTTCGATTTGCTGGACGCGATCAAAATTCGGTTTCCTCGGCTGAAGATGTTCTGCTGGTTCCCGCGAAACAATCTGGCGACGGCGCGGGCGGGGCGTCAGCTGAACGATTATTCCCTGCCCGATGGCAGCCCGGCGCTGGCGGCGTTTCGCGCCGCCGTGAGCGACCCCTATTTTTTGTCGCGCTTCGGCGACGCCCCGCCGTTTCGGTATCAGGTGATTTCCAATCGTCTGCCGCCGGGCTATGTCGGCAGTTTGAGCGCCGCGATCTCGACTTATACACTTGACCCGACCTTTGAGATAACTGCCAAAGGCACGGTGCGCCGCAGCGGGCATCCGTTCAGCCTGTTCGTATCTCCCGCGCTTGGGCGTTTGACGGTGCGCGTTCGGGATAATTTGGGAACGGTCGCTAAGAGCGAGGTGGTAAGATGACCTACCTCCTTGCTTCGCAGGGTCCTCCCTAAAGGGAAGATTAGGAGGCGGACTTGGATAGTGCTGCGCCTTGACCTAGTTGGGCTGTATCCTCCCTTTAGGGAGGACCCTGCGAAGCAAGGAGGTAGGTCAGCGCCGCGCCGTCTTCTGCGGCACATTGCTTCCCACATGGACGGCGTGGAAGCCAGTGCGGTCTATCTCGACGTTGGCGAAGCGGGTTTGGCCCATAACGTACAGCGTTTCGCCCGAAGACGAAGAGCCGAGAGACAGCGCGGACGCCGGCAGGGCGGCTTCGAGCAGGGTGCCGCGCCAGGCATAGGTGCCGCCGGGGATGCCCGGCAGCGGCAAAGCACGACCGGCGGGACCGGGCTGGATTGTCACCAAACTGGCGGCGGGCTGGGCCATGCTGCGGGTGATAGGACGCAGGGTAAACGTGTAGGCGACTTCGGGAGAAAGCGCCCGGTCCATGTCCATGCGAACGTACACAAAGCGGCTGTCGCGGCAGGCAAAGAGGCGCACGATGTCGCCGGAGGCCTGGAACGCCCGCATGACGCTGTCGCCGCTGGGGTCGAGAGCCACGGGAGTTTGGCCGACCCAGTCTTTTGCGCTGCCATCCATGCGGAAGCGTCCATCGGGAACGAATGCGAGTCCGGGGGCCTGGTTGTCCGGGCCAAGCGTGCCGAACAGCTCATTCCGGCGGGCGAACGAGAACAGGAACCGGCCGGACGCTTCCACCTGACTGCGGTAGCGCTTGATGGCGGCGTACTTTTTCTGCGTGTCGCGCAGCGAAAGCGGCAGCGCGGTCCAGTGGGTGTCAAGCGAGGCCATCGGGCCGGGCGGCAGCAAGGCGGCGTTCTCGTGCAGTCCTTGCGGGGTCGGCCAGTCGCCGCGATGGACTAAATAGTAATGCAGATGGGCAGTCTGCGCCCAGGGTATATTTGATGCTTTCAGCTGCTGAAGCGCCGTGCGGACAAAGACGCTGGCGGCGGCATGGTCAGGATGGTCGTCGTTTGGATGCGTCACATAAATATCGGTTGGCTGCTCGGCCAGCATCTGCCGCTTGATGTCGGCCAGCAGGGCGGAGCCGCAGTAGGCAGCATTCGGGGTTGCGGCGTCGGTATAGGGCGAATGGTTTTCGAGCGTATAAGCGGAGGCGACCGGGACATTGGACGCCCAGTGATTGATCCACATCGGCATCAGGCCGCGATCCGGGTAGCCGAGAAAATAAATATGGTCGGCGGGAATGCCGAGAACGCCGAGCGCTGTCCGCGCCTCGCCCTGCCGCAGATAGCCGTACCGGACAAAGTCCTTTGGCGGTACGGTCAGCTCGTGGAACTCCGACGCGGCGCTGATTCGAAACCCGTCGCCGTTGGTGATAATGACCACGCGAACGTCATCGTTTCGGAGCCGGGCCTGGCGCATCAGGCCCGCCGCGCCGAGAGTTTCATCATCAGGGTGGGGCGCGAATACTAATAGGCGCTGTCCCGGACGAGGCGCGGGGGTGGCCGCGAGGTGCTTTTCAGCCTCGTTGCTGGCATAGATTTTGTAGGCGACCAATAGGCAAAACAGGCCGACGGCGCAGAGCGGCAGGGCCAGGGTCAGCAGCGCCGCCTTCAGCCAGCGGGGGCGTCGAGAAGGCGAGGAAAACAGCGGTTTGGGCATAGGAGAGTTCCAACAGCGACGAAAGAGCAACGAGTAACTGAAGTCACTCGTTCCTAATCTCGTCATTTCCCGCGAAGATAAGGCCGGACTTCGGCGTAGGCGGCGGCAATGCGCGGCTCCCAGTGCAGCACCCAGGAAATCGGGTCGCGCTTCAGCCGCACGGCAAGAGTCTCGACATCCGCCGGCCATTCCGTCAGTGCCCGCACGGCGGCGGTCAAGCCTTCGGCTTCTAAAATGAGCGCGGCCCGACCGATGTCGGTCGGCCGTTCGCGCCGGAGCAGCCAGCAGAGGTCTAAAGTGGCGTAGCGGAAGCTCTTCAGATTCCACCAGACTTGACGCGCCCAGTCGTCGCCGATGGCCCAGTCGCGGCGCTTAAGCTGCTGCCGGATGGTTCGCAGCGTGTCGGTGTACCCGTGCGTGATCGAGTCAATGGCGTCTTCGCGGGTCGGGGTCGGGAGGGCCAAATCGCCCGCGAGGTAATGGGCAAAGGCGAACTGGAACCGGAAGAAGCCCGGCAGAGCGGTGTATTCGTCGGCGGACAGCACAAAGAACTGCACCTGGGGGAACACGTCGCGGCAGTCGCGGGTTGCATGGGTCACGCAGTTTTCCACGGCGTCTACCACCAGAAAAAAGTCGAGATCATGCGCTTCCAGCGGGCGATCCACCGCCGAGCCGTACAGGGCCAGCAGGCGCAGGTTGCCGCCGAGGCGCTTTGTTGCGATGGTGGACAACTGGTTAATGACGGCAGGAGTAGGCATGGTGGCTTTTTGGCTCCCAAAACAAAATCCATAAGCACAAGAAACTGGCGGAACGGGTGGGATTCGAACCCACGAATGGAGAGGTCCCCATTACACGATTTCCAATCGTGCTCCTTCGACCAACTCGGACACCGTTCCTTGAAGCTCGGCTTTGTTGAGATGCCCCTTAAGCCGCCACGCTCTTATTGTATCACGCGGAGACAGGCAGTGTCAAGTATTGTATCAAGAGAGCGCCCCAAAGTCGGCTTGACAAAATGCTTTCATTTTGCTATTCTATGGCTATGTCTCATATAGATACCCAAATAGCCGATACCATCAACACCCGCTTTGCAGAAGCGGCGCGGAAGTACCCGGACCGGCCTGCGCTTTCCCACAAGCCGGACGGCGGCAAGACGTGGGAAACGCTGACGTACAAAAACGTCGCGGACCAGGTCAAGCAGGTCTCGCTGGGCCTGCGGGCGCTTGGCGTGGGGCGCGGCGACCGGGTGGCGCTGCTGTCGGAGAACCGGCCGGAATGGGCCATCTGTGACCTGGCGGCGCAGGCCGCCGGAGCCGTGACTGTTCCGATTTATCCAACACTGCCGGCGTCGCAGGTGGCGCATATTCTGGCGGACAGCGGCGCGAAAGCAGTCGTTGTCTCGGATGTTAAGCAGATAGCAAAGATTTTGCCGCTGCGCGAGAGCCTGCCTGAGCTTTCCGTGCTGGTGACGCTGGACGCAGAGGGAGCCAAAGACGGTTTCCAAACGCTTGCGGCAGTTGTTGACGCCGGCGCGAACGCAAGCTTTGAGGAAAGCTATGAAGCGCGGCGGGACTCCGTGCAGCATGACGACTTGATGAGCCTGGTTTACACGTCAGGGACCACCGGCAGCCCGAAAGGGGCGATGCTGACGCACGGCAACATGGCGGCGGCGATTGACGGGGCAAACGACAAGTTCCCGCAGTTCACGCCGCCCAACGATGTTTTTTTGTCGTTCCTGCCCCTCTCCCATGTGTTTGAGCGCGTCACCTATAATCTGGCGCTGACGCAGGGCGCACAGACGATTTATAACGACAGCATCTTCAAACTACTCGACAACATGGCCGAGCTGCACCCGACCATTATGCAGTGCGTTCCGCGCGTTTTCGAGAGCATTCAGGAGCGCGTCTTTGACGGCATCGCCAAGCTGCCGGAGCGGCGCAAGAATCTGACGAAACGGGCGCTGGAAATCGGCGGTATTGTCGCTCGCCGCCAAAACGCCGGTCTTTCCGTCAGCCCGCTGCTGTTTGGCCTGTTCCTCTTTTATGATAAGCTGGTGCTGTCCAAGATACGCGCTCGGTTCGGCGGCAAAGTCAAGTTTCTGGTCAGCGGCGGCGCACCGCTCAGTCCAGCCACGGCGACGTTCTTTCTCGCCATCGGCATTCCCATTCTGGAAGGCTGGGGCCTGACCGAAACCACGGCAGCGGCGGCGGCAAACCCCAGAGGCAGGGTCAAGATCGGCACGGTCGGAACACCACTTGCCGGAGTCAGCGTCAAAACTGCCGAAGACGGCGAAATCTTAGTGCAGGGGCCGACGGTCATGCGCGGCTACTGGAACCTTCCCGACGCGACCGCTGAAGTGATTGATGCCGAGCGCTGGTTCCACACCGGCGACATCGGCGAGATTGACGCCGAAGGCTATTTGAAGATCACCGACCGCAAAAAAGATATTCTGGTGCTGGCGAACGGCAAGAAAGTCGCCCCGCAGCCGATTGAAACCCTGCTGAAGCGCTCGCCGCTGCTGTCTGAAGTGGTGCTGCTCGGCGACAATGCCGGCACGGTCGGGGCGCTGGTGGTTCCAAACTATGACCTGCTGAAAGCCTGGGCCAAAGAGCAGAACGGCGAGGCCAAAAAACCCGAAGAACTCGCCGCCGACCCGGCCGCCCGCAAGTACGTCAAAAGCGAAATTGACAGGCTGTCTAAAGAGCTGGCCGACTTCGAGAAAATCAAGCGCATCGCTTTGCTTCCCCATGCGTTTACTCAGGACACCGGCGAGCTGACCCCCACCCTCAAAGTCAAGCGCAAAGTCGTCGCCGAAAAATACGGGCGTCTGCTGGAAAAAGAATGAATCAAGAAGAGACGCCGCCGTCGCTTGTGTCGAGGCCGCTGGCTTGGGGCGGGGTGCTGGGGTATAGCCTGGCAAATCTAGGCTACGGGGCATTTTATGCGTTCAACAACTTTGTCATTCCCGGCTGGCTGAACGGCTTTACGCACAATGCGGTTTTGCTGGGGCTGATGGGTGGGTCGCACTCGTTTGAAGGCGTTTTCATTCAGCCGCTGGTCGGCTCGATTTCCGACCGCCTGCGCGGGCCGGGCGGGCGGCGGCGGCCATTTATGCGAGTCTCGATCCTGCTGTCGTCGCTGTTCCTGCTGCTGGCTCCGCTGGCGGCGGTCCTGCCGGGGCCGGTGCGGCTGGCCGGGATTGTCGGCTGCATTTTTTTGTTCACGCTGACGTTCAATGTGGCGATTGACCCCTACCAAGCGCTGCTGGCGGACATCACGACCCCGAAGCAGCGCGGCTGGGTCACGGGCTTCTGGTACTTTGTCGGGGCGCTGGGACAGGTGGCGTTTCTGCTCGCTCCGCTGTTCCTGCCGCTGCCGCAAAGCGTGCGATTTGGAGTTCTCGCCGCGCTGATGCTTGGAACAACGCTGCTGACCTGCGCGTTGACACCGGAACCGTTGGTGGTCCCGCCGCCGGAGTCGCGGCGCGGGCATCTGGACGACATCCGGCTGGCACTGGCGGGGCTGCGGACATTGTCGCAGGCACGGATTTACATGGGCATGTTCCTGCTGTACGGCGCGGGGATTGGGTGCGTGACGCCGTTTCTGACGCTGTTCATCCGGCGCATTACGCACTGCACGGAGACAGTGGCAGACGCGATGCCGATTGTGCTGCTGGTGATGACCGGCCTCGGCAGCTTGCTTCTCGGTCCGGCGGTGAACTGGGCCGGGCCGAAGCGTGTGCTGATGCTTAGTCTCGGGCTGATCGCGGTCGCCGCCGGGATCGGCCTCGGCGTCACGAATTTGCTGCAGGTGGCGGTCGTGCTGGCGCTGGCCGGCCTCGGCATTGGGGCGCAGAATGCGTCGGCGTATCCGCTGCTGACGCGCCTGGTTCCGCCGAAAGAAATCGGCTTTTATGTCGGCCTGCAAACGGCGGCGGCGTCGCTTGCCGGGCCGGGCGCGGTGGCGCTGACGGGAGTGCTGATCAACCACAGCTCCTACCGGGTGATTTTCGCCGTCTGCGCCGTTTGTTTGCTTCTGTCGCTGGCCGTGCTGTCGTTTTTGCGTGAGCCGCGTGCCGCCGGGGAAATTGCCGCGCGAGAGAGGGGGATGTAGGAACCCCTCCCGCTCGTTCCTTGCTCCCTCCCCTGTTAGGGAAGGGCCAGAGAAGACAACATGCCCGTAGGGGTGCCGTTTGCCGCGCCCTCCTGTTCCCATTTCTTGTTGCCCTTCCCTAACAGGGGAGGGAGCGAGGAACGAGCGGGAGGGGTTCTGGAATTCTTATGATCTATTTTCTGCTGTATCCTCTTATCTTTGTTTGGCTGCGCCTGATGATGCGCGTTTTGGGCCGC
>JAABUZ0100002600.1_pt1 | contig 29461 bp, 20 predicted proteins | sample 5562091 | NCBI WGS metagenome assembly JAABUZ01 (sample SAMN12813069, study PRJNA571459) | rock metagenome | isolation source: Antarctica rocks | place: Antarctica: Victoria Land, Linnaeus Terrace sud | collected 2015-12-21
CGCCGGAAGCTGCGCGAACAGTCGCTCAAGTCGCCCGTCAATCAGGCGAGGCGTGTAGTCGGATCCGGGCACACACTCAGCCTACCGCTTTCGCCCAGTACTAAGTACCGAGCTGGACCGGTTAGTAACGCCGCTTTGGACCAATGGAGGCCTATCGCGGTGATTTTCAACCGGCCTCTGCGGCTCCAAGTGACGCGTTTGCCGAGCGTCTGCGCGCACCCGTTATCGGTGTACTGGACCGCTCTGGCCCACAAATCCGATCTGTGGACCAGCTTGTGGACCAAGTCCGCCCGCTACGAACGCCTCATCACGCGCAAAAAGACCCCGATTACCAGGACCTTTCTGAATGGGCACGGCTGGGCTCGAACCAGCGACCTCTCGCGTGTGAAGCGACCGTCACCTGCTGTTAGAAGGTGCCCGTTTGCAGGGAGTTTGACGACTGATTCCGCTCTGCGCGACAGGATTTACTGTCGTGGATTGCTGGGGTTTGTCGCGGTTGTGGTCCCCGGAAATCATTCCGGGGACCAGTGGCGGCTCGCCCGTGATGGCCGCGCCGCTTCCTCGGGGCTTGGCGGCTCCGAGGGGGTGACCGGGAGGATTTGAGAGATCGACAGTCGGGGGCTCGGCCGCGCGGGCAGCCGTGGCGGCCGGGTGTTCGCCCCTTAACGGCTTCGACCCCCTTGCCAGCTGCTCCAACAGCTGAGGGGGATCGAGGCAACAACCGAAGCTCTGGGTCCTGTGGGGGACTGGCGCAATGACTAGCGCGGCCTCGGACGGATCCGTCGGCACCGCCGATCACCGCCGCCTACTCGTGGCGCGGAGGCCGACGATGAGCCATCAGGCGATCGCCGCGGTCCTCGCGCGGGATGACCTCGCGTCTGGCGAGCGGCTGGTCGCGTTGTCGCTGGCCAGCTTTGCGGATCGGACGAATCGAGCGTGGCCGGGTGCGCCCGCGGCCTCGGCCCGTGCCGGGCTCGGTCGCAGCCGGTACCTGCAGGCGCGCTACCACCTCGTGACGCGCGGCCTGGTGGTCGTCGACGAGAGGGCGGCGGGACGCGGCCGGTCGAGCAAGGTCTCGCTGGCGTTCGCTGACGCCGGGCCGTGGTGGGACGGTGAGATCAACGTCGAGCTGTTCGAGGCGGTGCTCGGCTACAGCGCGGCGCGCGGGCCTGCACGGCTGCTTCTGGCGACCCTGGCGGCTGTCGCCGACGGCGACGGTCTGGTGCGGGATCTGTCAACGGAGCAGCTGTGCGCGGCGGCGGGTATCGCCGACCGGACCTACCGGCGGGCGCGGCAAGAGCTGCTCGCGACCGGGGAGCTGTCGCTCGTCAGCGGCGTCGGAGGCCGCGGTAACACGAACGTCTGGCAGGTGCGTGATCCGCGCTCGGATGCCGCCGTGCCTCGCCGCGTGCCGCGGCGGGTCGCGCCGCCGGCAGGCGCCCGTCCGCTCCTCGTCTCGGCAAAGGGCGGTCAGGATCGGACGGTTCGCGACGGAAACAGTCCGATCGTGACCGGGGTTTCACACCCAAACCCCGGTCAGGATCGGACGCTTTTCGAGCTGCTCGCGCTGGAAACCCCGGCGCAAAGGGCGGCAGAAACCCCGGCAGAAACCCCGGCGGAAACCCCGGCACCCTACGCGCGGGCGGGAAGGGAACCCCAGAACCCCAGAACCAGGGAAGACCCCCCCAGCCCCCCTGTCGGGGGGAGCTCGCCTGACTCGATGATCATCGAGCAGACCTACATCACCGACCGCGGCCGGCAGCGACGACGGAGGGTCCGCGTCGACCTCGAGGTCATCCGTCGAGGCCTCGGAATGCCGACGGCTGAGGATCGGAGCGATTGGCGACGGATCTGCGAGCTGCTCGAGGACAGGGTGGGGGAGAGCATGTTCGCGGTCTGGCTTGAGCCGATCGAGCTGATCGCGATCGATCGCGATCGCTTCTTCGTCCTTGCTGCACCGGCTGCGACGACCGCATGGACGACCAAGCGGTTCGGGTCGGTGCTCGAGGCGTGCGCGTCGCGGATTGGCTGCGGGGTGCGCTTCGCCGAAGAAGCCGAGCGCCATGCCTTCGGGGTCGACTCACCGAGTGTTTCGACGCTTTTAATTAACCAGAAGGAGGCAGCAGGATGATCATCACTGTCAGCAACCAGAAGGGCGGGGTGGGGAAGACCACGACGGCCGCAAATCTCGGCGTGCTGCTCGCACGCCACGACCGGCGTGTGCTCCTCGTCGATGCGGACCCACAGTTCGCGCTGACCCGCCAGATGGGGGCGGAGGAGCGATCACTTGGCGTGAACCTTGTCGACGTGCTCGCCGGCCGCGCACCCGCCGCGGACGCGATCGTGCGCGACGTCCACGGCGTTGACGTGATCGCCGGCGCGCCTGCGCTGGCCGGCGTCGAGATGAGCCTCGTCTCAGAGCTCGGCCGCGAGCGATTCCTCCGCGACGCGCTCGAACCTGTGCTCGATGACTACGACGACATCGTGATCGACACACCCCCGAACCTCGGGCTGCTGACCGTCAACGTGCTCGTCGTCGCCGAGGTGGTCCTCGCGCCGGTCAGCGCCGAGGACGACGCATCCCTCCACGGGATTCGCGAGCTGCGCCAGACACTCCAGCGGCTCGCCGAGCGGCTCGGCTCGCCGGCGCCTGAACTGGTCTCCGTGCTGACGCGCTGGCAGCCGCCGCGGATCAGCAGCCGCACGATCGAGGAGACGCTCGTGTGCGAGGAACTCCCGCCAGCAGCGCGGATCCCGGCTCGACCGGCATTGTTCGCCTGCGCGGCCAAGAACCGGGTGCCCCTGGCCGTCCGCGATCCCGACAGCTCACCGGCTATCGCATATCACCATCTGGGCGAGCAACTCGCGGGAGTGAGCACCCGATGAGTCCATCGACGAGACGCGCCCTCACGATCGACGATCCGGTCGCCGGAGTCGAAGCGTGCCACGTGGCACACCCACCCCCCAACCCGAGTATCGGCCGACTCCGTGAAGTCGCACTGGACGAGATCCATCCCAACGCCCTGCAGCCGCGCAAGCGCTTCGACGAGGCGTCGCTGAACGCGCTGGCTGACTCAATTCGTGAACGCGGGGTGCTGCAGCCGATCATCGTCCAGCCGCACACCGGCGGCGGATACCAGCTAATCGCTGGCGAGCGGCGCTGGCGGGCGTCGAAGATCGCCGCCCGCCCAACGATTCCAGCTTTGGTCGATGACGCCGTAGACGGCGCGGTCTCGCTCGAGCTCGCGCTGATCGAGAACGTCGCCCGCGAAGACCTTACGGTGATGGAGGAAGCCCGCACGATCGCATCACTCCTCGACGATCTCCGAGTCACTACGGCGGTCCTCGCGCGGCGGCTCGGACGCAGTCGTAGCGACCTCGCGCACACCGTCCGTTCTCAACTCCGTCGCGCAACCGCTGCTGCTCGTGTCCGCGACGTTACTGGCGGTGACCAGCCTGCGCTGCAGCCGACTTGCCGTTGCCAGCGCCGCCAGCGGCGGCGTGCTGCTCTACCTCGGCATGTACGTCATCACCCGCTCGGACGGTACCGCCACGCCGCTGCTCTTCTACCCCGGCTTGGCGCTGTTCCTGGCCACCTATCCAGTCAGCTTCGTGCGCCGCCGTCACGCCGCTTGCCGCCCGCTCGTCAGCGCGCGAAACGGCCGCCGCCTGCTCGCAACCACCCTCGCGCTCGGCGTGGGCATCGTGGCAGCCTCCGCCATCAGCGGGTTCGGCACGCCAGCGGCAAACGCGATGACCGGGCCTCGAGCCCCAGCGCCGACCGGACGCCCCACCATCAACCAGCCAGCGCGGCGGCAGGGCAACCACGCGAACCCGACCGCCACCTCAACGCCAGGCAGCGTGAACTCTATGCAGCCATGAGCCCGGGGGTCGGCGTCCCTGTGGCCGCGTATCGTGCGGGCGGCCTCTCAGATCAGCTGCCTGCTGGTTTGCGTGCGCGGATGATCACGGAAGCGGCGCGCTGGTGAACGCGGTCCAACACGCTGAATAAGTCTCGCTGGTGGGCCTGCTTTACCTCCGACACGAGCATCCCGATACCCGTCGTAGCCCCCTCGCTTAGCGCGGATTGCGGGGAGCCGCGGATGGCCACGATGGGCGCCGGTGCGCCGCCGGGATGATTCGCCCCGCACCTGCATTGTCGCCGTTCCGGCCACGCACGACCGGCTTCTGCTTCTGGTCCCGGGCCACCGGAAGCGGCAGCGAGAGCCGCACCACCGCCGGCTTGTCTCACCCCCGGTCGCTCGTGGAAGGAGGCGTCCGACCTCCCGAGCGGCGGACGGTTGCTTGTCGGGAAGCCGGGCTCGGTGTTCGGCGTTGCCAGTCTGATACGCGGGGATTGATGACCCCAGGGCACGGGTCTCTTGCTGCCGGCGAGCGCTGTCTGAGCGGCCCGCAGCACGGCATGACGCTCAACGTGTTTCCCGAACGACATCGCCGGTGGACGTCACTCCCTCTCCACGGCGTGCTCCCCGCACCGTCGGGTGCCCTGGGGACGACGGGTGCACCCTGACCCTGCAAACAGCCCAGTATCTTTGGCCATCTAAGAGCACCATGCCCAAAAGGGCACTGCTCGGACACGGGGGCGCCACGGCGTGGGATCGACGATCAGCTGGCTAGATCACTCAGAGGAAGACCAGCGTCGGGTTCGGGAGATGCTCCAGCTCTTCTCGGACCGGGACACGGTCGACGATCTGGGGATCGGCATGGTCCGAGATGCGATCAGCAACTCCCTCTTCCCTGGGACCTCAGTCATCCAGACCCGCGCGCGTTACTTCCTCTTCGTGCCCTGGCTTTTCCGCCGGGCGGAGGAGCGGCATCCTCAACAGCTCGTCCCCAAGGCCGCGGACATGGAGCGTAACCTCATCGAGGCTCTGCGAGCGGGAGGCGATCTCTCCGGCCTGATCGGCGTCGAACGGGGCAAGAACGTCCGCACCCTTCCGTCGGCCATCTTCTGGGGCGGACTGACCCGCTACGGCATCTTCCTCGCGCCCTCGCTCACCATCCGCCAATACGGCCGCCATGTTGCCCGTGGCTTAGCCGTCCTGGACGCCGAGGATGAGATTGGAGAGCGCGTCCCATCGTTCTGGCAACGGGAGATCCCCGACCCGCCGCCTGAATTCTTCCGGTTTAGGACGGCGACGTTCGACCTCACCGGCGACGAAGCCGAATGGCTGTGCGAACGCATCATCTCGGTTGATCGTCCCGATCAGCCGAGCAGCTTGCTGACGGCCTACATCCGGGACCTCCGTCGCGGCAAGGATCTGGTCGAGGCAGACGCGATCTGGGACGCCGCCCTGCCGGGCGGCACGCCGCCACCTATTGTCGACCTGGTGCGCCATGCGCAGCATTTCTCCGCGGCCGTAGAAGGCGCTGCCCTTCTCTATAACCTGATGCTGGCCGAAGAGCGCTCGCACTCCGACCTCGAGCCGACCGACGCCACCTCAGCCGGCAGCTACGAAGTCCGTCTCGACGAGTGGACCGCTGACGCCACGCGAGTCGGACTCGCCGACTGGGCAGCGCACATCGATGGGTTCTGGAACTGCATCCTCGACCACCGAGTGCGCGTCCCGGGGGAGACGCGTGACTTCCTCGATCGTTGGGCTCGCCTTCTGGCGGACGGTCCCCAGGGTATGGCGGCGTCCCAAGCGGCTCGTGACCTTATCCGATGCAGAGAGATCCAGCACAAGCGCGGCCAAGCCCGCCTTGCGAACAAGAAGCGGCTTGGCGAGTGGAGGGGCGAGGCAGGAACCCGGCGGCTCGTTTTTCGCTGGCCGCAGGTCCAGCGCATGCTCACCGACATTGCCGACGGCCTCGACCAACCCCAGGCCGAACACGACCATGCTGTCGCCTGACGACCGCACCCTTCTGGTCGACCTGCTGGCACCGCCAGACGCAGGCTTCCGACTCGAACGTGCGGTCGCCACAACGTTCACTCTGCACCTCACGGCACTGCTGCCCGTCCCGCTGGGCCTTGCTGGCGCTGACCTCAGCACGTCGACCGACCCGCTGAGCATCCTGCAGGCAATCCGCACCTACTCGGACCGCATCGACGTCTTTTGCCAGGCCGGTCACGTCTCGGTCCCCGCGCAGCGCAACGATCTGCTGGCCTTCCTCGAACCCATGGTCCACCAGGTGAAGGCGCCGACCCCAGCTCACCTGTTCCATCCCAAGCTGTGGTTGCTGCGTTTCGTTAACGATGATGGCGAGGAGCGATTTCGGCTCGTGTGCGGCTCCCGCAACCTCACTCACGATCGGGCGTGGGATGTCGTCATCAGCCTGGAGGGCCGCCGTACCCTTCGGCGCCATGCCGTCAACCGACCGATCGCCGAGCTCCTAGCGTCCTTGGCGGGGCGCGTGCCCGCAGGCCTGCCCCCCGAGCGTCGAGCCGCAATCAGCGAACTCGCTCAAGGCGTCCGCTATGTCGAATGGGAGCGACCGGACAACGTCCTGCCTGGCAGGGACTGGCTCAACTTTCACGTCTTCGGTCGCGGTCGACCGAGAGCCCCAAACATGGACGGCTACCGACGCCTCATCATCTCACCGTTTCTCAACGACGACGGTCTCGATGCCGCCTGGCCGGGCGGGACCGGCGACTGCGTGCTCCTCTCCCGTGCTGAGGAACTCAATGCGCTCGGTGAGGAGTGGCGCAACTGGCTCGAGCACCGGGCCGACATGCGCGCCCTCGACGAGACCGCGGCGATCCCCGATCTCGAGTCCGACGAAGCCGGACTGCGCTGGTCCCTCGCCGGGCTTCACGCCAAGCTCTACATCGTTGAGCGCAATAAGGCAGCCCACGTCTTCATCGGATCGGCGAACACAACCGACGCGGCGTGGGGCGGGAACGATGAGCTGCTGGTCGAGATCGTCGGCAGAGTCGGCACCTATGGCGTCGAGGCCGCCCTCGGCGAGTCGACCGGGTTCGGCCGAATCCTCCTGCCCCACACCCTCGGCGACAGCGTCGACGAGCCCGCCGAAGACGTGCTCCGCCGAACGTTCGAGAATGCGCTGCGGGAGCTGAGCGCCCTCACCTACACAGCCACCGTCGAGGGTGAGCGAGAACGCCCCGTGCTGTGGGTCCGCTCCAACGAGCCCCTGCGGGCGGCCGCGAGCCTGCCCGCAGATGTCGAACTCACGGTTGAGCTGCTGACACTGACGGCTCAACCCCACCGCCCCTCCTTCGGGATGCGTCTCGACCACCGCTGGCAGCTGTCGGAGGTCGAAGAGGTCACCCCATTCCTCGTGATGCGACTGGCATCCGGCACGGGAGCAGGCCGGGTGGAGGTCAGCTCGGTCGTGCTCGCCAAGCTTGTCGGCGACCCGGCAGGCAGGCTGGACCGCATCCTCGCCCGCCGCATCGGCACCGCCAGCGAGTTCCTTCGCTTCATCCTGCTCCTGCTCCAACTTGCCGGACGCGAGGGCATGTTTCCCGAAGGTCCCGGCGCCGGCGGCTACGGCGCCTTCGGGATGGGGGAGAGCGGTTCGGGCGTCCTTGAGGCTGTCCTGACTGCCCTGTCCTCATCGCCGGGCACAATCGACGACATTGACCGCCTCGTGACGCGGTTGACGGCGACCGAGCAGGGCCTGAAGGTTCTCCCCGACGGGTGGAACGGATTCTGGCCATCCGTGATAGAAGCCCGATCATGGCTCGGTGCGCGGCCGTGACCGATCACGCGGCTGACACCGCCTTCGCAACGCTCAAAGACTTCCAGGTCGACACAGCCGAGTACGTCCTCCGCCGCCTTTACGACGACGACAACCCCACCGACCGATTCCTGGTCGCCGACGAGGCCGGCATGGGCAAGACGCTCGTCGCCCGCCGCGTCATCACCGGTGTCATCGAGCGGCTCCAGCATGACGACACCGTTGACCGCATCGACATCATCTACATCTGCTCCAACGCAGACATCGCCCGCCAGAACATCGCCAAGCTCGATGTCCGCGGTGACGGAGCGAAGCCGTTGTCGACGCGCATCACCATGCTGGCCACACAATTGCGCGACCTCAACCGGACGATGCCCGACGGCAGCAAGACCGTCAACCTCGTCGCGTTCACGCCCGGCACATCCTTCGACAAGGGGAACCGCAGCGGGCGGGTTGAAGAACGGGCGCTCCTCAACTGGTTGCTGGACCCCCTGATCGAGGGCACCCGTGCCCAGAGGAACGCGCTGCAGCGGATTCTGCGCATGGACGTCAACAAGGGACGATGGGATGCCATCTGCGAAGCCCTCGATGACCCCGAGGCGCTCCCTGACGCCACCGTGACCAGGAGCTTCCGCATGGCGATTCGCCGCACAAGCGTCATCAGAGAGCTGCGTGGGCTGATCGACGAGCTGTATGGGCGGTCTCGACTGACGACAGACCAGAAGCGACGCAGGCTCGCGATCGTCGGCGCTCTCCGCCGTGAGCTTGCCAAGGTCAGCATTGACTGTCTCGAACCGGATCTCGTGATCCTCGACGAGTTCCAACGGTTCAAGCATCTGCTGGAACGTCCCGAAGCCGACGCCGAGCGCGAGGTGAGCGAGCTTGCCCACGATCTCTTCACCACCGAAAGCGTCAAGGTCCTGCTGCTCTCGGCGACGCCCTACAAGATGTTCACCCTTGCCGAAGAGCGGGACCTGACCGGGGACGACCACTACTCAGACTTCATTGGCACCGTGGACTTTCTCGAACAGCCCCGTCAGGACGGCACCACACAGCGCCTCAAGAACGCGCTCGCGGAGTTCCGCCGTCAAGCCGTGACGGGCGGGGACCCACAGACGGCTAAGAACACCGCCGAGGAATTGCTTCGCAGAGTCATGTGCCGCACCGAGCGCCCCGTCTCCGGCCCGGCCGACATGCTCACCGAGAAGACGGACCAGCCAGCCCCGCCCACCGCCAACGACCTGCTTGGCTTCGTCGCGCTCAAAGCCATCGCCGACGAGGTCGGCGGCGCGCTGTCCATCGAGTACTGGAAGTCCGCGCCCTACTTCCTCAACTTCATGGACGGCTACCAGCTGTCCGAGAAATTCCGAGAGTCCGATCTCGACCCATCGCGCCGCAGGGCGCTGCTTGCGAATGCTCAGGTCATCCGGCGCTCTGATCTCCGCAGCGACGACGAAATCGAGCCAGGGAACGCGCGCCTGCGTCAGCTCATGGCGGAGACCGTGCACCGCGACCTCTGGCGTCTGCTCTGGCTACCGCCATCGATGCCCTATCACGAGCCCGTCGGTCCTTTTGCCGAGATCGACCCCGCCACCGTCACCAAGCGGCTGATTTTCTCCAGCTGGGCGGCAGCTCCTACCGCTATCGCCTCCTTGCTCAGCTGGACTGCTGTCCACCGTATGCAGGGCGGCATCGTTGGCGACGGCCCCACAGGTCCCCGTCTCGCGTACCGGATGGAAGACGGGCGCCCCGCCGGCATGACCGCCCTCGCTCTCTTCCTCCCGACCCCCGGACTGGCCGAGCTGACCGATCCGCTGGAGTTCGCACGCCAAGCGCCCGGCGAGGTCCTACCTGCCGAGAGCGCGCTCGCCTACGCCGAGGCCCGAGTCGCTCCGCACGTCGGTTCCCCTCGAGGAGCCAGCTCAACGCTGAGTCGTGACACCTGGTATTGGGCTGCCCCGTTTGCCATCGACGCCGCCGACCAGCACTACGAACTGGCCGAGGTCATTTCCGAGAAGGACACCGCCGCCGAGGACCGCGGCCTGGTCACCCACCTCGATGCGGCAGACCAAGCAGCCCGAGACGAGGTCGATCTTGGCACGCAACCGCCAGACCTTCGCCGCTGGACCGCGCTCGTCGGACTCGCCGGACCCGCCAACGCCGCGTGGCGGGCGCTGCGGCGGGTCACCTCTGGCATACCCACAATCACCGACGACGGCATCCGACGAGCCGCCGCGGTCATCGCAGCCGGCTTTCGCTCGCTCTTTAACCGCCCGGAGGTCATGGCGCTCCTCGACAGCCAAGGCTCGGAACTCGCCTACTGGCAGGTCGTGCTGGAGTACTGCCACGGCGGGAACCTGCAGTCCGTCCTTGACGAGTACCTCCACCACCTCGTCGGTAACCAGAACCCTACGACCGACGACGCCCTGCTCGCGATGGCTGTGGACGTACGGTCTGCGATAGCCCTTCGAGGCGCCGTACTGCAGGGCTTCGACCCCTCTCATCCTGGCACGCCTCTGCACTTCAACGCGCGATTCGCTCTTCGCTACGGGTCTGCCAAGGGCACCGTCAAGACCGATGACAAGTCGGTCGAGCGCATGTCCGACGTACAGGCCGCTTTCAACTCCCCATTCTGGCCGATGGTCCTTGCCTCCACATCCATCGGTCAGGAAGGAATCGACTTCCACTGGTGGTGCCATTCCCTGGTCCACTGGAACTTGCCCGCCAATCCAGCAGACTTCGAACAGCGCGAAGGGCGTGTCCACCGTTTCAAGGGGCATGCGGTCCGCAAGAACGTCGGCGCGGCACACCGTGAGGATGCCCTTCGTTCCAGACTCGCAGACCCATGGAATGCAGCCTTCGCCACCGCCGAACTACGTCGCGAACCGGACATGAACGACCTCTGGCCGTGGTGGACCTACCCCGGCGACTCCAAGATCGAACGCTGGATCCCATCATTCCCGCTCAGCAAGGACCAACAGCGTGAAACCCGGCTGAAAGGTCAACGGGCGCTCTACCGCCTTGCATTCGGCCAACCCCGCCAAGAGGACCTGCTCAGCATCCTCGAACAGCAGGGGTACGCCGACGATGTTGGCCGCCTTGCGTCGCTTCGAATCGACCTCCGACCACCGAAGCACACGGTCGGCCATAACTAGCGCTTGGCGAATCCGGACTAGGACTCATCCGGCGAGACACGTGAGTCGGGCGCATGTGGCGATGGTTGAGACGATCCGGCACGGAGATCCGGCACACCGGCTACGGCTCCCGACTGGCGTGAAATGCAGAAGCGCAGTCGGTCGGGCCGGACGCTCCAGATCAACGCCATCGATGCGCTCGGACAGCTCACCGCTCACGATCGCTCCGCGTGGCGGCCTGGCTTGAGCGAATCGGCGTCTTCTTACAGAAGAGGTCGCTGATCAGGCGCCCCGAGTGTCGAATGTCCGCTTGATCACAGAATGCAACCTCCGCCCCATTGCTGCGCCCGATGCGCCGAACGCTTCGCACAGACGGGAGAAATTGCGGTCGCAGAGGACGTAGTGCTTCTGGACCAGTTGCGCCGGCATGAGCACCGCAGCGGCAAACACGTTGGCCTCGTCCTCAGCGGGTGGGATGGGCGTGCGCCGCTGCAGCGCTTCCGGTTCGATCGATCCCGAGCGGCAGAATACGGCGCGATCGGTGTTCCGGTGGAGGCGCCAGTGCCCGAGCTCGTGAGCGATCGTGAAGCGTCGCCGTGCGGGCCACTGACGGGCTTCCTCGGCATTGACCCAGATCTCGCCCCGGGCTGGGAGCAATAAGCCGGAGAATGCTTGACCGTGGCCGGGCTTGGGGGCCCCGGGAGCCGTCCCGAGGTCCTCGACGTCGTGTACAAGCAGGCCGGCGTAGGTGTCGACGATGTCCTCGATCGGGACCGGCAGCGTGGCACCGTCCCAGACATAGCTTGGGATTTGCGCGAGGAATTGCTCGGCGGCGTGTTCGACGTTTTCCATCAACCTCGATGCTATTTGGCGGGGCCCCCGCTCAGGCCGAGCCGCACGACAAGAGTGCCGCATGCGCGCCGGGCACCGAGGTTAGGCCTGGTCGGCTGGCCGCTGAGCATTCGTTCGATCAGCTCGACGAGTAGCCAGTCGCCTGCCTGGACGGCGTAAAGCAGGAGCGCCGCTGGGTCGTGGGCGTCTGGCATCGACGATCATCGAGAGGGTCGTCTGGTGCCCCGGAACCTGACGTTAAGCGCCGCGGAACAGTTCGTCGACCTCGTCCCACTCATCTTTCTCTCGCGGTTGAACCCCGGGCGACGGAGCGCCGGCAGGTTCGACGTAAGCGCGTCGGGCGAACGCTGCGGTCGCGGGGGCCGGACCCTCGCCGGACGGCGCCAGCACACGTCCGGCTTCTCGAAGCCCCTCGGCGGTCTCGCCGACGAGCTTCGCGAGCGCGTCGAGCACGCGGTCGGACACGCCAGGAGCGGGTAGCAGGCCCTGTTCCATCTCGTGGTAGTAGCCGGCGACCTTGTCCTTCCGAGCGCTCACACCAAGAGCCGCAGCGAGGCGCTCGACCAGCTCCGACCGCTTCAGCCCGGCTCGGTCGCGCAGCCGCGGCAGCAGCGCGGGCCAGAGCCCACCCTGTCCGGCGATCGCACGCTCGAGCTCGTCGACCGTGCGTTCGGCGCTCGAACCGCGGAAGGCCGCTTCATCGAATCGCTGCCGTGGCGCCCGCACCAGGTAGGCGTCGATCAGCGCGGCCAGCTCCGGGCGCTCTGGGGGGGACACCCGCGACAGGAACTCTCGAGGATCGGCCTCGCCGCCTGCGCGGTGTTCGGCAATGTACGCGGCGAGCAGGCGGTCGAGTTCGCTCATCCCTGATCTCCCGGATTGGGATCGAGTCGGGCCCGGAGCTTGGCCCGGAACCGCGAGGCAATCTGGGCGACGTTGTCGACGCTCATCCCCTCGATCTTGTCGCAAACCTCGCCCGCGGTCAGCGCGCCGAACACGTGCAGCTCGATCACGACCCTGTGCTTCTCGTTGAAGGTCTCGAGCACCTCCTCGACGATGATCCGCAGTTCGACCGCGCCGGCCTCGCTGTCGATTGACGGCTCGGCGCCCCAGACCTTCTCCTCGCCAACGTGCTCGCTGGGCAGGATCGACTCTTTCGGGCGCCGCTCTGCGCGCCGGTAGAAGTCGACTGCGGCGCGGTCGACGATCGTGTGCAGCCAGCTGCGGAACTCCCCGATCGAGGTGCCGTCGAACGCCGCTGCGATTGCCCGCACGAGCGCGTCGTGGGCGACTTCGTCGACCGCGTGCGCCGGGAGTCGAATCGAGAGCCGGCGTTTGACGTCTCGCTCGTAGCCGTAGACCAGGAACATCAGTGCGCGGCGGCCGGCCGCGAGCCCGTTCTGCCCTGGCGTCGCGTATGTAGGCGATCAGCTGCTCGCCGCCGAGCCTCTGAAATTCGTGGTCGGGAAGTGGTCGGAAGGTCACAGGAGCGAAGGCCAGGAGCTCAAGTCGCCAAGACTCGAGCAAGCTGACGCACCGTAGCGCCGGAAGCCGACGCTTCCGTGATGTCAGGTGGGCGCCTCGGGTTGCGACTGACTGATCAGACCATCGTCAGAAGGAGACCGTCATGCCGACGCTTGCGCCCCATCTTGCCGTCCAGATCACCGTTGCCGAACCGAGCGTCATCGGGTCTCTCGCGGTGTTTCCGTTGATCGCCGACCGTGAGCCGTCGGTGCGCTACGTCTCGTTTGCCGAGGCCGTTCAGAGCGGCGCGACCGTCAAGGAACTCGCGGGCGGGGCCAGCGTGAACGACCTGATCGTGCGCAACCCCCTCGACACACCGGTCCTGCTCTATGAAGGCGAGGAGGTGCTCGGGGCTCAACAGAACCGAACGTTCGACATCTCGGCGCTCGTAAGCGCCAACTCGGTGCTGCAGGTGCCGGTGAGCTGCGTCGAGGCGGGCCGGTGGGACGGCGGGCGTCACCAGGAGGTATTCGCTCCCGCGCCGCAGACTGCCAACCCGCGCCTGCGGCGGATGAAGAACACGCAGGCACGCCAGAACCTGGAGGCGGGGCTGGAGGCGCGTGCGGTTCAGGGGGAGGTCTGGCGAGAGGTGGCCGAGATGGCCGGTCGCCACGGAGTCAACTCCGGCACCGGCGCGATGCACGATGTGTTTGAGCGCCGCCGTGAACAGCTCGACGCGGTGGCGCACGGCGTCGAGATGTGCTGCAGCCAGGTCGGGATGCTCGCGGCGATCGGCGGCCGCTTCGTCGTGCTCGATCACGTCAGCGAGGTGGAGGCGTTCGCGGCGCTGCACGGCCCGCTCGTCCAGGGCTACGCCCTCGACGCGCTCGAGGTTGCCGAGACGACGGCGCCGCCGTCGCGCGACGACGCCCGTGAATTCGTCGAGCTGCTCCTCGGCGCACCATGCACCCCCGGGCCGGCGGTCGGCATGGGAGAGGCCTTGCGGTTCGCGTTCGGCGGGCTCGCCGGCACCGGCCTGGTGTGCGACGGCGAGCTGGTGACGTTGACCGCATTCGCCGACGAGCCCGGGCACGACGGCCCAGCGCGAGCCGGTCATGTCCGCCGTCCCTCTCGCCGCCGCCCGCGTTAGGCGAGCGGTGGCGACACCCGGTTAGGATCGGCCCAGATGAAGGGTGACGAGGTGCTCAAGGGGATCAACGCTGCGCGGGGTGCCCAAGGACTGGGCCCGCTCCCAGGCCTGGTTCTCAGCTCCTGCGAGCACGACAGCCGTGTCGGATGCCTGTCGTGCGCGATCGAGGGGGCAACGGGAGCTCCCCTCGATTTCGACAACGAAGCGCTTCGCTACGAGCTTCGGTACGAAGACCGCGAGCAGGCCGGGCGCATAGCGGAGTCGATGAGTGCCGAGATCACGAACTCTGGCGGCGTGGCGTTGGCGGGCGCAATTGACAGTCTCCTGACCGCGGACGGCTTCAGCCTGACTTTCCTCGACAGGGATGGCTGTCTGAAGGGCTGGATCGAGCCCACCGACGATGACCAGACGCGCTGGGACCTACACCTGACCCCTGGACACGCCTACCCACCCGGCAGCGAGCTAGTCGCCGGTCCGGTGAGGGAGACAGTGTTCGACAGCGCCCGGTACCTCGACGGCCTGCTGCTTGGCTTCGATCCGCCCGAAGACGAGCCGCGCCGGCCGGTGGCGCTGTTTCTAGCCGGCGGCCCGCTGTCAGGCAAGACGACCGTGCTCGGATCGCTTGCCGCCGAGGACCACGAGCTGATCCCCACGGATGGAGTGGTGGTCGATCCGAAGCTGATCCGGGAGCAGTTGCCCGAGTGGGCCCAGATGTACGGCTCGCGTGAACCGGACGCCGCCGAGCGGGTGTACGAGGAGTGCTGCGACGTCGCCCGTCAGCTGACGGGCGAGGCGGTGCAGCTCCGACGCGATCTGATCATCGACGGTGTCGGCGCCTCGGGAGAGCGCCAGTTCGTAGTGCTGCTGGAGACATTCGACGCGATCGGCTACGACGTGCGGGTGCTGCTGGCCGACACGCCCACGGCCACCGCCGAGCTGCGAAACCTCGCCCGAGCCGAACGCGACGGGCTCCTGATCGACCGCGAGGAGTTGGCCGCCATGCACCGTGAGGTGTCGGCCCGGTTCGACGAGTGGAAGGATGGGCCCTGGCGCTGGGAGATGTTCGCGACCGAGTAGCCCATCGTGGTTCGGGCAACGACCGCGATTCAGCTGACCCCGTGTTCGAACGCCGGCCAATGGTCGGCCGTACGGTCGGCGAGGGCGCCACTACAGCTGTGCTGAGCCGCTGGTATTCGGCCTCAACGACTTCATCACTTAGGTAGCGCTCGCGCGGAACGATGTGGAACATGAAGGCGCACGCGTCAGACGGGCGACCGTCCCCCGGTTCGAGCATCGCATCGGGATACATCCAGAGCGCGCTGAGCAACACCTCCTTGCCAAGCTCGCGAAGCAGGATGCCTGCGACACGGTCATAAAGAGCCTGTGGCGTTGACGGTGACTGCGGCCTGAACCAGAAGCGATGCTGGCCTGAACCGAACTGCGCAGCCCAAACACCGATTCCCTCAGCTGTCTCAGTCCGCGGCGGCCGCGCGCTCCAGCTCATCGACGACCTCGCTCAGCTCGACCGCCATTCGGCCCGGCAGGAGCACGCGGAACCTCTCGGCGAGCTGTCGGTAGTACCAGATCTGGCCGTCGCGGCCGGCCTGGAAACGCTTCCAGACGTTGTCGCCGACCAGGAGGTAGTCGCGCAGGATCGCTCGCGCGTTGAACAGCTTGTCCGCGAGCGACACGCGCAGCGCCGATTCGGGTTGATCACCGAGGTGCTCAACGTAGCCCTCCTTGCGGACCCGCCACGGGGGCTTCGGCGACTCGAATGTGTCGCTGCATGCCGCGACGATCCCGGCCACGTGGTCTCCGAACCGCTGCCGGATCTGCTCGAGCATCGGCTCTCCTCCCTGATCCTCGGCGGCGTCGTGCAGCAGCGCTCCAATCGCCTCATCCTCGCTGCCACCGTCCTCGATGACGAGCGAACAAACGCCAAGCAGGTGCCCGACATATGGGATGCCGCTGCCCTTTCGCACCTGGGTTCGGTGAGCCGCCGCCGCGAATTGCAGCGCCTGTTCGAAGCGGTCCCCGAGCAGATGGTCCGGAGACCTGAATTTGCCCGGTTCAGCTGCCATCTCGCTCACGGTACCCAAGCACCGGACCGCCATAGCGGCGGTTTCGCCAATCTCGGCTGGCAGAGCATGAGGTTCATCGATTTCGTGTTACGTGTTGCTGAGCTCAGTCGCGTGCCTCATACGGGAAATCGCGAGGCATCAGGCATCGGGCTTTGCGAGAGGTCCGGAGGAAGTCGTCACTTCACGGTCGTTCGCACCGATCGACCGAGCGCACGGTCGTATCTGGACCACCGCTCGCCGGTGACTGTCTCCCGCTCGAGTCGATCAAAGCTCCCGAGATCGCCGCTGAGCTTGTCCATTGAGTGGACGAGCAGCGCCTCACGGGTGACGGGCAGAACCGGGCTGCCGTGCTCTAGGCAGCCATGATGGGCGAGGATGATGTGCAGCAGCGCCTGCGCCAGGTCCGAAGGAAACCCGACGATGTCCTCGATGTGGCGGCGGACGGTGTAGTAGCCGCTGGGGATCTCGCCGATCAGCTTTCCGGAGTCGTTGAGCGCGACAGCGTGCTCGTCTCCCGAGTAGGCATCGAGCTTGCCGATGTCGTGCAGCAGCGCGCCACAGACGGCCAAGTCCCGATCGATTCCTGGGAAGATCGCGGCAGCAGCGCTGACGGCCTGCGCCACTGCGAGAGAGTGCTCCAGCAGGCCGGAGCGGTAAGCGTGGTGGTTGTACTGGGCAGCGAACGCCCGCCGGAACAAACGCCCGCCCGGCGATTCGCCGCCGACGAAGACGCTCATCAATGCGGCGAGGTGCTGATCCTGGAGGGTCGCTAGCAGAGCGTCGAGTTGACGCTCGAGCTTCGCCACGGGGGTGGTGGGACCGTCGAGCAAAAGGTTCCAGTCAACCTCGACCGGTCTGTCGAGCGCGTCCACTGTGACCTGGGGCCCGAAGCGCGGGTGCTGCGAGTAGGTGCCGACTATCCGAACTGGATCCCCGGCTCTTGCGGTCTCGACCGCTTCGTCGACGTCGTCCCAGACGAAGCCGGTGATGACGCCGGTGCGATCGGCAAGCGACAGGCGCATGAAGTCAGCCCCGGCCCGCGTCTGGCGAAGTTCGGTGTCCCGAACCAGCAGCACCTGGTCGACGGCGACCCCGTCTACGAAGTCCCGAATCCCGCAAGGTGCATTTCGGTTTCTCAAGCGTTCCACGGATCGGAAGTCGCCAGCTCTGCGGGCTTCCTGACAATCCGCGCGACTTGGCCCACCCACCGGGTTGTCAGGTCGCCGAGCGCCGAGGCGACAAGGACCCTATGGAGGGCCAGCAGCTGATCCGGTTTGTGGTCGAGAAACAGCGCAGTGGGTGTGGGACGGTGCTGGGCATCCTTCTCTTGGTGGGGCTCGCCGTCGAGTACTGGTACGTCTCGCTCGCGATCTTGGCGATCGTGGTATTCGTAGCAGCCGTCCGCGCCTCGCAGGACCGCAAGCAGGCCCGGCACAGGCCAGGGCCGCGAGATCCGTGGCTGAACGAGATCGCGGTCGCACTTGCCGACCTCGGATTGACCGAGATCGCTCGCAATACCGGAGCCCAACTGGGTGGCGTCCCGATCGACGGCGACATCGGCACGGAAACGAACCGGCTTCGCGTCTACGTGACGCTGTTCTCAGATCAGCTGCGGGCCCGGCAGGCCGAACTCGGGCTGCGAGCCAACCCGATGATCCGGACAGCACTCGCAAACGGAGCGACAGCGATCAAGACCGCCGATCGTGTCGTGTTCGTCGCGAACGGCCGTGGCACCGTCGTCGATGAGTTCCGGCTCGAGGAGGTCATCCGTGTGGTCGGACGGATTGCCGTGCCGGCCGCGCTGACGGGCGTGGCAGCACTATCTGTGGGCTCAGGTGGCGTGGTAGCCCCCGAGGCAGGTGGCGCCGGCGATGCGCTGGAGCAGCTGCGCAAGCTTGGAGACCTCCGAGCTGCGGGCGTGCTGACAGATGCAGAGTTCGAGGCCAAGAAGACAGAGCTGCTTGGGCGGCTCTGAGTTCGCTACGAGACGGGTGGAGGACCCGTTGGATGTGAGGCCACAACCGTCGTCATTTTCGCAACGTAGAGCCCCACGCCAGCCGAAAGGCGCGTTGACGGGTTCACGACTCGCACGGGACCAGCAACCCACCCGTTCGTGGCCTCGCGTCTCACGGCATAGGGGTAGACGAGCCTCATGAAGTGCTCCAGATCAGCAGCGTTCCGCTGCCTCGCAAGCGGGTCGCTGAGCGGGGTCTCGAGCTCGTGCACACAGAACACGGCTACGCCGGCACCTGAATCGGTGGCGGCCGCGATCGTTCCGGCCGCAGCGCTGAACAGCTGATAGCGCAGCTTCTGACGTTCATCGTCTACGTCGGACGGCTTCCAGCCAGCAAGCGCCCCGGTCAGGGCGTTGAGACGCTCCTGCGCCTTCGAGCGCGGGTTTCGCTCAAGTAGCCGCACGGCTTGCGCGCGGTACTTGTCGATTGTCTGGCCGAACGGTTCATTGACCTTGCCCTCGATCGCGACAACCGCCCGTCCGTCCGCGGCCCTCCCGATCAGCAACAGATCGTGGGTCCGGGGTCCGCGATACGCATCAAAGCTGCTCTTGGCCTCCGGGACCCCAAGCTCGGGCGTGAACGTCGACAGCTCGGGCACGAGGTCCAGGATTGACCGAAGTTCATTGATCGGCTCGTTCTCGAGCCAGCAGCGTGCGAGCTCGAGCGCGCTGTAGCCGTCCGCCCATTGGTCGCCCGAGACAGGTCCGGCGAAATGCTCCCAATCGAGGATGTTGCGAATCGCATGGCCGCCGCTGCGGCTGCGGATCGGGAATTCGGCTGGCATTGGGGGAAGATCCGGTAAGCGCTTCCGGATGTGACGAACCTATTTGATTCTGGCGGCGGAGGGGTCCTGCATCCGTGTCAGGAGCAACCCATCTGGCTCGACTTGCACGAGATGAGCGTCCGGCGCCCGACGATCCACGCGCCGTGACCCAGTGTCGCGTCAACCGCTCGCTGCGATCGGCGCCGCCCTGCGCCCGTGCTGTCCAGATCCCGCCCCACGAAGGAGTTGCTGGTGTCCAAGTTTGCTCATCTCCACGTCCATTCTGAGTACTCGCTGTTGGATTCCACCTGTCGGATCGAAGCGCTGGCGAGCCGCGCCGCGGCGTTCGACCAACCAGCTCTAGCTCTGACCGACCATGGCGTGATGAACGGAGCGGTGGAGTTGGTCATGGCCTGCCGCAAGCACGGGATCAAGCCGATCCAGGGCTGTGAGGTCTATCTCGTTGACGATCGCTTGGCCCGTTCTCAAGGCAGGCTCGAGCGTCACCACCTCACGATCCTGGCTGAGACTCCAGTCGGTTATCGGAACCTGATGCGCGTCTGCTCGGCTGGCTTCCTGGAAGGTTTCCACCGCGGCAAGCCGTCAGTCGATATGGATCTGTTGGCCGCTCATGCCGAGGGTCTGATCGTCTTCACGGGCTGCCTCACGTCACGTTTCTGCCAGCGCATCGTGCAGGGCCGCACGAGCGAGGCGAGACGCCATGCCGGCGAGTTGATCCAAGCGTTCGGGCTGGAGAACGCGTACTTCGAGGTGCAGAAGAACGGCCTCGCCGACCAGGACAAGGCCAATGAGGGGATCGTCAGGATCGCCCGGGAGATCGGCCGGCCGCTGGTCGCGACTGGGGACGTGCACTACCTCGGCCGTGAGGACTACGCCAGCCACGCCGCCTTCCTGTGTGCGCAGACGAAGTCGACCGTGGCGCACCCGAAGATCGCCTTCGCAACCAACGAGTTTTACCTGCGCTCGACGGAGGAGATGCGCAAGGCATTTGCAGAGTGGCCGGAGGCGATCGCCTCGACGATTGAGATCGCCGAGCGCTGCGACGTCGAGCTCGAGCTGGGGCGGCAGCTGATTCCAAGCTACGCGTGCCCGGACGGGATGGCGGAGCGGACCTACCTGCGCGAGCGCGTCTTGGACGGCCTCGCTGGCCGGTACGGCGATCCGATGCCGGCGGCCGCGCTGGAGCGGGCGGAGCATGAGCTTGAGGTGATCGATCGGATGGGCTTCAGCGCCTACTTCCTGATCGTCTGGGACTACGTGAAGTACGCGAAGACTCGTCGGATCGCGGTCGGCCCGGGACGTGGCTCGGCGGCGGGGTCGATCGTCAACTACTGCCTGCGGATCACGGAAATCGATCCGCTGCGTCACGACCTGCTGTTCGAGCGGTTCCTGAACCCCGAGCGGAGGTCGATGCCGGACATCGACATCGATTTCTCGGTTCGGGGGCGGGGTGACGTGATCCGGTACGTGATGGAGAAGTACGGCAAGGAGTCGGTGGCCCAGGTGATCACCTTCGGCAAGATGTACCCGCGGACAGCCACGCGCGAGGCCGCTCGGGTTCTTGGCGGGGGAAGCGAGGTGGGTGACAAGCTCGCGAAGCTGATCCCGGATCCCGTCTGGGGACGGCCGCCGACGTTCGAGGCGTGCCTTGCGCCTGGGCAGCCGCTGCGCGCGGCAGTCGATCGCGACCGGGTTGCGCGCGAGACCGTTGAGATCGCCCGCGGATGGGAGGGCATCATTCGCGATTCATCTGTTCACGTGGCAGCGTTCGTAATCGGTGACCGTCCGCTGACCGACATCGTGCCGCTGCAGCTCGGGCTGCTCCGCAGCGCCGATGAGCAGGGCGGAGAGCAGTGGGGAACGGTCACCCAGTTGTCGATGAGGTCGGTTGAAAGGATCGGCCTGTTGAAAATGGACCTCCTTGGGCTGTGGAACCTCGACGCGCTCGAGCAGGCGCTTGACGAAATCGAGCGCGTGGATGGTGAGCGGCCTGATATGGCGACACTGCCGCTTGATGACGAGCGCACGTACCAGATGCTCGCGCGGGGCGAGTCGGCTGGGGTGTTCGCGTTCGATTCGAAGGGCATGCGTGAGGCGCTCAGGGAGGTGCAGCCGACCGAGTTCGACGACCTCGTTGCGCTTGAGGCGCTGTATCGGCCCGGCGCGATGGATCAGATCCAGACCTACGCTCGCCACAAGCGGGATCCGGGGTCGATCAGCTATCCGGATGAGCGGCTGCAGCCGATACTCAGCGTCACCAAGGGACTCTTGCTTTATCAGGAGCAGATCATGTTGACCGCGACGGAGTTCGCTGGCTTAACGGCTGGCGGCGCCGACGAGCTTCGCAGAGCGCTCGGCAAGAAGCACCGCGAGAGGATGGCCGAGTTCAAGCTCGAGTTCCTGGAGGGCTGCGTCGCGTCTGGAACGCAGGCTTTGGTCGCAGATCGAATCTGGGGGCTTATGGTCCGCTCGACCGATTTCGCGTTCAACCGTTCACACGCCGCGAGCTATGCGCTGATCGCATACTGGACCGCCTGGGTGCGCGCGAACTATCCAGACGTAGGGACTAACGACAGCGTCTGAGCTTGCCGAGGCGCTACGAGGTCGCACGGCGCGCGGCCGATCTGTCAGGTCCCGCCCTTGGTTCGCGACCTTGTGATCAGTGACCTAGGGGTGCGGTTGTCGGCTCAACAGCGATCGGGGAGGATTCTCGGACTGTGAACGGGATGCGAGTGGTCAGCGGCCGGCCGACGGCGCTCGGGGCGCTGCTCGCGGCTCGGGTCGCGGAGCTTCGTGCCCACGATCCGCTCGAGCCGATCACGGTGCTGGTGGGCACGTCCTTGCAGCGCCCCTGGCTGGCGCGTTGGCTGGCCGCGCAGCTCGGGGCGCACGCGAGCGTGCGGGTCCTGATGCCCGGCGATCTGGCGCTGTATCTCGGTGCGCCCTCGCTCGTGGCCGGCGGCCGCCGGGCGTTGCCGCCTTTGGCCGACCGGGTGCTGCTTGCGGAGGTCGCGCGCTCGCATCCTGGCTATTTCGCGCCGGTCGCTGAGACGCCGGGGTTCGCTGAGGCGCTGTATCGGTTGGTGCGGGAACTGAAGGGCGCCGGCTACGACGTCGCGGATCTCGGCGCCGTGCTCGAAGGCGCGACCGACGCGCCGGAGAAGGCAAGCTCGCTGGCTGAGATCCTCGCCGCGTTTGAGGCGCGACGCGCCGACTTCTACGGTCCCGACGACGCTTTGCTGGCGGCTGAACCCGAGCGGATGGACGGGCTCGGCCTGCTCGTGTGGGGGATGCTCGACATCGCTCCCGCTCTGATGCGGCTCCTGACCTCGATTTCCGCCCGGATGCCAGTCGATCTGTTCCTGCCCGAAGTGCCCGCGGCGGCCGACGCACCGCTCGGAGAGCTTCGGCGCCGATTGCTGTCCGGCGGAGCTGCGGAGGACGTCGCCCCCGCCCTGGCGGGATCCGAAGCAGCGCTCGACGGGGTCCGCGGCGTCCTATTCACGCCGCCGGCTGAGCCGGCAATCGAGCCCGACGAGACGCTCCAGCTGGTGTCCGCACCGGATCCGGCGCGCGAGGTGCGAGCCGCAGCGCGGGCATGTCTGCAGTGGGCGCAGGACGGTGTGGGTTTCTGGGAGATGGCGGTCGCCTACCGTCACGGCGAGGCGTATCGGCCGCTGGTGGAGGCCGTGTTCATCGAGGCTGGGATCCCGGTGTATCTCCACGAGGGGTCGCCCCTTGCCGAGCGTCCGCTCGGACGTCAAACACTCGCGCTGCTCGATCTCTATGAGAGCGATTTCTCGCGCCGGTCGGTGATGGACTTCCTCACCGACGCGCGGCTGCCGAATGCGCTGCGCGATCAGTTCGGTGGCGCTCCGGCGTCGCGATGGGATTCGGTCTCACGACAGGCCGGGGTGGTCGCGGGTGCCGAGCAGTGGGCGCAGCGACTGAAGACTCTGAAGCGGGAGCTGCTCGGGAACGGCGACCAGGACGACGCGCCCGCGTGGGTGGCGGAGCGTGCCGCTGACGCCGGCGAGCTCGCCCGGTTCATCGCTGACCTGCACGCGCGCCTTCACGGCCACCCGGGGCGGGCACCGTGGGAGGCGCACCTGGTGTTCCTGGCCGGCGTTCTCTCTGGGTACGTGCGGGGAGCGCAGGAGGTGATCGACGCGCTGCGCGGCCTGGAGCGGTTTACGGCGCTCGAGCAGGAGGTCGCTTTCGACCGGTTCCTCGATGTCGTTCGCCGGGCTGTTGGGACGTTGCGCTCGGAGGATGTGCTGGAGGGGCGCGCGGGCGCGTTCGCCCGGCGCGGGGTGAATGTTGTGGCGGTCAACTCGCTGCCGGGGATCGAGTTCGCGCGCGTGTGGGTACTGGGGGCAACGGAGCGGGCGTTCCCGCCGCCGGCGCGCCAGGATCCGATCCTGCTCGACGGCGAGCGCGCGCTCGTGTCACAGCGCACGGGCGCGGAGCTGGCGCCGCGGGCGACGCGGGGCACCGAGGAGGCCCTTCAGTTCGCCCTCGCGTGCGAGGCTGCGCGCGAGCGTCTGGTTGTCTCGTATGCGCGGCGCGCGACGGGGGAGAGCCGGCCGCGGCTGCCGTCGGTGTTCTTCCGCGAGATCGCCTCGCAGCTGGTGGGAGAGCGAGTCTCGGCCGAGCGGGCGCCGCTGCTTCGACGTCCGGATGTGCAGAGGATCCCGGGTGACGCGATCGGCGCGCCGATTCCGGGCGGGCGCTACGCGACCGATCCGGAGGTGGTCAGCGTTTCGGCCGCCGGAGCGATCTCGGAGTCGGAGCGCGATCGCACCTATCTGCAGGCGAGCGTGACGCAGCCCTGGGCGATCGCGACGTTCGAGCGGGCCGCGCCGGCGTTCGCTCGCGCGCTCACCGCATCACGTGCTCGTTGGTCGGGCACCTACTCGGAGTGGGACGGTGCGCTCGGCGAGCGGGCGCTCGCGGCGATCGCGTCGCTGGTGCCGACCGATCGAACGTTCTCACCGACTTCGCTCGAGAACTACTGCAAGTGCCCGCAGCAGTTCTTGATGAGCGACGTGCTGCGAGTCCGTGGCGTGGAGGAACCCGAGCGGACGGTGCGGATCGACGCGCTGCGGCGCGGCAGTCTGTTTCACCGGATCCTCGAACGCTTCCACTCCGAATGGGACGGAGATGGAGCGGCACCGCTAGCGCCGGTCGCATCCGTGCGGATGCGGGCGCTTGCGGGTGAGGAGTGCGACGCGGCGCAGGCGCGCGGCGAGACGGGGTATCCGGCGATGTGGGCTGCGGACCGGCTCGAGGTGATCGACGACTGCCTGCAGTGGCTTGAAGTTGAGCGGCTCGATCCGGTGACGCGGCTGCAGCCGCTTAGCGCCTGCGAGGCGCGGTTCGGGCGCAGGCATCCCGGTGAGGATGTCGGCGAGCTCTCGCGCGATCAACCGATCTCGATCGGGCTCGACGGCCGCGAGCTGCTGCTGTCCGGTCGGATCGACCGAATCAACTGGGACCCGGCGCGAACCCGTTTCCGGGTGATCGACTACAAGACCGGCAAGGTTCGCGATGAGAAGTCCGCGCAGCTCCAGGGCGGGCGGATGCTGCAGCTGCCGCTGTACGTGCTGGCGGGCGCCGAGCTGCTCGGGGCCGACCCGCTCGGCGGCGAGGCGGCGTACGCGTATCCGACCCGCCGCGGCCAGTTCAAAACAGTCGACTGGACCGGTGAGCAGCTCGCCGAGCGCCACGACGAGGTGCTCGCTGTGCTCGGCGCCGTGCTCGACGGGATTGCCCGCGGGGACTTCATGGTCGCGCCGTGGGACGAGGGCAGCGCCTGCACGTACTGCGACTTCAACGCGATCTGCCCGCGACCCCGCGGGGCATATGTGAAGCGCAAGGCCGGCGACGATCGCCTCGCGCATTTCAGCGATCGGGTCCGGAGCGTGCCGTGAGCGGCCGGTTGCCGGGTGACCAAGCCGCTCGAGAGCGGATCGCGAGCGACCTCGACACGAACCTGTGTGTCGAGGCGGCCGCCGGCACCGGTAAGACGACCGTGCTGGTCAACCGGGTGGTCAACCTGCTCGCCGCCGGGAGCGTGAACGTCGATCAGCTGGTCGTGATCACGTTCACCGAGAAGGCAGCGGCTGAGCTCGCCACGCGGGTACGTGACGTGCTCGAGTCGCGCGCGCGCGAGGCCTCCGGGGAGGAGCACGAGCGGCTGCTCACCGCCGCCCGTGACCTGTACCGCGCGCACATCGAGACGATCCACAGCTTCGCGACCGCCCTACTGCGCGAACGGCCGGTCGAGGCCGGGATCGATCCGCTGTTCGAGGTCCTCGAGGGGCTCGCCGCCGGGCTCGAGTTCGACGCCGCCTACGAGCGCTTCCAGGACGAGCTGCTTTCAGAGTCGCGTCCGGAGGTGGAGCGGGCGCTGCGTCGCGGGCTCGGGCTCGCAGAGCTGCGCGAGGCATGCGAGCACGTACACGAGCATCGCTACCTGCTGCCGCTGTCGGTCCCGGCCGAGAGCGACGACGACGTCAACGCGGCCATCGGGCATTTCCGAGCGATCGGCGACGAGTTGATGGGGCTGCTGCGCCAGCATCAGCCGCCCGGCGAGGACAGGGCGGTCGAGATCATTGAGGGAATCCACGACTGGGTGGAACGCCTCGAGTCTCGCCCGGCGGATGAGCGCGAGCGTGGGCTGCTGTTCGGCGCCCCGGCGCGTACGCATCTGGGCGCAGGCAACGCCGGCAACTGGGGCGGCGACAAGCCGCGGATCAAGGAACTCCAAGAGGAGTACAAGGAGCGCTTCGGGCTTGCTCGGGGGACGCTGCGCTCGAACGCGCTGCTCGGCCTGCTGCCGCACGTCGAGCGGTTCGTCAGCAACTATGCCGCCGAGCGAAAGCGCGCCGGGCGCGCCGACTTCGACGATCTCCTGTTCTGGGCGCGCGATCTTCTACGACACAGCCGCCCGGCGCGTGAGTACTTCCGCGGGCGCTTCCGGGCCGTGCTGATCGACGAGTTCCAGGACACTGATCCGGTACAGGCCGAACTCGCGCTGCTCCTGACCAGCGACGAGGAACCCGGTGAGGATTGGCGCACGCTGCGGCCCGGTTCCGGGCGCCTGACGGTCGTCGGCGATCCGAAGCAGTCGATCTACCGCTTCCGCCGCGCCGACATCGCCGTCTATGACCAGGTCAAGGCCGGCTCGCTGCAATCCGGGGCCGAGCAGATCTCGACCAACTTCCGCTCCAACCCGGAGCTGCTGGCCGCTCTGAACTCGGCGTTCGATCAGATCCTCACGGCGGAGCCCGGGGTTCAGCCTGGCAACGTGCCGTTCGAGTCCCCCCACGGCGCCGCGCCGGCCCTACGCCCGCCGATCGTGGTGGCCGAGGGAAAGCTCGAGGACGACGCCGAGGGCGTGCGCCGCGAGGAGGCGCGCGTGATCGCGGCGCTTCTGCACACCGCCCACACAGAAGGCTGGGAGATCCGCGACCGGCACGACGAGGACCGCTGGCGGGCGTGTCGCTGGGGTGACATGGCGATCCTGCTGCCCGCGCGGACCGGCCTCGAGCTCTACGAGGAGGCGCTTGCCCAAGCGGGGATCCCATACCGCCACGAGGGCTCACGGGACTTCTTCCAGCGTGATGAGGTCCGCGACCTGATCTGGGTGCTCTCGACGATCGATGACCCCACCGATCGCGTCGCGCTCGTCGGCGCGCTCAGGTCAAGCGCGTTCGCCGTCAGCGACGAGGAGCTTGTGATCCACGCCGCCAGCGCTGGCGGTTTGTCCTACCGCTCGCTCAAGCAGGGAGCGAGCGAACTGGTCAACGAGGCGCTGGCAGAGTTGCACGACCTTCACCGGATGCGCCGCAGCGTCTCGTTGGCCGAGGTCGTCCGTCGGGTCGTCGATCGCACCCGGCTGGTCGAGTTCGCGCTGACCCGCGAGGACGGCGAGCAGGGCGCGGCCAATCTCCTGGCGATCGTCGATGACGCCCGACTGTTCTCGGCCGCCGGCGGCGGCGGCCTCCGACCATTTATCCGGCATCTGCGCGACTCGATGGAGCAGGAGGCGATCGAGATCGAAGCCACCGTTGCCGAGGAGACCGACGACGTCGTGCGGATCATGACCATGCATGGCGCCAAGGGCCTCGAGTATCCGATCGTTGCGCTCGCGAACCTCGGGAGCCAGAGCAGCGCGCAGCACGCGCCCGTTCCGCGCGAGGACGAATCGTTCCTGCACTTCCGCGTCGGTGCCGGATCGCTCGGCCGCAGCGGCCACTTCGCCACCCCGAACTACGAAACAGCTTGGGACTCGGAGAAGACCTACATCCAGGCCGAGCGGCTCCGGCTGCTCTACGTCGCAGCCACCCGCGCGCGCGAGCACCTGCTGATCCCTTGCGTAGTCGGGGCGCTGCAAGCGAAGAACCTGCTCGGCACGCTCGTGCGGGCGCTTGCCCAGGATCCTGCGCTAGTCACGATCATCGACGCCGATCGGATCACCGCGCCCGCGCTTGACAGCGAGGGCGCCAGTTCGGTGAGCGAGGACCAGGTCGCGACCGCCGTCGCGGAGCGCGCCGAGTGGCTCGCCGGTCGCAAAGCCCTGAAAGCGAACAGCCACCATGAGCGCGAGATCGAGATCGCGTCAAGCCGCGAGCGCGCGCTCGGTCCACTCGCTGCCGAGGTCTCAACCTTCGGGGCTGCGCTGCTCCTCAGCGACGCGCCGCCGCTCCCGGTCGGCGACGCCGTCCATATGGTGATGGAGCGCGTGACGCTGCCCGGGGCCGCCGACCTCGAGGCGATCGCGGACGACGTCTGCAAAGAAGGAGGCATCGCCACTCAGACAGCCGACGTTGTCGCGATGTGTCGAGCGTGCCTGCAGGCGCACTGCGTTCAGGACGCGCTCGCCGCCGGGCGCTGGTGGCGCGAGGTTCCGTTCGTGCTCAACCTCGCCGCCGATACGGCCGACGCGGACCGGGCGCCGCTAGCCACCGGACGGGTCGACCTCGTCACCGACGACGGCGGCGAGCTGGTGGTGATCGACTACAAAACAGACAAGGACGTCACCGCCGAGACAGCGGAGGAACACGCCCTGCAGAAGCACTCGGGACAAGCCGAGATCTACGCGCATGCGCTCGCCTCCGCAACCGGGCTCCCCGTCCGCGAGGTCGTCTTCGTCTACTGCAAGGCCGGCGTGCAGGTGCGCCTGCGCGCGGGCGAAGTCGTCCGCTGAGGAAACCGCGATTCGAGCCGTCAGGTCTCGCTCTGGGACGACGACTGGATGGCGACCGTGGGCCGCCTCCCCAAAGGGAACGTCGTGAGAGAACAGGACGAAATCGACTATTCGAGGGTCAGATGCGAGGACTTCTGGTACGAGGTGATCGAGCCGCCAGATGAAGTCGCCGAGTTACTCGATCACGGTGATGACGACTGGGTGGAGCTCTCAGGCAGGCCAGACGGCCGGCCCATCTGGCTTCAGGCGAGCTCCGTCGACTACGTAGAAGGGGCAAGCAGCGCCTCTGACATCACTGACGCGGTGCTTTGGGAACTGCTCATGGGGCTGTTACGGGAAAACCCTGAGGCGCGATGGCCAAGCCCGACGGGTCCGCGCCGGTCCCGCGAGTCGAGGTCCGGGAGGCGGTCGAGAAGTGCCAACCGCCGCCGGTCACATCGTTCCAGACGGTCCGCATCGTGACCGAGCCTTTCGGAGTCACCCACCAGATCTCGGGTCCAGCCGAGACGTACCGTCCCGGCTCATCAGCTAGCGGCGGCGACCTCGGCAAGCGATACGGTGCAGGCGTGCGTGCGCGGCCGCCGATCGATCTCCGACTAACGATCGCCGGCGAGCCCACTGAGAGCGAGACAACATGCACCTGGGCCGGAGCGCACGTCCTTACTGTCGACACCGTCGTCCCGCGGTCGGACCTTGCGCTCGAACTTCATTCGACCTTCGTCGGGCACCCCGGACTCCCGACGCACGTCATCCATCTCAGATTGGGATCTCCAGGTCACGAACCGTCGATCACAGCGGCCGACGAGGATCATCTCGAGCCCACATTCGCGCCGCGAGCCTGCGCGTACGAGCACGCTCAGCGGCTCATCGAGATCCTCTCTGATCTGGGCCATTGCGCTGGCGTGAACGTGTCTGGCGATAGCGCTTTTTACGCTCTAGAGCGAGTCGGTCCCCGAGCCCTATAGCTGACCGAGGGGAACTAAGGGAGCGGGCATAAATTACGCGCAGGATTCTGGGTGGGTCGGTAGGACAACGGGTGCGTGCGTGATGTTGAGGCTCAGATCGCGGAGCGTTTCCGGTTGTTGGGGCCGGAGTTGAACGAGCG
>JAABUZ0100002602.1_pt1 | contig 29448 bp, 23 predicted proteins | sample 5562091 | NCBI WGS metagenome assembly JAABUZ01 (sample SAMN12813069, study PRJNA571459) | rock metagenome | isolation source: Antarctica rocks | place: Antarctica: Victoria Land, Linnaeus Terrace sud | collected 2015-12-21
CACGCTGTTGATGCTGGTGAGTGCATTTGCCGACCGAGAGCGTATCCTGGCGGCATACCAGGAGGCGATTCGCCAGGGATACCGCTTCTATAGCTTTGGTGACTGCTGCTTGCTGGAGTAAGGACGGTTAGAGGTTGCCTCCGCCGTCCACCAGGAGTGTCTGGCCGGTGACCATCCCGTATCCGGCTGCCATGTCGAGCGCGATGCTGGCGATATCCTGGGGCGTGGCCACGCGACCGAGGGGGGTCTTCGCGGCGGCGCTGGTGACACGCTCCTCGCGTCCGGTGTTCCACGGTGAATCGACCATGCCGGGAGCGATTGAGTTTACGCGGATCTCAGGAGCGAGGGCGATGGCGAGGCTCTTCGTGAGAGCGATGGCAGCCGCTTTCGATGCGGCATAGGCGATGGAACTTCCGCGCCCGGTGAGGCCCGCAATAGACGTAATGTTGATGATGTGGCCCTTGCGCTGCTTGAGGTACGAGGATGCCGCGCGGCTACACCAGAAGATGCCTTTGACATTGACGTCGAAAATGCGGTCCCATTTGTCCGACGTCATGTCCTCCAGGTTCGCGAGGTCGACAAAATACGTGGTGCCGGCGTTATTTACGAGGATGTCAAGGTGACCGAACTCGGAAATCACCGCTTCAACCATGGGTTGTACGGACGCTTCATCAGCCACGTTCGCTTGAAGTACGAGGCCGCGTGCGCCGACGGCACGCACACCCTCCAGCGTGGTTTGCGCTCCCTGTTCAGATCGGGCATAATTAATACCGATAGAGGCTCCCTCGCGCGCAAATGCCAGCGCCGTTTCCTGTCCGATGCCCGAGGATGCTCCCGTTATCAGCGCGACCTTGCCTGTGAGTCTTCCCGCCATGTCTTCTCTCCGTCTGTGTGTTCCACACTACCGCCGCTATCGTAACACGCTGGCACCTTGGCCTAGCGCTACGCTGTCCGTCGCCCCGTGATCCTCGATTCCGTTCAACAGTAGCCCATTTGGGGGATAGAGCGCCGATTTTCGTCCGAATAGGTTAAGATTCAGTTAGGAAATAATCGTCCCCGATTTGAACCACATTCGTTACCTCTCGCTTTAAAACCAGGAGACGTCATTGTTGACAGCCACCGGAAGCAGCCGCCGATCATTTCTTCGTGGGGCAGGGCTCATTATTGCGGGAACCACTGCGGCGATTACCGGCATGCCACGTGTCGCCGATGCGGCGAGCACCATGTGGCCATCCGGGTCGCCCACACCTCCACTGTCGGCTGTCCCGCAATCTGCGGGCAGGATTGCGTTCAACGCGTCCGGCGTAGCTGCCGCAGGTTCGCAGACCGCGTTAGAGTTCCTCGATGGTCGGACTGGCGCAGTGTCACAACCGCTGGTACGGGCACGCGTACGGCTCATTGGTGACATGCATTTCGGCTTTGCCTCTCGTGATCGACTCGCAGCTGTCGCTGATGACGTAGCCACGATGGGCGCGCCGGACGCCTTTTTGACTACAGGTGATGAAACGCATTTCGGACTGCAAGAGGAGTATGACCTGGCCGAGGCGTGGTTCTCCCGCTTCAAGGTACCCATGCACACGGTTACGGGGAACCACACCTTCTGGAATGCATCGTCACGCACGATGGAAGACGCTGCTGATCTCTACCGTCGATTTGTCATTCGCTGGGGACAGCCGATGCCTTTTGCCTGGGAGATGGCAGGTGTCAGCTTTGTCGGTGTTGGGCCGACCACCATGGGTGTCACTCCACAGGAAGCGAGTCTTTCAGTTGCTGAGATTGCGCACATGGGCAAAGTGCTCAGCTACGAACCAACAAAACCGACGGTGCTTGTGATGCATAGCCCCCTGCAGCATACCGTCCTCGGTGATGATCTCGGAGCGACCTGCAGCTACACCAGCGAAGACACGGGCTTTTATCAGCGCAACACGGCGGCGATTCTGGATGTGCTTGGCGCGAATCCGCAGGTAGCTATGGTTATCAGCGGTCACACGCACAGCCCCCTGCATGCAACAGGTCTCTACAAAATGGTGTCGGTCGGGGACCGTATGGTGCCACACTTCAACGCCATGGCGGTTCCGTTCCTACGCCGCATTACGGCGACTGGCCCAACAGGTCCCCAATCGCTAGTGACGTGGGAGTTGGGAATTGGCGATCGCTCTATCGTCCTTGTTGGACGGGATCATCTCCTTCGTCGTGACGTCGCGCGCGTGGTCGTTCCCCTGCCTGCCCTCCAGGCAGCACCATCTCCGGTGTCTCCGAATCTGACGTTGCCACCGATCGTCTAGTACACCCTTAGCTAAGATGGGCAAACGTCGAAGGGAATCCCTGCGCTAGCCCGGTCAATGTTCCCGTTGTGGGTAATTGTGGTGCTGTGCTCACCGGCGCCCTGGCCTGTTGTCCGGTACCGGCATCCAGTTTTGGCCGCTTGCCCATATTTTACAGATTGTTGTTAAAGTCGAACCTGTTTCTTTACGTCGGTGGCATATCCTGAGCGTATAGAGGGAATCGAGAACAGGTCACCGAATGGCCAGGTGGGATGTTGCAAAGGCAACGGTGCCATCGGACACGACTCAGGGGGAACCGACACATGCGCATTTGCCTTGCATCATTGCATCCTCGCATACTCAGTGGACAAATCGACAGTCTCGCGGGCCTTGGCCGGGCGCTGGTGCGTCATGGACACGACGTGACGCTGGTGGCGCCGTGTGAGACCGATGGTCTACTCGACGGGTCGCTCATCTCCCTCGACTCAGGGCCGAAGGGGCTGATGTCCGCCGCCATGCGCATGCTGCGAGCCGTACCGCGCATCGTGGCCGAAGCTAAGAACGCCGACATTGTGCACCTTGCTCTGCCCACGCCCGCGTTCAGCTTTGTGGCCGATGTGGTTCAGGCTGCCGTTCGCGTCCCCGTTTTGGTGGGCTACGAAGGTCATCTGGTGCCCGCGCGGCGTGTTCTCCGGTGGCAACGTCTTCGCAAGAGTTGGAAAACGTATCTCCCGCTCTGGGGCGTGAATAACGGCCTGTTTGGACGGATGAGCGCGTACCGTTGCCCGGGATACGTCGTGAGCAGCAACTACCAGCGAGACGAACTGGTTGCTCTCGGCGTCCCATCGGGCCGGGTTACCATCCTGTCCAACATGATCGAAAGCAGTAAGATGGAGATGTGTGATCCCATTGAGGCACGCACCCGGCTGGGCTTGCCTCAGGGGAAAACAGTCGTTGGCTATATCGGCCATTTGAATGATGTCAAAGGCGTAGACGTGCTCGCTGAGGCCTTCATTGATGTTGTACACCGTCATCCGCAGGCACACCTCGCGCTTGCGTGGAGCGGGCAGGGTAACGATGCTCCTATTCGGGAGGCTCTTGCTCCCGTGGCCGATCATGTCACCTGGCTCGGCAAGGTCCATGTCGGGCGTTTCCTGTGCGCGGTTGACATGCTGGCATTGCCCTACCGCCTGACCGCGGGGCAAGGCACGTTCCCCTCTCTGGTGCTCGAAGCGATGCATGCGGGATGTCCACTGATTACCAGTAAGCTTCCGCTGCTTGAGGAAGTTGTTGAGGATGGTGTCAACGGCCTGCTCTGCCCCACAGAGCGTGCTGATATCCTCGCGGACCAACTGTCCAGCCTTATATCGTCGCCAGATCTCCGGGTACGGATCGCGAAGGCGGAGCTAGAAACGATCAAGACACGCTTCGTGCCGGATCGCCTGGTAACCGCGTATGAGGCGCTGTACGCGTCTCTCGTCCATGTCCAGGAATGGCGCCGTGCGGCAGCGGCAGCTGCGTAGTACAGGCGATGATGCGTTCCCTTTTTTGGAAAATATTACTTTGTGGGCTGATTGGTGGCGCGCTTGGTCTCATGGTCGGTGTCGGTGAAGCTGTCTGGGTGACCTTTGTCGTTCGGGGCACGGTATTTCGGCCCATGCTGTTCCTGGACGCGATCGTGCTTGACGGGGGTGTATTGGCGAGTGCGGCGGGGCTGCTGGGAGCCATATGGGCGGTGATCGACGGCTTCTGGCGTCTCCGTCGTTCACCGAAGATTCGCGTGGACGCTGGAGGACCGCAGGTACGTGTTCGCGTTGCGGTACCCGCGCGTCGGGCTGAGGTAACACAGCCACGACTCTCCCGACGATCAGTTGTACGTGCTGCCGCGATGTCTGTGGCATCGGTTGCCATTCTTTCCGTCGTTCCCCTCACCCGTGCGATGAGCCAGCGCTCGCCGAATCGCCAACACGCCCGCGGTCTCTTCGACACGAAAGGTTCTGATACCGGGGAGCAGGCGCCGAACTTCGTGCTCATCACGATCGACACGCTCCGTGCGGATCATCTGGGATGTTATGGTCACCCGTTCATCAAGACCCCAGCCCTTGACGGCCTGGCTGCCCAGGGTGCTCGCTTCGGTATGCATATCGTCCAGCAGCCGCAGACCAACCCATCGCATGCGAGCATCTTTTCTGGCATGTACCCGTCATCAAGCGGTGTACGCGTCCATATGGTGGACAAGATGCCCGATCGACTTGAAACGATGGCAACGCTCTTTTCACGCGCTGGCTATAGTACAGCCGGGCTGTATAGCTGGCTAAGCTTCGACCCGGAATACAGCAACTTTCAACGCGGTTTCGACACGTACCGGGATCTTGCTACGAACGCGCCGGCAATTCTTTCAAACCCATTGGTGCAACAGGCGGCCGCCGAGTATCGCGTTGCCCGGCAGTACCTGACGGTTCCCAGGCTCGTGTCCGATGTTACGCATATTGACCAGAAGGTGGAAAACGAAGCGAAGGGACGGGCGGACGTCACGACCGACGCGGCGATTGCGCAGCTCCACGCCTTTCAAAACAAGCCTTTTTTCCTGTGGGTGCACTATTTCGACCCGCACTATCCCTTTCAGCCACCGGAGTCCTTTATCAACATGTATGATCCTGATTACCAGGGCCCGATCACCACTGACATCCAGACTGTGTACGACATTCAGCTGGGCCGTATCAAGCCGGGAGATCGGGATCTGCGGCATTTACTGGCGCTCTATCAGGGGGAAATCAGCTTTCTCGACAGCCATCTTGCACGGTTTTTTAGCACCATGGATCAACTCGGAGTTACCCAGAACACGGTCGTTGCTGTCACCAGCGACCACGGAGAGAGCTTTGCTGAGCATGCCGACTTTGAAGACAAGGGTAATATCTTTCATCCCCATAGCCTGTACAACGTCGAGCAGCGTACGCCGCTTCTGCTGCGTTATCCGCGGCGCGTCAAACCGGGTACGGTGATCCAGGCTCCGACGCAGGCCATTGACCTGCTGCCGACCTTCATGGATCTTGCCGGATTGCCCATTCCCGCGCAGGTACAGGGGGCGACGTTGACCCCATTGCTTTCGGGCACCGATGACGGGGCAGGTCGGATCGCGTTCGCTACGATGCCGGACTTCGTCTTCACCGGAGTGACGACGCCACGGTACAAGCTGATGCAGAACAACGCAACAGGACAACACCGTCTATTCGATCTTGTAGCCGATCCACAGGAGAGCACTGACCTTTCTGCCGCACAGCCTGACGTGACGAGTCAGCTCGCGGATCGCTTGCATACCTGGATGAAAGACGTCAAAATTTCATGATAGGCTCCGCGAGCGGAGCCGCGTACAGCGTTCCCTCCGTACCTGATAGCCGACGGGCGATTCGGGCTCTGGTACGCACGGCGTCGTTGCTTGCCACCGTGTTTCTTCTGGCAAGTGTCTTTGCCGCCTGGCGTCTCAGTGCCGATCTTTCCTGGTCATGGAGGATCTGGCGATCGTTGCCTCTCCTCTGCGTGCTTGGCGCAGGGAGTTACCTGTTTCGGTTCGCTCGCTGGCATGTCCTCGTGACCCGCATAGCAGATCGTTTGCCGCTGCTGGTGAGCCTGCGGATCTACCTGGCCGGCTTCGCTCTCGGTCTGACGCCAGCGCGACTGGGTGAGTTCCTCAAGTTCGCGTTGCTCCGGGACGCGACGGGCATTGCTGAAATGCGAAGCGCTCCGATTTTTCCTATCGAACGCGCGACAGAAGCTGCCAGTTTTCTCTTCCTCGTGGTGCTGGGCGGCTCACTGGGTCATTTTTCCATCGGCCATGTGAACCGAGGGGCGATCATCGCGACGTTGCTGCTGCCGCTCCTGGTTGCAATTGTCCCCGTGTGGCGCTTTCTGCAGCAACGGCTCCAGGCTCGGGGAAGCGTCGTCCAGCGGCGAAGCGTACACGACTTGATGCACGGGGTCATGGCAGTAGCCGGATTGCGCCCGCTTACCCTCGCACTGCTGTTTGCCATCACCGCGCGCTGCTGCGATGCGCTGCTCTTCCAGGCGGCAACGTCTGCGCTTGGCCTGTCGATTCCACTGGCGGGCTCCGCCCTGGCCTATGGACTGGCAGGGCTTGTTGGCGGGCTTTCGCTGCTGCCAGCAGGGGCCGGGGCAGTGGAAGCGTCTTTGGTGACGACGACGGTGGCACTTGGGGGATCTGCCGAGGCAGCCCTGGGGGCCGCGCTGCTGTGCCGCCTGCTCAACATGTGGGCATGGGTACCACCAGGACTCTACATCGCCATTCGTGGTGTTGCCGCATCGACGCGTGTACCACAGACGGCAGTATCCGCGACGCCGTATCTTCCTGCGGAGGAATGATCAGACATGCGTGTACAAGCGAAGCGTCGAAAGTAAGCTGGTAGATGCGAAACTGGAACATCGGATGTCAAAGTTGGTGCGGTGTGCCGGTATGATGCTGCAACGATTCTTTCCTGTTGGTCTCGTGCTCGACACGCCACAAAGTGTCCAGGTGGAAGAAAAGCGTGCATGGTACCGTCGTGATGACGTTGCGGGAACCTACGACGATCAGCGGTTTGGCGGTCCAAGTGGTGGGCACGTCAACGAACGTGAACTGAGCATTGTCCAGTCCCTTCTCCCCCGGCACGGCCGATTCGCGGACGTAGGCTGTGGAACGGGGCGTCTTACTGCGGTGTTACGCGGAAGGGGGAACGTCGTTGTTCCCGTGGACGCATCGGCGGCGATGCTGGCTGTTGCTGTTCGCCGCGGCGTGCATCCTGTGGTGCAGGGTGATGCGTTTCATCTGCCAGTGGCAGACGGCGCGTGCGACGGCACGACGGCGGTGCGATTTCTCTTTCATTTTTCAGACCCCGTGCCACTGTTGCGTGAACTCAGGCGTGTCACCCGTCGGGGCGGCACCCTTGTCTGTGACACCTATCTCTGGTCGCCTCGGTCGCTCCTCGCAGTGAACAAGGAGCGGTGGGGAACACGGGTGGCTACCGTCTCGGCGGCGGTTTTTACTCGAATCGCGCGTGAGTGCGGTTGGAGCGTCCGTTCCGAGGTTCACTGCTTTCTCGTATCCCCCTATATCTATCGGCGGCTCCCCCTGTCACTGGTCCGGTTACTGGAGCGATTGGAATGTCGGCTTCCAGGCGTGCTGCTGTGTCGCGTATTCTGGGCGCTCGAAGCGGTTAATGGGTAAGTGCTACGTTCACCTTAGGAACTTACTCCCACTGGAAGGTACGGACGGCAAGGACGACGAGCACCACTGCCCACGCCACGAGCACGAGCAGTGCACTTGAAGGAACAGAGCCTCCGGGATTGAGCGCGCCACGCAGTGCATCGGTGAGCGCCGCGGGCGGCAGCACGCGAGCGACGGCCCGGAGTGACGCTGGCAGATGATCCAGCGGGAGTACCGCGCCACTCAGGAGCAGGCAGGCAAGATAGAGTCCATTTGCCCCCGCGAGCGTTGCTTCCGCACGCCATGCGCCGGCCATATAAAGTCCGAGAGCGGAAAAGACGATGGTGCCGAGGATGAGCACAGCCACGGCCGCCAGCACGTTTCCGGAGGGCCGCCACTGGTACAGGATGGCAGCAATGGCCGTGAGCAGTATGACCTGGAGGGCCTCGACACTGAGGACGGAGAGCGTCTTCGCGGACAGGAGCGCCCATCGTGGAAGGGGCGAAGCGCCGAGTCGTTTGAGCACGCCGTAGTGGCGCTCATACGCCGTTGCGATTCCAAGACTCACCATGCCGGTAGCCATGATGGCAAGAGCAAGCATACCTGGCAACAGAAAACCGACCCCCGCCCCTCCAGGTGCAAGGTTGAGCGACGCAAAAAAGATGAGCAGAACTGCTGGCACGAGGATCGTGATCAAGACGCTTTCTCCTCGTCGCAGTGTGAGCACGAGTTCCACGCGAAACTGCGCGGCAAGCGCTCGAAGTGGTGCGACATTGCTTGCGGTTACGATGGCTGGTTCCCCCGGGTGATGCTCAAAAAAACCTCTTCAAGGGAACCACGGCCCACCTGAAGTTCGGTGATACGGACATCATGGTCCCGGCACCACGACGTAAATGCCGCAAGGAATACCGGGGCTGAGGATACGTCGAACAGATAGTGGCCAGGTTGCGCTTCCCGCGCACATGTTGCTCCCGGCAGTGTGACCAGGACATCGCAGTCAAGATCGGCCGCTGCTCTGCACCGTACCTGGGGGTCGCCGGTCTCTCCCGCCAGCGCATCAGGCGTTCCGAGTGCGACGAGGCGACCGTGATCCATGATTGCCACCGTATCTGCAAGGCGTTCTGCTTCATCCATCAGATGTGTGGTCAAGAGGACAGTCGTCCCTTTGTCGCGCTGCTCGCGGATGATCTCCCACGTCGTGCGTCGTGCTTGAGGATCCATACCTGTCGTTGGTTCATCCAGAAAGAGGAGGCGAGGTTGGCCAATCAGTGCGAGCGCGAGGGCGAGGCGACGCTTCTGGCCCCCTGAAAGACGCCGACAGCGGATGTCGGCGACATCACCAATGCCTAGGCGCGCCAGTACGTCGTCTGGCCGGAGCGGCCGTGGGTAGAAGTGGGCATACAATCGGAGCAGTTCCCGCGCCGTCAGACCCGGATACACGCCATCGTCCTGGAGGACTACGCCGATCTGTCGTTTGAGCTGTTGTGACTCGGTGTGGGGGTTGAGCCCAAGCACCCGCACGGTGCCCCGATCTGCTCTGCGAAACCCTTCGAGGATTTCCACCGCGGTGGTCTTCCCGGCGCCGTTGGGGCCGAGCACGGCGAATATCTGGCCCGCAGGTACGGTCAGCGTCAGGTCGTCAAGCGCCTGGACATTTCCGTATCGCTTGGAGATGTGCTCTAGAACAATGGCGTGGGAGACGCTTGCTATGCCTGGAGTGGGAATCGTTCGTTGGTCAGGTGCCTTGCGGTCGTTCACCTTCCCATCGTAGCACGCCGTGAGCGTGCGGGCTGCACGCAGAGCGTGTACATGGTACAGAAGTGACCCCGCATGTGCGGGGCGCATATGCACGTTCGTGCTCTTTGAGATGAGGTCCTCTGCTGTGTTGAACGTGCGGCCGAAGGCAGGGGGCCAACGGGTCAGCCCTGCGTTATCGCGCGGTGTCGCCTGATATGGTCGATGGCGAGCGGATACCGTTCAGTACGGCGCCCATACCCATGCAGAGCAGAATGAGCCAGAGGGAAGGGCCGAGATACGGGATGCGCGTGAGCATGAACAGCACCAGGAGACCTGCGACAACAAGAAGTCCACGAGGGGCCGTTGGCTCAGTGCGTTGTACCTGTGTCATGATGGCCGTCGCAACGGTCCCTGCCGCAACGATCCAGCCAGTTTCGACGGCTCCCACCCACCCCGCAAGGGCGAGCAGACCCACCGGTATGCCAATGACGGTAAAGACTGCCAACAGGCCGCACAGGGGAAGTGCAAGGAGCAGAGCGGCGCCTATGCCAAAGCAGGGAAAGGGACGGTGGATCATTGCCGCACAGGCGCGGCGAGTCAGTCCTGGCAAAAAACGAGTCATAAGCAATCCCAGCACGATGTTGCCGAGCAGCCAGAGCAGTTGCAGGACGCCGCCGATTGACGACGCGCCATGTCCCGATGCCGCTTTCTGAGACTCTTCGATGGAGACGTAGTTTACCCCGCCGGGGACGGTTTCGGGGGGAATGTGCGTATTCTTGTCGGAGATGTACGTGAGGGTTCCGACGATCAGCGCGTCGGGTCCCACGGTCAGTCCCTGAGGCGCGGTAATTCGCGCATCCCTGGATACGTGTGCGTGCAAGGTCACGGTGGGGCCACTGACGGTGAGGCCGCGGCCAATGGCGCCAGAGATGTCGACCTGATTGCCCGTGACGCCGACGTTGCCGGTAATCTGGCTGGAGGGAGAGAAGTTTGCCGACTGAGCAAACGAGGTCACATTGCGACCTACGGAGCCCGTGATGACCAGTGACTGTGTAACGGCGCGAACGCTTCCATGGACGGTGCCACCTACCGTGACGCTGCTACCGGCCACCAGGAGATCGCCGTCAATTTCTCCTTCAATGTCCACGTCGGAGGCAAGGGCGATAACATCACCCCGCACATGTCCCAGCATACGCAGCATCGTTGCCGAGACAATCAGGTCGTCCTCGACAACTTGATCTGCCGCAACCACAACGGAATCCCCACTGCGGCTGTCGACCGCGAATGCGGGGGATGCGGTGAGGACGAGCAGCAGCAAAGCCACCAGGCACGACCGTAACCCAGCTCTGTGTACCGTCGTTCTTGTGATGGTGCGTCTCTCCGCTGAAAATCGCGCTCACGCGTTGTCAACTCCGCTCTGGATGGTACTACACCGGCATCGGCCAGGAGCGATCCGCTGGCCAGGCAGCACCGGATGGTATCATAGCGGTCAGTCCTGGCCCCGCTGTGATGAGGCGGGGCTTTTGTTTTTGAGGCATGCGGTTCGGAGTCCTGGCCCAGGCCGAAGGAGTGGTACATGACGGTTGAATCCCTGACACCATCGCTCCTCGACGGTCTTAATCCCGTCCAGTCGGACGCCGTGCAAGCAGGCGATGGACCGGTGCTGATCTTCGCTGGCGCCGGTTCAGGCAAGACCCGTGTGCTGACACATCGGATCGCGTGGCTTGTGCTGGAGCGTGGCATCCCCGCGGCAAACATCCTTGCGGTGACATTCACGAACAAGGCGGCGCGTGAGATGAAGGAGCGCCTGGGGAGATTGGTCGGTTCCGATGGCGAGGCCCTGACAGTAGGCACCTTCCATTCCGTGTGCGCGCGGATTCTACGCCACGACATTCACCATCTTGGGTACGACCACAGCTTTGTCATCTACGACGACGATGACCAGGTGTCGATCGTCAAGCGGGTGCTCAAGGACATGGACCTGGATGAGAAACGGTTCCAGCCGAGAGCACTGCTCAGTGCTATTAGCAACGCGAAGAGCGAGATGAAGAGCCCCGAGCAGTTTAAAAAGGGCGCCGATACCTACTTCGAAGACGTGGCGTCGCGCGTCTACGTCCGCTATCAGGATCTGCTCCATGACTACGGTGCTGTCGACTTTGATGACCTGATCAACCTGACGGTGCGGCTGTTTCAGGAGAATCCATCGGTTCTGAGCTGGTATCAGCGGCGCTGGCGTTACGTGCTGGTGGATGAGTTCCAGGACACGAACCGCCCACAGTATGTGCTGGTCCAGTTGCTGACGCAACAGCACAGGAATCTGCTCGTGGTGGGGGATGACGATCAGTCTATCTATTCGTGGCGTGGCGCGGATGTTCGCAACATTCTCAGTTTTGAAGAAGACTTTCCCGGCGCCCGCGTCTTTTTGCTCGAGCAGAACTACCGTTCCACCAAACGTATCCTGACAGCTGCCCACGCGGTGGTGGAACAGAATCCATCACGCGCGCCCAAACGACTCTGGACATCCAACGATGAAGGAAGCTATCTCTCCCTGTTCGAGGCCTATAACGAACAGGAGGAGGCACAATTCGTCGTTCGGGAAGTTAAGCGAATGACCGCGCGGGGCGTGTGCAAGACCGGCGACTGTGCGGTGATGTACCGCATGAACGCGCAGTCGCGGGCACTTGAGGAGGCACTGATCCATGAGGGCGTCAACTACCGGCTGATTGGTGGGACGCGATTCTACGAGCGAAAAGAAGTCAAGGACGTCCTGGCATACTTCCGGGCGCTGCGGAATCCTTATGATACGGTCAGTCTCGATCGCGTGATCAACGTTCCGGCTCGCGGGATCGGCGCTCGCTCGCTCGCGGTGCTGCATCAGACCGCCGCGAGCCAGAACACGCCAGTACGGACGATCCTGGCGCGAAGCAGCGAGCTGGAACTGGTGGGCCCCGCCGGACGGAAGAGTTTGGACCAGTTCTCTCGTTTACTGGACGAACTGACCGAGGCTAGTCATACACTCCAACTCGAACAGCTATTTGATCTCGTCCTGGAGCGCACTGGCTACGCGCAGTTCTTGCGTGACGGGTCACCAGAAGGCGAAGAGCGCTGGCAGAACGTCCTGGAACTGCGTACCAGTGCGCGTGACTTCGGGGAACTGGCGCCTGGGACGGGAGTGGACGCCTTTTTACAGGAACTTGCGCTCGTTTCAGATCAAGATTCATTGAGTTCGGAACAGGACGCGGTGACACTCATTACGCTGCACGCGGCGAAAGGGCTGGAGTTTCCCGTGGTGTTCATGGTTGGGATGGAAGAGGGGCTCTTCCCGCACAGCCGTTCTCTGGACGATCCAAAACGGCTGGAAGAGGAGCGGCGACTGGCGTACGTGGGGATGACCCGAGCACGGGTGCATCTGTTTCTCACCTATGCATTTCGTCGCACGATTTTCGGCAACCCCACGATGCCGATGCCGTCGCGGTTTTTGCAGAACATTCCCGCCGATGTGATTCGCCCTGTGACCTTTACGTCGGCGCAGTCCGCTGGTCCACGGCCGGGCGGAGTGTTGGGCAGAACCGTCGCGGCGCCCGCGCCACGGGCCGTCATCAAGTTCCCCAGCGCCACGCCAGCGCAGTCTCCGCGTTCAGGTCCCCCAGCCACGCCGCCACCGGCCGCCGTTGCACAGCGTTACCGGGCGGGGGATAAGGTGTACCACAGTCTCTTCGGCGATGGGGTGGTCGTTCGGAGTGATCTCTTGAGGGGCGACGAAGAAGTGATCGTGGCTTTCGTGGGACAGGGCGTGCCGAAAAAGCTGTCGGCGGCGTTTGCGCCTATGGAGAAACGGTAGTTATGGCATCGCCGAAGAGCTACAGGCGGCTGGCGGAGACCATGCGTGGCCTCTTGCTCTATGGCGGGATACGTGAGAGTGCGGTTGTCTCCCACATGCTGTCGCTGCTCGATATGCTGGGCTCGTCAGCCTCCCACCCGCTCCCAAGCTATGCCGCGTGGTTCCATTCTCTTGCTGAGGAGATAGAGCTTGGCCACATCTACCGTCCGGGCAACCCGTGGCAGCAGCATCTCCTGGGACGCTTGCTAGCCGATGAGAATCCCCTGAGTCACAAGGCGAACGCGGGGGGATCAGCGGCGTTAGGCGCCTCAACACTCGCGGCGTTTCGTCACGATCTGGACATCCTGCACGACGTGTGTTCGATTTCTTTAGAAACTCTTGCGCGGGACGTAGGAGAGCACCTCCCAGTGCCCGATGACATGCTGCCCCTGCCCGGTGCTGACGCACTGTCCGACGATGCTCGTGAGATCATGGAGGCGCTGCTGGCGTCTGACGATTGGCCCGCACTCGCGCCACGTTTGCTTGCCTATTATGCTCGACATGGAACCGGACAGTTCACGGTCGCTCGCGCGTTCCGATGGGTGCTGGACCGTGAAAGAGGACATCTGGAACCTATCCTCTCGCCCGATCCCGTTCACCTCGATGATCTTATTGGCTATGACAGCGAACGTCGGCTGGTCCTCCAAAATACCGAACAGTTTTTAGTCGGGTATCCGGCGAACAACGTCTTGCTCTATGGTGACCGTGGCACGGGAAAATCGTCGATGGTGAAGGCGCTGCTCTATGCCTATGGTGACTGTGGACTTCGGATCATCGAGGTCTCGAAACAGGGCCTCTCGACGTTTGCCGAGCTTCTGCGCCTCCTTCGGGACCGACCCGAGCGCTTCATTCTTTTCATCGATGATCTATCGTTCGAGGAACACGAAACACATTATAAAGAGCTCAAGGCCGTGCTCGAAGGGAGTCTGGAAGCGCGTCCCGAGAACGTCCTGTTGTACGCGACGTCAAACCGACGACACCTCATCATGGAACGGTTTTCTGACCGTTCGGCGCCCGTTGACGATGAAATCCGATCGCAGGATACGATGCAAGAAAAGCTTTCACTCAGTGATCGGTTTGGCATCACCGTCACCTTCCTCGAGCCGACGCAGGATCAGTATGTAGACATCGTGCGGGCACTGGCCGTACGCCGTGGGCTCACGCTCGATGCCGAAGAGCTGCGACGACGTGCCCTGCAGTGGGCAACGTGGCATAACGGACGTAGTGGCCGTTCGGCTCGGCAGTTCATCGACCATCTGACCGGGGAACTGGGAATGCGGGCGACCGGGGACCGGCCCCTATCGCGCCGACTGTAAATAGTCGAGGATCATCTGGTCGATCAGTTGTTCAACCGGCGCATGATCATCGGTGAACACAAGGCCTGGCGTTTTCGCTTGCTCCACAACATTGGCGACCGCTTGCGTAGCGATGCCCTGGAGGAGCGGCTTCTGGAGTCCTTGCAACGTCGCGGTCGCCTGCCCGAGCGAACCTGCCGTACGCGAACCTATGACGAGGCTGTTGCGGATCTCCACGCCACTGGGGGCAGGCACGTTGATGATGTACACCGAAGGATACGCTTCACCCATGGTTCGAGCGATGACCTCCACCAGCCGGCTATCGCGGTCAGTCCGGCCAACATTGGCAACCACCACCCCGTCGTCAGTGGTATGGTCGTATAACTCGTGGAAGAATTCTGCAGTGGTCAGGTGAAATGGGATGTAGGGGGTGTGATAGGCATCGAGACTGATGAGGTCGTACCGCTCCGGACTGGTACGCATGAAGTACCGTCCATCGGTCTCATGGACTGCAATGTTGGCCTCGTGCATGTCAAAAAAACGTCGTCCCACCGCTACGATGCTCGGGTCAATCTCAACACCGTCAATCGGCATAGGACCATAGACCGTCGTCAACTCCTTCGCCATCGTGCCCGCGGCAAGACCGACAATCGCCACGCGTTTGATCTGCTCGGCCCGGTGAAGAGGATTAAAGTACGGTGCGACGAGCACATAATCCCAGTAGCTTCGGGTGAGCGTGATTCCGGGATGATAAATGGAGTGGATAGCAACGCCCTCGTTCAGCAGCAGATCATACTCATCCCCGTTGCGGACAACCTGGATGTAGTTGTACGGCGACTCGTGTTCGTAGACCATATTGGGAGCGCCTTTAATGGGGCCGGGGGGCAGTAAGGCCATGACGATGCCGACCGCGACACCCGCCCACAGGAGACGCTTCCCGAGGCCAAGGGCCGAGATGATCAGGAGCATCACCGCAAAGGAGATGATCGTACGCGCCGTGCCGAAGGTCGGTATGAAAAAAAACACGGAGACGAACGTGCCCAGAATACTGCCGACGGTCGAGAGTGCGTAGAGCGACCCGGCGACGTTGCCTGCCTGTTCGACTTTTTCCACCGCCAACCGTATCGCAAACGGCGACACGCACCCGAGCAACGTGATAGGGATCGCGAAGAGCAGAATAACCCCGGCAAGCGATCCATAGAAGATGCCAATGGAATAGGTCGAAAAAGCCAGCAGCGAGGCACGCAGGATGGGCCGTGCGATGAACGGCACCAGCAACAGGCTGATGGCAGCGACAGCGGTAAGGCTGTAGAGATACTGCGGTCTGGGATACCGGTCCGCCAGGCGGCCACCGACGTAATAGCCTACCGAGAGGTAGACGAGAATCAGACCGATAATGTTGGCCCAGACAAAGAGCGAGGTGCCAAAGTACGGCTCGAGGAGCCGTGATGCCGACATCTCGGCGGCAAGGGATGTCATGCCAGCGATAAAGACAAGCGCCTGAAGCACGCTCCTCCTTTCCCCGACTCAAGGATTCATCGACCGACGTTCCTTCTATCGCTAGAACAAGCGTAGTCGTTCATACTTGCCGGGGTCAAGTCCCTGTGCGGGCGCGGGTGCGAGGCTAGGTGATGCCTCCTCATAACCTGCGAGCCGAGCTGTGAAGGTTCTTGCTGTGCTGTCGCTGTGCCGGACGGACCGACTGGTCATGGTCGCTCCCGCGAATACAACGTCCGACTACGTGGCCTCGAGCCCGAATCCTTATTGAGACCGTCAACGTCGGTACGCGAGTTCGTCACGAAGATGGAGTATAGTCACGTCATGGCACAACACTTGCGTTTTATTGTCTCTTTGAATGCAGTGGTAATCGTGCCCGGTGAGGAGCATGGAGCCATAGCCGCATCAGGATACGTTGATCCTGGGCATATGTCAGGGAGGTATACGTTGGAACGAGGAAATTCAGACAACAGCGGCGAAATTATTGCGTCGACGCCAGTATCGGGAGAGCCAGTGGCAGCCCGCCGTTTGACGGGCACGCCTCCGGTTCAGAACACGGCAGGGACGCACATGTCTGGTACGGCGGGATCCTCCGGTCATCCTGTGGGTTCCCAGGGCGGCACGCTCGGGCAATTTACACCACAGCCGCCACAGCAGCCCGCATACACACCGTCGGCAGCTGCACCCATAGGCTCTATGCCAGGCGCCGGGCAGTCTCAGAGTGGTGTGACGGGCGCGGTGAGTTCGGCGGCGAACCAGGTGTCTGACACTGCCGGGCAGGTCAAGGACCAGGTGCAGGACGTGGCAGGCCAGGTGGTCGACCAGGCTAAAGAGCAGACGGTGGCCCATCTCTCGGGTCAAAAAGAACGTGCCGTCGGCGGGCTCGACAACGTTGCGCACGCATTGCGCCAAACGGGAGAGCACCTGCGAGAGCGTGATCAGGGACCCGTGAGTCAGTATATCGAAGGAGCCGCAGGGCAGGTCGAGCGCTTCACGAACTATCTTCGTGCCCGAGATGTCGATGACCTTATCGATGATTCCGAGCGGTTTGCACGGCAACAACCGGCACTATTCCTTGGGGGAGCGTTCTTTGCGGGTCTGCTCGCTTCACGTTTCCTGAAGAGTTCCCGTGCTCGTTCCGAACGTCGGCCACGACCGCAGCACGCTTTGCCACCCGCGCAGTACAACCGTGGCTATGCTGAGTATCGTCCGAATACGGGCGCGTATTCAGGTGCCAGCGCGGCGGGTTCGTCGTACACTCCCTCGACTTCACCGAGTTATCGAGCCGGTACGGAGCAGCGCTCGACGCGCGTCGAGGACGTCACATCGTATCCTCCGTCCGGGCAAGCACCGCAATACCATGCGCGTGAAGAGTATCACGCCGAACCGGGAACGCAGGCTGGCTCGTTTGGCAGCGGAACGCAACAGGGAACCGGGCGAGACCTGGGTGACCGCTAATGGAGTCACGGAAAGACGAGCGTTCGCTCGGGGAACTATTTGCCGATCTATCACGCGAGTCGGCAACGCTTGTACGGCAGGAAGTTACGCTTGCCCGGGTTGAACTGGGACAGAAGGTCAGCCAGGCCGGTAAGGATGTCGGCAGTCTTGCGATCGGGGGAGCCATCGCCTACGCAGGTTTCCTGGCGCTGATTGCCGGGGTCATATTACTTCTCGCGAAAGTGATCGATCCGTGGCTCGCGGCTGTTATCGTCGGGATCATACTGGCTGTCGGGGGCTATATGATGCTTCAGACGGGCCTTCATGCTCTACAGGGTCTTGATCTCGCGCCGAAACAAACGATGGAGACGTTGAGAGAAGGAGCCGATATGGTTAAGGAGAGGACGCAGTGAGGCCATACGACAGAATGGATGGCATGGGCGCACGTCGCGATCTCGATGAGGTTGAGGTCGTCGAGGTCACGACGGCATACATCGCGCCGGTGACTGAGACGACTGAAGACACCGACGAGATCCGCGCGGACATTGAGCAGACACGCGCGGAAATGAGTTCTACCCTCGAAGCGATTCAGGAACGACTGAACCCGCAGACGGTCTCTGATCAGGTCGCTGAGCAGGTGAAAGAGACGGTAAGCCAGGTGACCGAGCACGTGAAAGAACAGGTGCGCGAAACCGTCGGCCACGTGACCGACCAGGTAAAAGGGCAAGTACACGACGCGACAATTGGAAGGGCAGAACACATGGTGTCGTATGCAACAGAGTCGGCACGCGAAGCCGGTTCGTCTGTGATGGATCGTATTCGTGCAAATCCTATCCCGGCCGCGCTCGTGGCACTCGGCCTTGGCTGGATGTATATGAGCGGATCCGGTGGCCAGCACAACAACAACAGGAATCGCTACCAGGGATCGCGCGGCGCCTATCGTGGCGAGCGCGATTTTGGGGGCCGTGGTTATGATGAGCGCGATGACTGGTCATATACCGATCAGTACCGCCCGGGTGGACGTGGCTATGGGGCGCGGGACTACGATGAGCGCGGCTCCGTCACTGGCTCCGCGCGCCAGGCTGTCGGTCAGGTTGGCCGTTCGGCACAACACGTCGGCAGTTCGGTGGCGCAGGGTGCGAGCAATCTCGGCAGCACGGTGGCAGACCGTGCCAATGACCTGAGCAGTTCCGTCGCGGAAGGCGCCAGTAACGTCGCCGGTACAGTCGCGGACCGTGCGGAAGATCTGACCAGCACTGTTCGTGATACGGCGTCGCGTGTGGGGGAGACCGTGCACGACCGAGCCCAGGACGTGACAGAAGGCGTTTCGTATGGCGCCCAGCGGGTCAGGAGCGGCTTCGAGGACATGCTGTACGAGAATCCTCTTGCGGTCGGTGCTATCGCCGCAGCGGTGGGTGCCACGATCGGCCTGCTTGCTCCCTCGACGGATCGCGAAAACGAGTTGATGGGCGAGGCGCGGGACAGTCTTGTACACAAGGCCCGTGATGTTGCCCATGACACCGTAGAAAAGGTTCAACGAGTTACCGAAGAAGTCAAGGACACGGCAAAGGATGAAGCCAAGGACCAGGGCCTGATCGCGTCGGGCAGTGGCCAACAATCGGTGGCGTCTCCGTCGTCTTCTCCGTCTGGACACAGCCATATCACAGGGCAGTCGAGCACCGGCCCGCGGTAAACCGTGACTCTCTGTTGTCAGCAGCGGCATGAACCCCGCTGCTGACAACACGTTGTAGTATGGCGGAGCGTATACCAGGTTTCCTGGAGCACCGTGTGTGAGGTCGCCGTAACTGCGCCTTCCTCTCCCTTAAGAGCCGGTTTGTGACAGACCGGTCAACACGACAGCCACTGAACTCACTCAGGGCAGTGTCGATGCCCCGTCGGGGCATCCCCGAGGGATGGCAATCAGGGCGCGCCGAGACGTATGGGCGTATAGCCCCTACAAACAACCAATCGGCAATGCGCCATCGCCCGTGCAGGCAACTCAGGTGCCCGATGATCTAACCGTCGGGACTCTTTGAACCGCCCCTGACGAGATCACAGATTACAGGCGAACGACTTTGAGCGACTGGATATGAGGTAGCGCGAGCAACTTCTGGTGAAGTTCGGTGCTTACAGGGTCATCGACGCCCAGCACCAGGAGCGCGTGTCCGCGTACTTCGAATCGGGCCACCTGCATAAACGAGATATTGACGTTCTGCTGACCGAGCAGCGTGCCAATTGCACCGATCATACCGGGGCGATCCTCGTGACGGCCAAAGAGCCAGTAGCCACCGTTGGGCTGGATATCCACCCAGAAGCCGTTGATCCTTACGATGCGTGGCTCATTGTGAACGAGCGTCCCCGCCACCTCCGTGATGCCCCGATCTGTTTCCAGTTGCACCGTGACGAGGTGCAGGTACGGCTCCACCATGGCGGTGTTCCGCTGCTCCTGGATGCTCAGACCGCGTTGTCGCGCGATCAGATCTGCATTGACAATGCTGACACGCGAGGCACTTACCGGCTCAAGCAGTCCCTTGGTGACTGCTGCACGGAGGGGAGTCGTGTCATGTTCGGCGACATCGCCATCATAATGAATACGGATACGTCGAAGCTGACCTTCACTCAGGACGGTGGCCAGGTACCCAATCTTTTCTGCCAGTGGTAAAAATGGACGCAGTGCCGTCGCTGACTCGGCGGAAACGACGGGAGCATTGACAGCATAGCGAGGCGCTTGCCCCCCAAGGATACCGATGACTTGCTCTGCCGCTTCGACGGCAACGGCGACCTGTGCTTCGGCGGTCGATGCTCCAAGGTGTGGCGTCACGATAATGCGCGGACTCCTGGCCAGTATCGTATTCGGGGCGGGCTCGGTCGTGAATACGTCTATCGCGGCTCCACCCAGGTGACCTGATTCAACGGCGTCGAATAAGGCCTGTTCGTCAACGATGCCGCCGCGGGCACAATTGATGATCCGTGCTCCATGCTTCATAGATGCCATACGCCGTGCGTCAATCAGCCCACGGGTGGTCTCCGTGAGCGGGGTGTGAACGGTGACGAAGTCTACCTGGTGTAGAACTTCGTCTAGCGACATCAGTTCCATCCCAAGCGCCCGTCGATTTTCGTCGGTTACAGGCACAAACGGGTCGTAGCCAATGAGGCGCATATCCAGGCCCTCGGCACGGCGGGCAACCTCACGCCCCACGCGGCCAAGGCCAACAATACCGAGGGTCTTCCCGCGCACCTCCACACCGATAAACTCGTTCCGACACCACTCTCCGCGGCGGAGTGATGCGTCGGCCTGAGGGATGTTCCGGGCAAGCGCGAGCAACATCGCAACGGTGTGTTCGGCCGCAGCTACCGTATTGCCTGCCGGCACGTTGACCACGACCACCCCGCGCTCGGTGGCGGCCACGACATCGATATTATCGACACCAACACCCGCCCGCGCTATCACCTGCAAGCGCGTGCCTGCCTCGATCACCGCGCGGGTCACTTGCGTCTCGCTCCGGACAATCAGTGCCTGATAGGAGCCGATGTGCGTACAGAGCTCTTGCTCGGGCATGCCCGTTCGCACATCCACGTGTGCGGCCTGTTCCAGGAGAGCGATACCTTCGGGAGCGATCCGGTCGGCAACGAGGACGCGCGTCATCCAGCGGTAACGGCGTGGGCACCCTGACGCAGGCGGGGGAGGATGGCTTCTAGACTGACCAGCACGTCTTCGATATCAGCCTCCTTGACATACCCCATGTGCCCGATGCGGAAGATCTTGCCAGTCAGGCCAGCTTGACCACCACCCAGCACGATGTTGCGTTCTGTCCGCATTGCCTTGCTCAGCGCGGAGCCATCGACACCTTCAGGCATTTTTACCGCAGTGACCAGGTCCGATGCATGCGACGGCTCGGCAAACAGTTGGAGTCCGAGTTGGGTGATACCCGCGCGCGTGAACTCGGCGACCCGACGATGGCGAGCGAATACTGCGTCCATCCCTTCGGCGTCCATCATGTCCAGACCGGCCTGGAGCGCGTAAAACACGCTGAGGGTGGGTGTGGTAAAGGTCTGATTTCGCTCCAGATAGCTCTTTGCACGCTTGAAGTCCCAGTAGTAACGCGGTAGTTTCGCGTTCCTGTTAGCTTCCCAGGCACGCTGGCTCACGGACACCATGGAGACGCCGGGTGGGACCATCCACGCTTTCTGCGAGCCCGAGACAAGGATGTCGATGCCCCAGGCGTCGGTCTCAATTGGCACGCCGCCAACGGAACTCACCCCATCGACAAGATAGAGTGCTCGCCCTCGTATGGCCTCGCCTACGGAGCGAATGTCGTTCATCACGCCCGTCGAGGTCTCGTTGTGGGTGATAAGCACTCCTTTCACATCAGGGTGCTGGTCCAGCAGCGAACTGACGTCGTTGGCGTCTGCCGCGTGACCCCACGGCACATCCATATGGATGACGTTGAGGCCGTATGCCTCACCGATCTCACGGAAACGATCCCCAAAGACGCCGATGGAGATGCCAAGGACGGTTTCACCCGGGGAAAAGCTGTTGACAACGGCCGCTTCCAGGCCACCGGTACCCGAGGAGGGGAAAAGAAAAAGATCCTGTTCGGTTTGAAACCACCGCTTCAACCGCTTTGTGACGTCCGTAATAATGGCCGCGAACTCCGGTCCGCGGTGGTTGATCATTTCACGTGTCCCGGCCTCGACCACCGCTGGAGGAAGCGGGGTTGGTCCCGGTATCCGTAGGTTTGTCACGCGGTTAGCTCCTTTCAGGTTTCAACGTGTCGAGTATACCATCACCCTCCTTCGTTCCTTTCTCTCGTGCCTTCCGTCGTCGATGGTAGAAGGGGAGCGCGGTGACGGAGCCTGGATGGCTCTGGTGACGGATCAGCGCCTGTACTGGCATCCCGGGTGTCGCCATGGTTCGCGTAACGTAGGCCATGGCAATGCTCCGGTCCAGTGTGGGACTGAGCGTCCCACTCGTTACCTCTCCGATCCGCTGGTCCCCTGCGAGGATCGATGTGCCAGCACGAGCGGGAGCGCGGGTATCGAGAAGAATACCCACGAGTGAGTCTTGAGGCTGGAGGCCACGATTGATTACCGCCTCGCGACCGACAAAGTCTCCTTTTTCCAACGCCACATACCGGTGGAGGTTCGCTTCCAGGGGACTCCGTTCGGACGTCAGTTCGTGTCCATACAGTGGCATTCCTGCTTCCGTTCGCAGCGTGTCACGGGCGCCGAGGCCAGCCGGCAGTATGCCCTCATCGCTTCCTTCGCGCAGAATTGCTTCCCAGAGGTGTTCTGTGTGATCCAACGGGCATATGAGTTCAACCCCATCTTCTCCCGTGTAGCCAGTGCGCGACACGAGGCACGGTATTCCCGCAATCACTCCGTCGGCGCAGTGGTAGTACCGTATGCCCCGGATGGGCGCTTCCGCGAGGCGTTCAACGATGCCGCGAGCTCGTGGACCCTGGACGGCCAGCATACCGGTGGCGGGTGACAGATCGTCCAGGGTCACGTTGCCAGCCAGGTGCTGGCGCAACCACGCAGCGTCAGTATCCGCGTTGCTTGCATTGACGACGAGCAGATAGTGCTCGCGCAGGCGATACACCAGGATGTCGTCCATGACTCCCCCGTCTTCGTGGAGGAGTAGGCTGTACTGGGCTTCCCCGACATCGAGCGCGGCGACATCGCTGGTCACCATGCGCTGGAGAAAGGGCAGGGCTCCCTCGCCGCGCACCGCAAGCCTGCCCATGTGACTGACATCAAAGGTGCCCGCGCTTGTTCGGACGGCCCGATGCTCCGCCAGGATGCCACTGGCATAGTTGATGGGCATATGCCAGCCGCCAAACGGGGCGAGCCGCGCGTTAAGCCGCGTATGGATGGAGTGAAGGATCGTTCTTCGCATTGTGTCGTCGGTCGTCGCCATGTGTCCAATCTCTCTACGGGTAGCCATCGCATATGGATTGCGGCGTCATCACTATCACACGTGATCTGGTGACAGGCGGTTCAGCATGACGAGGTTGTTGCGGTGTACCAGTTCGGGGCCGAAGGTGTACCCCAGAAGGGTCTCTATCTCGTCGGACCGACGGCCGGCAATGATGGTGGCGTCGGACGCATCATAGTTAGACAGCCCGCATGCTATCACACGGCCATTGCCATCCCTGAGATGGACAGCGTCACCCCGCGTAAAGCGTCCGTGCACGTGGCGTATGCCAGCGGGAAGCAAACTCTTGCCCCGCTCTGCTATTGCCACAATCGCGCCGCTGTCAAGGGTCAGTTCGCCTTTGCTGGCCAGACCGGAAGCAAGCCAACGCTTCCGGCTTTCCATCCCGGTACCTGAGGGATGGAAGGTGGTGCCTACCTTCTCGCCCAGGAGCACTCGCAGCAGTATATCGGGTGTATTGCCCTGGCAAATCACCATGGTCGTACCCCACCGCATGGCGCCACGGGCAGCCTGGAGCTTCGTTGCCATCCCGCCGGTGCCATGGCGCGTTCGCGTCACGCCCGCCGCCTTTTCAATCCCGGTGTCGATCTCATAGACATCGGGGATGAGTTGTGCCGCAGCGTCAATTCGCGGGTCGGCGGTGTACAGCCCCCCCGTGTCGGTAAGCAGTACGAGGAGGTCGGCATCGATGACGTTCGCCACCATGGCTGAGAGATTATCATTGTCGCCTAGCCGCAGTTCATCTACCGCCGTCACGTCATTTTCATTGACAATCGGGAGGACGTCGAGCTCCAGTAAGGCGAGCAGGGTGTTCCGTGTGTTGAGATATCCCTGGCGATCGGCGAGATCCCGCTTCGTCAACAGTGTTTGTGCCACGGTGATGCCGTAGGGCCGAAACAACTCCTCATACATGTGCATGAGGACAGATTGTCCCACTGAGGCGAGCACCTGTTTTGCCGGTACGTCCTTCCGCCCGGCCGTAAGCGCGAGCCTGCTACGACCGGCGGCCGCCGCGCCAGAGGTGACGAGCACGACCGTATGCCGCTGATCCCGCACGCCTGAGATCTGACGGGCCAGGTCCTCGAGCGCTTCTCGGTCGAGGTGTTCCGTTCCGCGTGTCAGGGTGGTGGTTCCGACTTTGACAACAACCGTACTACGCCGCAGTGTCGTTAGCCTTTCGTGCTCATCTGTTCTGCCAGCGCGACGAGCGTGCGCACGCCCACGCCGGTGGGACCGCGAACAACTGCGCCCGTCGTTTTGTCGGACCACACGGTACCGGCGATATCCATGTGAGCCCAAGGTGTATTTCCCGCGAACTCACCGATGAAGAGAGCGGCTGTGATCGGACTCGCAGGCCGACCGCCGGAGTTTTTGATATCGGCCACGTCGCTCTTGATCTGCTCCCGGTACTCCGGGAACAATGGCAATTGCCAGAAACGTTCCCCTGCGGTTTCCGCCGCGTGCAGTACGTCGTTCGCCCATGCCTGGGGACGACCGAACAGGCCAGTGGTTACATGTCCGAGGGCGACAACGCACCCACCCGTCAGCGTCGCGACATCAACCATGTGGGTTGCTCCACGCTGGAGGGCAAGGGTCAGTGCGTCTGCCAGCACGAGACGCCCCTCTGCATCGGTGCTGATCACTTCGATGGTCTTCCCGGCCATGCTGCGGATCACGTCGCCAGGTCTGAATGCCCGACCGCCCGGCATATTTTCGGCTAGTGCGAGGATGCCGGTCACTGTGATCGATGGTTTGAGTTCGGCGATCGCCTGCATTGCCCCATACACCGCTGCTGCGCCGCCCATGTCATCTTTCATTTTGTGCATCTCGGCGGCAGGCTTGATCGAGATGCCTCCGCTGTCGAAGGTGATGCCCTTTCCGATCAGCGCGAGATGCGTACCAGGATCGTCACTGCCCCGGTAGGAAAGTATGACGACGCGCGGGGGTAGTTGACTTCCTTGGGACACTGCCAGCATAGCGCCTGCCCCCAACGCTTCCAATGCTGGTTCATCCAAAATTTCACATCCCAGTCCGGAGTGACGGGCCATGGCTTCGGCTCTGTCCGCGAAGTGGAGGGGTGTCAACTGGTCGCCGGGTTCGGCGATCAACGTACGAGCCTCGTTGGTGGCTGTTCCGATGATCACCCCGCGTCGGATAGCAGCGTCAAGATTGGCGCCTTCTTGTTCGTTTTGAAGCAAGGTCAGGTGGTCAATAGGCCTGGTCGCCCGGTGCTGACGGTACAGATCGGGCTGAAAGCACGCAAGGAAGGCGCCTTCGGTAACTGATGCGGCTTCGGTAGGATCAAGCGGGGAGCGTAGCAGGTAAGCCGCGTGCCGTTGATTGCGGTCGTGAAGGGCACGCACGGCAACTCCTGCCAGTGCTCGTGTCCGAGACGGCGTGATGTCGTGCGCGGCGCCCGCGTTGATGAGGAGGAGGACCGGCTCGTCCGTCGCTCCCGATGGGTAGAGTAAGGCTGTATCGTGCAGGCTTGCACGGAGGGCGCTTTTGGCCGTAGCGGCGACCACGCGAGCACGAGCTGATTCCCAGGGGATGAAGGACATGTCTCCCTGGCGCTCGCCATCATATATAGGGAGGATAATGACATCGGCATCGGTAAACGTGAGCGGGTGTCGATCCACCTGGAGCTGGGTTGCTGGCTGTGTGTGCATCGTGCCTTTCTTCAACGCGCTAGGTCCACTCCCTGTCCCTCGAGTGAGGAGGACCGCCCTGGTGCTAATGGACGATTTGAGACGGAGGTTGTGCGGCGACGCGATCGAGCAGCGCGCGAATTGCCGCGATCGTATGCCGGGCCGCAAGGAGAGGTTCGTGCCCTCCCTGCTCAACAGCGAGGAATCCCGTGAAGCCGGCATTTCGGAGAGCGAGTATGATGGCAGGATAGTCGAGTAAGCCGTCGCCCAGCAGAGCGGGGCGATAGCGCTGCTCCGCTCCCGGTCCATCCGAGTCGTCTTGCGAGACCGGTGCCAGGTCTTTTACGTGTACATACCTGATGTGTCTGGCGAGCAGCAGGATATCGTGTTCCCCGATGGCGTGCCCGGACGCGTACATATTCGCGGGGTCCAGCAGTAGTCCAACGGAGGGACGGTCAATGGCGGAGATGAGCCGCTGTGCTCCCGCCACTGAATCACAGAGCGATCCGGGAAGCGTCTCTATCAACAGTGTCAATCGACTTGACTCTAGCAAGTCAGCGGCACGTTGGAACCACGAAATGGCGCGGTTCCAGGTATCGGCATCAGCATCGGCTGCTGACGGTCCCCCGGAAAACTGTCGAATGAGGGGCGCGCCCAGTTCGTGTGCCAGTGCCACGTGGCGCTGTAGCAACTCAAGCTGGCACGCAGCGGCGCCGTCGTCCAGATGGCTATAACCACCACTACGGGTGACGAGACACGGGCAGACCAGTCCGTGGTCATCTAGCGCGCTCCTGACCTGTCGTGCTGCCGCGGGACCGCCATCTACGGTGAGATGGGGAGCGTGGGCCGCCACCTCCAGCCCCTCATAGCCCAGCCGCGCCGTCTGTTCAGCTATCAGCGTGACGGACGGTTCTTCAAAAATGCTAGTCGATAGCGCCAGATGCACGGCCGGTTGAACCTCATGTTGTCTCGTGCGGACCGTTGGCTCCGCCGCCCCATGTGGCATGATACGCGGGGGGGACTAACAACGCTACCGTCGTGGCGCGGAGGGGATACGGAATGACGACACGCGACGATCTCTCACGCGGGCAAGGATCACTCTTCGGGGAAGCGCCAGCGCCTCGCCTGGACGATCCCCATGCGCCGCTTGCCGCGCGTATGCGGCCCCGTGTCCTGGATGATGTGATCGGCCAGGAGCACCTGCTGGGGACTGGCCGTCCGCTGCGTCGGGCGATCGAGAGTGGTCAGCTTGGCTCCGTTGTACTCTGGGGCCCCCCGGGCACCGGTAAGACCAGTATCGCGAGCGTGTTGAGTCGGCACCTGACGGCCACGGTGCATATGCTCAGCGCGGTAACGTCGGGCGTGGCGGACCTCCGCAAGGTGATTGAAGAGGCGCGCAAGAGCCGACACGGCCAGGTACGCACCGTGTTGATTGTTGACGAGGTACATCGGTGGAACACGGCCCAGCAAGATGCCCTCCTGCCGAGCGTAGAGCAGGGTACCATCATATTGATTGGGTTAACGAGCGAAAATCCGTACTTTGACTTGATTCCGGCCCTCCGTTCACGGCTTCGTATCTTCCATCTCAATCCACTCTCTGATGCTGACGTATTTCGCGTTCTCGAACGCGCGCTGGCGGATTCCGAACACGGGCTTGGTGGAATCGGCGTGCGGGTGGATCGGGACGCGCTCGAATTTCTGGTGCAAACGTCGGGGGGTGACGCCCGCATCGCGCTGACCGGCCTGGATGCGGCAGTGAGTCTCGCGACAGGCGTGGCTGACACGGAACCTCGCGTTACGAAAACGGTCGTTGAAGAGGCGATCCAGCGGCGGGGACTGCGCTACGACCGAGCCGGCGATGACCATTATCAGTCGATCTCCGCGCTCATCAAGTCCATCCGTGGGAGCGATCCTGACGCCGCGATATTTTGGCTGGCAAAAATGCTGGCCGCTGGAGATGATCCGCGGTTCATAGCACGGCGGCTCGTCATCTCCGCCTCTGAAGATACCGGCACCGCCGACTACCGTGGCATCGTTGTTGCAGAGGCAGCAGCGCGCGCGGTTGAGCATGTGGGTATGCCTGAGTCGCAGTACATTCTGGCACACGCCGTTCTCTTCCTTGCCAGCATTCCGAAGTCGAACGCGGCGGCAAAGGCGCTCTGGGCCGCTCAGGCAGCGATCGAACAAGGCGCCAACCTCGAGGTGCCGCTGCACCTACGCAACAACGCACATATCTGGTCCAAGGAACCCGGCTTTGGGCGGGGATACGATTACAGCCATGACCACGCCGACACCGACGCCGAACGATACCGGCAACGCTATTTGCCCGATGGCGTCGACGCCCGTTTTTATGCTCCGGGATCGGGAGGTGATGAAGCAGCGTTGCGGGAGCGTCTCGATGCCATTCGGACGTTGCGCGAGGTGACGAATGCACCGAACGGGCCTGCCGATGGCGTGTAGATCGTGCTCAGCCGTCCCCAGGTGCTCATGTATGGGCACGATGATCGTTGCACGTCGGCGTGCGCGTGCCGCCTGACACGCGTCGTGACGCACTGGGCGTTGACATGAAGCCTGGGCAGCCCCTATAGTGCGCTGTACTCGCTACCCCTGGACGAGCGATCACGATGGCGACGAGGAGACGACCAATGCCCCCAAGAGAAATAGCACGCCCCGCCGAAATCGTACTGGTGCGCAGTGGCGACTGCGCCGCCACGCAGATGCCCCATGGCCAGGAGGTCCGTGACAAGGGGATGCGCGGCGAGCGCAGCTACGAAGTTGAACTGACGGAACATGGCGTTGACCAGGCGCAAGCGGTCGGAAAATATCTTGCTGAAAGATCAGAACCTTTCGATGCCATCTTTGCCTCACCCTGGCGGCGGGCCACGCATACGCTGGATCTGATTCTCGAGGCGCTCTCCGAGGATGAGCGGACACGCCTCGCTTCTGAGATACGCATGGACGAGCGCCTGCGCGACCGTGACCCTGGCATCACTGCTTTCCTCGACCGAGAAGATATTGCTCAGCGCTATCCAGAGGAGTTGCGGCGGCTTGACCTGGAGGGGCCCTACTTTTATCGGCCGTCCGGGGGAGAAAGCTGGGCTGATGTGACAACGCGCTGTTTTAGCATCATCAACACGATTTTTCGCGACCGATGGGACCAGCGGGTACTGGTCGTCACGCACGGCCTGGTCATCCTGTCGATCCGCAAGATCCTTGAGCGCCTGGGCCACGAGCGCCTCCTTGAAATCGTCGAATACGACCTGCCGCTCACCTGTTCGGTGAGCCGGTTCGAGCCGCTTCCCGGCCATGCTCAGTCCGGGCGTATGGCCATGGTGGAGTGGAACCACGTTCCCTATGGCGCGGAGTATGACGCACACAACGTTGGTCTGGAGCAGAACTCCTCCATGCAAGGGTGGCGCCTGCATCTTACCTAAAGTAAAGCCACGACGGGAGCTGCAGCATGAGTGGTAGGCTGGAAGGAGGTGAACAAGGGTGTGAGGAGCAAAGATGGATGCGTTGCGGGAGGATCTGGCGCGCTGGGGCTTGGACGGACGG
>JAABUZ0100002603.1_pt1 | contig 29439 bp, 32 predicted proteins | sample 5562091 | NCBI WGS metagenome assembly JAABUZ01 (sample SAMN12813069, study PRJNA571459) | rock metagenome | isolation source: Antarctica rocks | place: Antarctica: Victoria Land, Linnaeus Terrace sud | collected 2015-12-21
GGGACGAGCGGGACATGCGACACCTCAGGGCAGCAGCGGGCCCCGACCTTCGCCCCGAGCACGCCGTCCCGCAAGCGCCCCCAGCCGTCAGTCCGATTTAGATGCGTTCGCCCTGCCGTCGCAACGGCGAGCCGCGCGGCATCGACCCGGCGACGGAGCAACAAGACGTCGAGCGCCGGACCGTGCGCGGCCGGTTGGCGGAAGGCCGGTTGACGGGGGAGCGCGACGGGCACGGCGCGAAGTTGGCGTTATCGAACGCCGGACGGTCCGGCCCGCGGAGGACGCGACGCCGCGACGGCCGGCCACGGCATCTCGCACGGGGTACACAGCCGGCTTGCGAGAGTCCGCCCAGGACGAACCACGTACGCAGGGGTTACGGAGTGCCCGACGCGATTTCACTGCGCGACGTCGGCGCGCGGCTCGGGGTCGTCGCGTTGCTGATCGCGCTGAACGCGTTCTTCGTCGCGGCGGAGTTCGCCCTCGTCGGCGTCCGGCGTAGCCGCATCGACCAACTGGCGGAAGAGGGCGACCGCGCCGCCCAGCTGGTCCAACGGATCCTCGGCCAGCTCGACGTCTACATCTCCTCGGCTCAGCTCGGCATCACGCTCGCCTCGCTCGGGCTCGGTTGGATCGGTGAGCAGACGTTCGCCATGGTGATCGACGCGGGGTTCGCCGCACTCGGCTGGGTCGCCCCGTCGGTCGCGACGCATACTGTCGCGGCGACGATCGCCGCGTACGTGGTCCTCACCGCGCTCCACATCACGATCGGCGAGCAGACGCCGAAGTCGGCCGCGATCGTCCAGGCGGAAACGGTGGCCCGGTTCGTCGCCCGCCCGCTCCTCGTCTTCACGGCGATCATGGGGCCGTTCATCCGCGTGCTAAACGGGGCGAATAACGCCCTCCTGCGCACGCTGCGGCTGCCCGCGGTCACCGAGCAGAGCCACGTCCACTCGCCCGAAGAGCTGCGCATGCTCGTCATGCAGGCCCGCGCGCACGGCACGCTCGACGAGAGCGATTCGGCCATGCTCGCCGGGGTCTTCGATTTCCACGAGAAGCGGGCATACGACGTCATGCGCCCGCGCACCGAGGTGGCCGCGCTCGACGTGGACGCGACGGAGGCGGAGGTGTGGGCCACGCTGCGCAGCGAACGCTACTCGCGCTACCCGGTCTACCGCGACACGCTCGACGACGTGGTCGGGGTCTTCCTCGCCAAGGATCTGTGGCTGCGCGACCCGGCCGACCAGCGCGCGTTCGTGCTCGCCGACTACCTGCGCGAGGCGGTCTATGTGCCGAGTACCCGGGCGGCGGAGCGGGTGCTGGACGACCTGCGACGGACGCGGGCGCAGCTGGCGGTCGTGCTCGACGAGTACGGCGGCACGGCGGGGATCGTGACGATGGAGGACCTCGTCGAGGAGGTGATCGGCGACATCAACGACGAGTACGATCAGCGCGAACGTGAGGCGGTCGAATTCGACGGGATCCTCGAACTGGCCGGCGCGCTATCACTCGTCGACGTGCGCTCGGACTACCACCTCGACGTCCCCGACGGCGACTGGACCACGCTCGGCGGCTACGTCTTCAGCCAACTCGGCAAACTGCCGCACGTGGGCGACCGGGCCACCTTCCCGGGCGGGGAGTTCGAGGTGGTCGCGATGGACGGGCGGCGCGTGGCCGCGGTCCGCGTGCACCGCGCGGCACCGGCCACGGTGGGCGCGGGTACCGGGCACGGCATGGGACACGGGGCGGAGGGGGGACGATGAACGAACGAGGCAAAGCGGGCATCCTGCGCCGCGGCGGCGTCGCCGTCGCCCTGCTCGGCGCCGCGTGCCAGGGCGGCTGCCAGCCACGAGCTACGGGCGCGACCGGATCGCAGAGCACCGCGCCACCAGCCGCGCGCGCCGACGCGCCGGCCGATAGCATCGCCGTGCGCGGCCCCGCCGGGGTGGCGGCAGACCGCTTCCCCGCCCCGTCGCGGCCGGTGTCGAGCATCGTCGCGCCACACTGGAGCGACGAGGACGACCGCGACCAGGCCGGCGAAGCGGAACGGGTACTCGCCCTCGCCGGCGTGCAGGCGGGCACGCAGGTCGCGGACATCGGCGCGGGCGACGGCTACTACACGGTGCGCGCGGCCCCCATCGTCGGGCCGACCGGCCGCGTGTGGGCGGAGGACATCGAAGCGCGGTACCTCGAGCTCCTCCGGAACCGCCTCCGCACCCGCCCACAGCCGAACGTGATTCTCGCGCTCGGCGAACCGCACGACCCCCGCCTTCCGCCCCGGTCGGCGGACGTGGCGCTGCTGATCCACATGTACCACGAGATCGCGCAGCCGTTCGGCCTTCTGTACAACCTGTACGCGAGCCTGCGCCCCGGCGCGCGCGTGGTCATTCTCGACACGACCCGGCCGACGGACCGCCACGGGACGCCCCCCGCCCTCCTCCGCTGCGAGATGTCCGCGATGGGATACCAGGAGACGCGACACGAAGCGACGGGGCCGGGCGAGTACGTCGCGGTGTTCGCGCCGCCGGCCACGCCCGCCGCGCTCACCGCCCCGGAACGGGTCGCGGGCCGACTCGCCGCACTCGGCTGCGCCCGCATCGCGCAGCAGACGGCGGGCGGCGCGTGAGCCCGCCCGTGCGCCGGCCCGTGCGCCCAGAATGACCGGACCCGGATGAGCGAACGCGACGCGACGACCGACGCGCTCGTCGTCGGCCCGGGGCTGGCGATTCCGCGCGCCGAACTGGAGGTGAAGGCGACGCGCGCGGGCGGCCCGGGCGGACAGCATGTGAACACGTCGAGCACGCGCATCGAACTGCGGTGGAACGTGCGCACGTCGCGCGCGCTGGACGACGCGCTGCGCGACCGGCTGCTCGCGCGGCTCGCGAACCGGCTCGACAGCGACGGCGGCGTCCGGGTCGTCGCCAGCGAGTACCGGTCGCAGCGGCAGAACCGCGAGGCGGCGGAGGCGCGCCTCGCGGCGCTCGTGCGCGCGGCGACGGCGGTGCCGAAGCGCCGCAAGCCGACGAAGCCGACGCGCACGTCGATCGTGCGGCGGATCGAGGGCAAGCGGCACCAGAGCGAGAAGAAGTCGTCGCGGCGGCGGGTGGACGACTAACTGAGGGCGCCGCGCCGCGGCCTCGGGGTCACCGCGCGCCGCCGAGGCGGTCGACGAGCGCCGCCGCGGCGCCGTCGAGGGTCACCGCGTTGACGCGCGGGAGCACCCGTTCGTCGGCGAGGCGCTGGACGGCTCTCCGGAAGACGCCGAGCGCCGCGGTGGCGGCTTGGGGATTGGTGTCCGAGAGGTGACGGAGTGCGGTGCTCAGCTGTGCGTTCAGGGCGACGCATTGGCCGCCCAGCCGGCCGGCGGCGCTCTCGCACGCGGCGTCGGTGAGGAGCGTTAGGCGGTTGAGGAGTTCGCTGGTGGTGACAGTGACGGTAGCCCTGCGTAATGCCGGGAGTCCCTCCGTCGCGTCTTGCCGGACCACGTAGACGCCATCGATTTGACCCGGGTCCGAACCGGCGAGGTCCTCGAGCAGCGGTTGGAGCTCGGCGATCAGCCCCCGCGAAGCGACGTATGCCAACTGCGCCCGTACGGCGGGTGACGGGTGGGCGGCGAAGTTGAGCAACCGCCGGAGTACCCGCGCAGAATCCAGTCGTGTGAGGCGCGATCCGAATCGCGAGTACATCAACGCATACGTTTCCACCACATCGGACGCCCGATCTTCTCGGGTCTCCGCGAGCGCGTCGAGGGCCGGCATCACTGCGGTCCCGTGCTTGGCCACGAACGCCGCGACGCCCGAGGAGATGCCAAGTCCGTCGAGCTTCAGAACATCCGGGATTGCCCGAGCGTCGTCGGTGCGAACGCCGGTGAGCACGAGGTCGACGAGGTACTCGCCAAAATCCTCATCGCCGGCGTGATCTACGCCCGCGCTCGCTTCGCGCGTGAGCAACTCCAACACTGGTGTCACGAGCGCACCCGGAAGCGCGGCGGGGTAGGCGGTGTTGATTCTCGCGAGTGCGGCGTGGCGCTCGTTCCAATCAGCCGACGACAGGGCGGCCCCGACGGAGTCCAACGCGGCGGGTACCAACCCGACCTCCGACGCCGACGGCTGCGCACGCGCGAGTCGCACGCGTGGTCCAGTGACTGTTGACGCCGCCGCGGCGAACGCGACGACGTACGTTAGGCGTGTGCAGCGGCGCCGCACCCGTTCGGGGGCGGAAGCGTGGTGTGCGTACGTTGGCCTGCGCATGCGGGATTTGAGCGAGGGTGAGAGATCGGGGAGAGCTACGCGGCGCGCTGGCGGCGCGCCGTTACGCGATGGGCAACGCTCACCACCCCTTGGGGCAGTTCGGGGCTCCGGTGCGCCAATCGGCGTGCACATGGTCGGTCGTGCTGATGTTGCGCGGCTCCGCACACGCGTTCGCGCGCTTCGCCAGATCACGAAGCCGGCTCCAGGTCGAAGCGTTGCGGTACGTCCGGATGTCCACCGCCGTCCCGTACTGGTGCTGGCTGAGCAACGCCGTCGCCGCGCCGCCGGAGACGCTGACGTGGAAGCGGTGGTGCGCGGGGTTCCGGAAGACGCTGCTGAGCGACAGCGTGCCGCGCGCGCCCGCGTCCAACTCGTTGAGTTTGGCGAGCAGCGCCGGCGTGAGCACCGCGACACCGTAGTCGCCCTTGTTCAGGTCCGACCAGTTGAACCGCGTGAGGCCGACGATTTCGGAGGGCTTCCTCACGTGGTTGGCTTCCGGCACCGGGATCCCGAAGTCCACGTACTCCTGCCGCAGCACGTCCACCTCCCGCTGCCGCACGACGGCCGAGTCGCGGACCGCGGGCCGGCCGGCCTCCGCCGGCAGCTCGGCGACGACCTTGAACGCGAGGGCCCGGGCGGAGAGCGGCGAGCCGTGCGGGAGGCGCCAGCGGACCGTCGTCTGCTGCGGGACGTCGGCGGCGGACTGCGTGCCGTTAGGCGGCGGGGTGGTCGGCGCGGCCGCGCGCGCGGCGTCGGCCGGGTCGTCCAGCACCGCCCACGTGACCGAGGGCGCGAGCTGCCCCGGCGTCGCCTCGGCGCCGAACCCGAGCGTCCGCTCGGCGCGGAGCGTCGTGAACGAGCCTTCGGGGTTCGGCCCCCGTGCGGACACGATTCGCACGCGGCGCGACGAGTCGGGAGACGAGCCCGACCCCGGGTTCGTGGGGAACGCGCACATCATGCTGCGGGCGCAGCACGTTTCGCCACTCGCGTCGCAGATGCACTGGTCGTTGGTGGCCGTGCACGGCGGCGCGCCGGGCGGCGCACAGACCGTTTCGGACTGGCAGAGCACCACGTCGGCCCGCGGCCGCGTGGGGGTGACGGGGGCCGCGAGGTCGGCGCAACTCGTCGCGGCGGCGATGAGTGCCGGCACGAGCGCGGCGAGCAGGGAGAACGGGAACCAGCGACGTCGACGGGGCGCGCGCGACACGGCACTTCCTGGCGTGAGGGGAGAAGGACGCCTCCACCGGCGGCGGAGCGGGCCGCCAACATCTCACGCCCCCGCACCGTGCGACTATGCCGTTTTGTTGCAGGGTGGGCCGAAACGACGCGCGGCGCGCCCCGGGTCGGCCGAAGCCGAGACCGGGGCGCGCCTCGCTGCCACCTGAGAGTGCGCGCGTGGCGCGCGGCTACCGGCCCGTGAGCGACACCCCGAGGTGGTACGTCACGAAGTCGGCCCGCCCGCGCAGCGCGAGCGAGTTCGGGTCGACGTCGGCGGGGACGGCGCCGGGCGCGAGGTAGTTCACGTTGTTCACGCGCTGCCAGCGCGCGCCCACGTCCACGTACGCCACACGGCGCCCGGCGCCCCCGAGCCGGAAACGCACCCCGCCGCCCGCGGCGCGCGCGAGCGCCCAGTTCGACAGGTCCGTCGACTGGAACTGGCGGTTGAGGCCGTAGGGGTCGCCGTAGAGCGCGTACTGCAGCGACGTGGTCGTCGTGAAGTTGGCGCCGCCGACCGTTGCGAAGCCGTACGGGCGCACGGGGCCGAGCGGGATCGTGATCTGCGGGCCGACGCCGAGCCAGAAGATGTCGTTGCTCGTCGTCTGTCGGAGTTGCGTGGCGAGGAAGCCGAAGCCCGGCTGCGTGGTGCGGAGCGACGTCGTGCCGTAATTCTGTGCGCCGCCTTCGACGCGCAGGCCGAAGACGCCGGCCGGGTCGGCGGCGATCGACGCGAAGCCCGCCACGCCGAAGCCGACGCGTCCGCCGCGGCGGAAATCGCCGAGGGGCTGGCTCACGGCGACCGAGAGTCCGCCGCCGAGTCGGCGCGCGAGCGACGAGCGGCGGGGCGCATCCTCGTCGTCGGGGAAGGCGTCGTGGCCGAAGCCGTCGCGGGCGAGGGCGCCGTCGACGGTGTCGCGGAACGCGGCCGAGTGGGCGCGGATCGCGCCGGGGTCGGCCGCGGACCGTGCCGGCGTGGGGGCGGGAGTGGCCTGTGCGCCGAGCACGCGCGGGCCAACGCCGCCGAAGACCAGCAGCGTGGCGAGGGTGGACCGAACGACCGAGGTGCGCAAGAAAACCTCCGGGTGAGCGCTGCTCGCAACATACCCGTCGGCCCGGGGGTTCGTTCGCTCGGCGCGCGGGTTATGGCGTGGCGGCTTGGAACCCGGCCGTCGTGACGCGCGTGGGGTCGGGGTCGGGGTGCCACACGCCGTCCCACACGCGGGCGCTCACGACCTGCACCGTCCGCGGCTGGACGCGCACCGTGCCGAGGGCGAGGCGATGGTCGCCCGCGTCGAGGGCGAGGGTGTGCGTGCCGGGCGCGAGATGCAGACGGACGACCTGCACCTCGGCCGGGAGCAGGTGCCACGACCGCGTGTCGGCGCGCTCGACGACGGTGCCGAACGCGGCGGCGAGGTCGCCGAGCGAGCGGTCGGTGCGGTCGGCGCTGTGGACGAGGGAGGCCCGGAGTGCCGCGCGGGCGACGAGGCGCGCGAGGCGGGCGGAGCGGTCGCGCTTGAAGTCGGAGGCGACGGCGAGCGAGAGGTCGCCACTGACGAGTGGCGGGACGGCGGACCGGGTGGCCGCGGCGCTGGTATCGGCCGGGGCGGCGTCGACGAGCACGCCGCCGACCGGGGCGAGGGCGGCGGGGCGGCGGTAGGCCGGCCAGGCGAGGGTGAACAGTCGCCAGCGGCGGTCGTCGTCTTCGGCGTCGTCCAGGCGCCGCGTCCGCGACGGCTCGCGGGGCTGCTCGCGCGACGGCTCGCCCGGGCGGCGCGTGGAGGCCGGCACGACGCGTGGCGCGCCCGCGGGCGCCGGGGTGACCGGGACGACGGCCGCGCGCGGCGCACGCGCGGCGGCGGGGCGGGCGGCGGCCGGGGCGGACGGGACCGCGTTGGGCGCGGACGTGGTAGGCGGAGCCGTGTTAGGCGCGGGCGTGTTAGGCTGGGCCGGATCGTCCGCGGGTGTGAGGCGCAGTTCGGGGAGCGGGGTCCCGGCCCAGAGCGCGTCGTTGCCGCGCAGCGCGAGCTCGACCTGCTGGCGGAGCGTGTCGGCCGAGGCGAACGCGTCGCCGCCGCGGGCGGTCCAGACGCGGAGCCGCTCGCCCACGCGGTGGGCGACGAAGCCGCGCTCGAGGACGACCACGACGTCGCCGGCCGCGGCGGACGCCGGAGCCGGGTCGGTCAGGCGTGCGCCGAGTGCGGCGGCGTTGCGGTAGGCGACGTCGGCGTCGTTCGCGGCGCCCGCGGCTTCGAACACCGCGCCCGCGACGTAGCGCAGCGCGGCCCGCGCGCCCACGTCGAGCGTGTCGCGCTCCCCGTCGTAGCGCTGGAGGAGGAGCGACATCCGGCGCGCCTCGACGGCCGCGTCTTCGGTCGCGCCGGCGCGGAGGTAGGCGAGCGCGGCGTAGTAGTGGATGAAGAGGCGCTCGTTCTGCCCCGGCACGTAGGGGAGCGCGCGGTCGTTGCTCGCGAGGGCCATCGCGCCCCGGGAGAGGCGCTTCGTGACGCGGTCGTCGGCGAGCGCGGCCGCGCGGGCGAAGGCGGCCGCGCTCGCGCGCCAGCGGCCCGCGTAGTAGGCGGCCGTCCCGCGGTCGAGGTCGCGGAGCAGGTCGTCGCCGGGGGCGTCCGCGTCGGGCGCGCCGCGTTCTTCCGCGTCTGCGCCCGCGGCGACGCGCGTCGTGTCCCAGCGGCCGGCGGCGAGTGCGTCGCGGCGGGCCTGCTCCGACCATTCGAGGCCGGAGGGGGTGACGGGCACGGGGCGGATCATCTCCCCCGCCCCGTTGGCGAGCGCGGTGATGCCGGCGCACGCGCCGAGCGCGGCGAGCGCCGCGCCGAACGCGACCGCGTACAGCGCGGCCGCGCGCGCGCCGGCGCCGACCCCGCGGCGGACGGGCTGCGTTCGGCGGGCGGGCGGCACGTCGGGGGCCGGCTTAGCGCGTCTGCCGTTCGAGCACGACCACGCGCTGCTGTGCCCGCGCGATCGCCTCGGCCAGCCGGGCGTTCGCCCGGCCGGTGGCGTCGATGCGTTCGAGTTCGAGCGTCTGCAGGAAGCGCTGGTAGCGGATGCGGGCCTCGACGGGGCGGAGCTGCAGGTCGAGCAGGGTCGCGACGCGGTACTCGAGCATCGCGTCGGCCGGGGTGAGGGCGAGCGCGCGGTCGTAGCGGTCGAGCGCGCCCGCCCGGTCGCCCGCCGCGTTGTAGGTGTCGCCCTCGCGGACGAGCGCCTCCGCGGTGGCCCGCGCGCGGCCGGCGGCGGTGGCGTCGTCGGGGGTGCGGACGACGCGGAGGCCCTGCGGCTCGCGGTAGGTCACGCTCGTCACGCGCCCGTCGACCAGCTGCACGAGGGCGAGCTCGGCGGTCGCGTCGCGCGGCGGGGCGGCGGGCGCGGCCGGGACGAGGGTCGTGACCGGGCCCGCGCGGCGGGCGGACCACGCGGTCGGCGCGGCGCGCGACGCGGCGTAGACCTGCGCCTCGCGCATGCCTAACGCGACCTCGCCGCGGGCGAGGGCGTCGCAGACGGCGGCGTCCGCGGTCGCGCCCGGTCCCGCGCAGCCCGCGGCGGCGTCGGCGGCGCGCGCGTCGGCGTCGGCGCGGTCGGCCTGCTGGGCGGCCGCGGCGGCCGCGCCTAACGCGGCGCCGTCGGCGGCGGGGACGCGGGCGCCGTTGACGAGGACGGGCGCCTCGTGGATGCGGCGCGGGCCGTTGCAGGCGGCGAACGCGGCGGCGAGGGCGAGCAGCGGGAGCGCGGCGCGGAACGTGGCGCGGCGCGCCGCGGCGGGTGTGGGCATGGGGCGGCTCCTCACGGGGTCGGGTGTGGGCCGCTACCAGCCGAAGCGGCGGCGGTCGACGTACTTCTTGATGCGCTGCTGTCCCACCCAGACCTTCGCGTTGGACTCGAGGTCGATGAGCGTGGCGTCGACCTGGTAGTAGACGACGCGCTCGCGGCCCTGCGCGTCCTCGATCGCCTGGACGTCGCCCTGGAGCATGTACTGCGCGCCCTGCTCGCGGGCGAGGCGGACGCGGGTGTCGGCGGTGGCGTTCTGCTGTTGGTCGGCGCGTTCGGCGCGGACCTCGCCGCGGTCGGCGGCGCTCGCCACCACGCTCACCGCGCCCGAGCCGACGAAGGCGCGTTCGACGTCGCGCACGAAGGCGTCGACGGGGATGTGCTCCATCGTCGCGTTGGCGAAGCGGCCGACGATCACCGCGGGCGGGCGGCCGGCGCGGGCCGCGCTCGCGCGAGGGAGCCAGTCGGCGCCGAGGGCCTGGGTGACGATCGCGTTGGCGACGAGGCGCGAGTCGGTGTCGTTCCAGCCGCCCGAGAGGTCGGTGACCGAGGTCGGGTCGATGCGGGTGACGCGCTTCGTGTTGCAGGCCGCGAGGGCGAGCGGGACGAGGGCCGGCAGCAGGAGCGCGGTGAGCGGGCGCGGGCGACGGCGAAGCGGACGCGGCATGGGCGGACGAGTGGCCCGGGAAGAGACGGACGACGGAGCGACGGTCTGCACGGCACGCAGCACGCCGTGTGTCGTAAAAATTGCAACTGCTTGCCGTATCGTCAGCTTGTCATCTGTTTACTCCGGCGACGTCCCCGCCCGCGGACGGGACACTGTCACCGACGAGCGACACTCGGAAGAGGCAGTGCATCTTGCGCTGGGGGGCGTCGGGGCCGAGGATGTGCCGGAGCTCTGGACGGGGCCGCCCGGATCTGCCTTTCACACTGGTGCCGCGTTGTCATTTTCCCGACCGATCTTCGACCCTCTCGACGAGTTCGACGACGAGCCGACGTCGCACGACGGCGACGAGCCGGACGACGCCGACGTGGAGGAGGAGGAGGAGGAGGACGACGACGACGCGCGCATCGCCGCGCGGCTCGACGACGAGGCCCGCGACGCGCTCGACGAGGCGTTCCCGCTCGGCGACGGGGTGGCGGACATGAGCGCGACCGTGTGGTGTCCGTACTGCGGCGAGCCGACCGACGTGGCGATCGACCCCGGGGGCGGCGAGGCGCAGGAGTACGTGGAGGACTGCGCGGTGTGCTGTCGACCGTGGCGCGTGCGGGTGGCCTACGGCGCTGACGGGACGGCGAGCGTGCGGGCGGAGACCGGGGACGAGTGAAAAAGCGCGGATCGAAGCGCGAGAAGACGGGCGAGCAGGCGGGCGTGCACGAGGCGCCGGCGCCGACGCTCGGCAAGTTGCCCGACGACCTCCTCGCGCGCGCGCCGGCGGAGGGCGCGCGGCTCCTCGCCCTCTTTCTCACCACGCGGACGGCGGAGGCGCACGCGGCCCTGGCCGGCGCGGAGGGCGCGGCGGACGAGTCGGCGGCACCTCGGGACCCGGAGGCGCTGCACGACTTCCGCGTCGCGCTGCGGCGGCTGCGGGTGGTGCTGAAGGCGTTCGGGCCCGAGTTGGACGAGAGCGTGCCGAAGTCGGTGCGCCGCCGGCTGCGCGACATGGCGCGGGCGACGAACCCGGCGCGCGACGCGGAGGTGCAGCTCGCGTGGCTCGCGGCGCAGCGGCCGCGGCTCTACTCGCGGCAGCGCGCGGGGGCGGCGCTCCTCAAGCAGCAGCTGACGGCGGCCCGCGCCGACGCCGTGGCCGCGGCGGCGGACGCGTTCGGGCCGCGCGCGGGGCGGGCGCTCGCGAAGCTCGCGCGCGCGCTGCCCGTGTACACGCGGGCCGTGCGCGTCGCGCTGCCCGACGACCACCCGTCCGAGGTGGCGACGTTCGCGGGCACGCTCGCGGCGCGCGTGCGCGCGGGGGCGGAGGCGTTAGGCGACGGGCTCGCGAGCCTCGCGGCCGCGCGCGCGGGGGCGGACGTGGGCGGGGCGGCCGGGGAGTCGGAGCTGGCGCACCAGGCGCGGCTCGCGGCCAAGCGGGTGCGCTACCTGCTCACGCCGGTGGGGAAGTTCGTCGAGGGGGCGCCGGCGCTGCTCGAACGGCTGCGCGCGCTGCAGGACGAGTTCGGCACGCTGCACGACCTCGACGTGCTCGGCGCGACGCTCGGGCGCGCGCTCGCGGCGGCCGAGGCGGAAGCGGCCGAGCAGGCCGCCCCGGTGCCGGCGCCGAGCGCGGCGGAGCCCGGGGACGTGGCGGCGGATCCGGCGCCGGAGTCGACGACCGATCCGGCGGCGCTCCCCGACCCGCGGCCGGGGCTGCAGGGGCTGGCTCGGCGCGCGCGCGCGCAGCGCGGGGCGCTCGCGCGCGAGATCGGCGAGCGCTGGCTCAACGGCGGCGCGACGGCGCTCGTGGCCGAGTTGGAGGCGTGTGCGGCGGCGCTGGACGCGGCGCACGAGGCGCCGGGGGTGGAGATCGAGCGCAAGTACCTGCTGCGGGCGCTGCCGCGGGCGCTGCGCGGCGGGACGGCGGCGGAGGTCGAGCAGGGGTACCTGCCCGGCGCACGGCTGCGCGAACGCGTGCGCCGCGTGGTGCGCGACGGGCGCGAGCAGTTCGTCCGCACCGTGAAGCTCGGCGCGGGGGTCGCGCGGATCGAGGTCGAGGAGGAGACGACGCGCGAGCTGTTCGACGTGCTGTGGCCGGCGACGCGCGCGCGGCGCGTGCGGAAGCGGCGGTACGCGGTGCCGGAGGGAGAGCTGACGTGGGAGGTGGACGAGTTCACCGACCGGACGCTCGTGCTCGCCGAGGTGGAGCTGCCGGCGGCGGACACGCCGGTCGTGTTTCCGCCGTGGCTCGCGGCGTACGTGGTGAAGGAGGTGACCGACGATCCGGCATACCTGAACAGCGCGCTGGCCAAGGCGGACGAGGGATAGCCCCATGCCCAGTCCGCTCGCCGCCCACCTCGCCGACCGGTTCGCCGCGGATGCGCGCGGGCTCCGCGCCCGTGCGGCAGCGCTCGCCGGTGCGCGCCAGTCGGGCGGGCCCAACCCGGGGAGCTACGCGCGCATGGCCGAGGCATGCGACCGCGTGCAGGCGATCTTCGCGGACGCGGCGGACGTGACGGCGGACGACGACGCGCTGCGAGGCATCATGCCGCAGCTCGCGGGACTGGTGGCGGGGGCGCGGACGCCGGACGAGCGGAACGTGTACGCGGGCGCGGTGGTGCGCCTCACCGAAGGGCTCGAAGGCGGGGACGACGACACGGACGACGACACGGACGACGACGAGGACGACGGATGAGCGAGCGGGAGACGGACGAACGGGTCCGGATCGACAAGTGGCTGTGGGCGGCGCGGTTCTTCAAGACGCGTTCGGTCGCGACCGAGGCGGTCGACGGCGGCAAGGTCGACGTGAACGGCGCGCGGGTGAAGCCGGCCAAGCTGGTGGGCGTGGGCGACGAGGTGCGCGTGCGCGTGGGGACGCAGCTGTTCGTCGTCGAGGTTACGGACACGGCGGAGCGGCGCGGGTCGGCGACGGTCGCGGCGACGTTGTATCAGGAGACCGAGGCGAGCGCCGCGGCGCGGGCGCGGGAGGCGGAGCAGCGGCGGCTTGGCGCGGTGGCGTTCGACGAGGGGCGGCCGGACAAGCGGGACCGGCGAGACTTCAACAAGTTCCGCGGGCGGTAGGGAGTCTCCGGCGGCCTACGGGCGCGGGTCGGCGACGACCTCGACGAGGTTACCGTCGGGGTCGCGGACCAGGGCCTCGTAGTAGCCGTCGCCGGTCTCGCGCGGGCCCGAGAGCACGGGCACGCCGGCCGCGCGCAGGCGCCTCACGATCGCGTCGACGGCGTCGCGCCCTCCGACCGCGAGCGCCAAGTGGGCGTAGCCGAGCGCCTCGCCCGCGTGCGTCGCAGGAAAGGTGAGGAAGTACGACAGGAAGCCCGGCCGGCGCGCGCTGGCGTAGCGCGGGCCGGCGGCCGCGCCGAAGTGCGTCGCCTAGAACGTCCGGAGGCGCTCCAGGCTGTCCGCGTCGCGCGTCCAGACGGCGAGGTGGTCGATGCGCACGGGGGCGGGAGCGCGGGGTCAGCCCGCGAGCACTCGGCCTAACGCCACCGCGTCCAGCCGGTGCCCGCCGGGGTAGTGCACGACCTCGTACGCGACGCCCGCTGCCGTGAGACGCGCCTCCTGCTCGGCGCTGACCGCCGCGGTCGCGAACTCGTCCGCGTCGCCGACGACGAGCGTGAGGCGTGCCGCGCGCAGCGCGTCGCCGTCCGCACCGGCGAGGTCGAAGTCGGGCGGGACGGCGCCGCCCCAGAGCACGACACGCGCGGGCGGCGCGAGGCCGTCGGCGTAGCGGTGCGCGGCCCAGCGGCAGGCCGTCGCCGCGCCTTGCGAGAAGCCGAGCACCGCGAGCGGCGTGCGGGCGGGGTCGACTTCGGCCGCCTCGGTCGCGGCGTCGAGGGTGCGGTCGAGGTAGCGCACGTAGTCGCCGATCTCGTTCAGGCGGTCCTCGCGGGTCATCCACGTCGCGCCGACGCGGGCGGCGCCGTTCGCGCCTCCGGTCCCGCCGCCCGGCGCGGGGAGGTAGAAGCGGGAGAGCGCCTCGGGTGCGACGACGAGGCGGCCCTCGGTGTGGGGCGCGAAGTTGCGGGCGAAGTACTCCGCGAGCTGGCCGTAGCCGTGCAGCACGAGCCAGACCGCGCGCGTCGATGGGCCGCCGCCGAGGGTGTAGTAGCGGGCCGTGCGCGGGACCTCGAGGTGGTGCGCGCGGGGTGCGTGGCCGGCCCGCACGTTAGGCGCTACGTTAGGCGTCGCAGCGGGCGCCTCCGACTCGCTCACGACCCGCCGCCGAGGTAGGCCACAGCGGTGATCTCGACGAGGATGCCGCGGAGCGCCGCGCCGACGACGGTGCGGGTGGGGTACGGCGGGGCGAAGGTCTCGCGGTAGACCGCGTCGAACGCGGCCCAGTCGCCGACGTCGGCGAGGTGCACGGTCACGCTCACGACGTCGGCGAGGGACGCGCCCGCGGCGGCGAGCACGCCGGCGACGTTGGCGAGCGCCTGGCGCGTCTGGGCACGCACGTTGTTCTCGCCGACGAGGGTGCCCGTGCGCGGGTCGCGCGGCACCTGGCCCGAGACGAAGACGAACGGGCCCGCGCGTACGGCCGGGGAGTAGGCGCCCTTGGGCGGGGGGGCACTCGCGCCGGACGCGTCGGGGCCGAGCGTGACGGGGGTCCAGCGACGCGCGGCGGGGGTGGAGTTGCGCTCGGTCACGGGTTGCACGTGAGAGGGGGTGGGACGGCTTGCCGACGGCTGTGCGCGCGTGTCATATGCTGGGCAATGCCTCTTTACCTGGAGCAGCTCGAGACGCCCGCGCCGCTCGTCGACCTCGACCGGCTGGCGCTCAACCTCGACCGCATGGCGGCGTACTGCGCCATGCACGGCTTCGGCCTGCGGCCGCACGTGAAGACGCACAAGTCGCCGCGGATCGCGGCCGAACAGTTGCGGCTGGGCGCGGCGGGGGTGACGTGCGCGACGGTGCGCGAGGCGGAGGTGATGGCGGAGCTCACCGACGACGTGCTCCTCGCCTACCCGCTCGTCGGGATGACGGCGCTCCGGCGGCTGACGAACCTCGCGCCGAGCGTGCGGATCACGGTCGCGCTGGACTCGGAGCGGGCGGCCGCGCAGCTCTCGGCGGCCGCGGACGAGATCGGGCGCACGGTGGGCGTGCTCGTCGAGCTCGACGTGGGCATGCGGCGCACGGGGGTGCAGGACGGAGCCGCGGCGGTCGCGCTGGCGACGTACATCGCCGACCGGACGTCGCTGCGGTTCGACGGGCTGGCATTCTACCCCGGGCACGTGCGGCAGACAATCGCGCACCAGGCGGCGCCGATGGGCGACGTGGCGCGGCAGGTGGCCGGCGCGGTGCGCGCGCTCGACGCCGCGGGGCTGCCGCCGCGCACGGTGAGCGGCGGCTCGACGCCGGCCGCGTGGCGCATGCACGAGATCCCCGAGCTGACCGAGGTGCGGCCGGGGACGTACGTCTACAACGACCGCGTGACCGCGGCGATCGGGGCGTGCGAGTGGGACGCGTGCGCGTTTTCGGTGCTCGCCACGGTGGTGAGCACGGCGGTGCCGGGGCAGGCGGTGATCGACGCGGGGAGCAAGGCGTTAGGCCGCGAGCCGATCGACGCGGCGCGCGTCGCGGACGGCGAAGCCGACGGCGACGGCGGCGCGGGCGAACGCGCGGCGGCCGGGGCGCGCCTCGACGGCTTCGGCGCGCTCGTCGACCGGCCCGAGGTGGTCGTCTCGCGGATGAGCGAGGAGCACGGGGTGCTCGACCTGTCGCGGACGGACTGGCACCCCGAGGTCGGCGAGCAGGTGCGCGTGGTGCCGAATCATGCGTGCGTGGCGGTCGCGCTGAACGACATGATGTTCGGCGTGCGCGACGACGTGGTCGAGACGCGCTGGCCGGTGGTGGCGCGCGGCCGGGTGGCGCCGGACGGCATCCCGAACTGGTAACGGGGTGGCCGCGCGCCGCATCCTGCTCTCCGACAGCGACGCCTTCTTTACGCAGTGCGCGCGCGCCGCGGACCCGGAGGGCGCGGGGCGCGCGCGGCTGCTGATCGTCGGCGGGTCGGCCGAGGGGCGCGGGGTGGTGACGTCGGCGAGCTACGAGGCGCGGGCGTACGGGGTGCGGGCGGGGATGCCGACCGCGATGGCGATGCGCCGCTGCCCGGGCGCGCTGGTGGTGCCCGTGCCGAAGGACGTCGTCGGGCGGACGAGCCGGGCGGTCTTCGCGGTGCTCGCGCGCTTCGCGCCGGTGTTCGAACCGGCGAGCGTGGACGAGGCCTACCTCGACCTCACCGGCACCGAGGCGGTCTACGGCGGCGAGCCGCTCGCCGCCACCGCACGCCGGATCCGCCGCGCGGTGCTCGACGAGACGGGATTTTCGGTGTCGTTAGGCGGCGGGACGTCGAAGCTCGTCGCGAAGATGGCCGTCGAGGTCGCGAAGCCGAAGCCGGGCGCGGGCGCGGACGGGGTGCACGTGGTGCCGCCCGGGGGCGAGGCGGCGTTCATGCGCCGTTTCGCGTTAGGCGACATCCCGGGCGTGGGGCCGGTGTTCGCGGAGCGGCTCGCGCGGATGGGGCTGCGCATGGTGGACGACGCGCGCGCGGTCGACCGCGCGGCGCTGGAGGGGCTGTTGGGCGCGCGCGGCGGGGGGTGGCTGTGGGAGCGCGTGCGTGGGATCGACGCGCGGCCGGTCGCGCCGCGGGCGCGGGCGAAGTCGCACTCGCGCGAGGACACGTTCCCGCGCGACGTCGCGGACGACGCGGTGCTGGTGGGCGAGCTGCTGCGGCTCGCCGAGCGCGTGGTGGACGACCTGCGCGCGGACGGGTTCACGGCGCGTCGCGTGGTGGTGAAACTCAAGAGCGCGGAGTTCGCGGTCCGGTCGGGGTCGCAGACGCTGGGCGAGCCGGTGCAGACGGTGGCGGCGGTGGCGCCGGTGGTGCGGGCGCTGTTCGCGCGGCTGCGCATGGGGTGGCGGCCGCCGCTGCGGCTCGTGGGGGTGGGGCTGGAGGTGCTCGCGCCGACGGCGGAGAGTGCGGCGCAGCTGTCGATCTTCGACGCCGTGCCGGGGGCGGCCGGCGGCGCGGCGCCCGGGGTCGCGTCGGGCCGCGAGACCGAGCGCGACCGGAAGCTGGCGGGCGCGCTCGACGCGATCCGGGCGAAGTACGGGCGCGGGAGCATCGGGCTCGCGCCCGTCGGCGTGGCCGGGGGCGGCGCGTCTCGCGGGCGCGTGTAGATTGCGCCGCGTTTCGCGGGTCTTCCTTCCACGTCTCGAACTGCTGGTCTCATGGCGTCTGCTCCCGTTCTCCCGCCCAACCGCCACATCCCGTACAAGAAGGGCGGCTGGGGCGCGGCGCTCGGCACCATCCTCGCGGCCATCGGCTTCTGGACGGCGGCGTGGGCGATCCACCACAAGACGTTCCGCGAGCCGACGGACGTGATGATGCGACAGGTGGGCGAGGCGCCGGACCGGACGAGCGCGAACAACGCGGGGCCGGTGCCGGGGGCGCCGACGCACGGGGGGACGGCGCCGGGGGCGAACGGGTCGGCGACGCAGCGCGGGCGCTGAGGCGCCCTACGCGGTGAGGCGCGCGCGACCGGTGCGCGCCGGATGCGGGCGCCTCACCCCGCCGCGCACCGATCGAGCGCAGCGAAAAACGTCGGGCTGGGTCTTCCGCAGGAGTGGCACGAGTGGGGGGTCGCGTGCGCCGGCAGCAGGGCCGCGAATCGGCGACACTCCGCCGCGGGGGCGTGGCGCGCGCGAAGAACGCGTCCAGCACGCTCCGCTCGGCCTGCGCGTAGGCCGTGTCCTGCGCGACTCGGTCGGCGTAGTTCGTCTTCACGATGAGCACCTCGCCGACCGACCCGTCGCGCTGGAGTGCGAGTCCCAGGCCGGGTGCCTCGACGCGGTCGATGGTGCGCACGCGGGCGGACGGGTACTCCGCAATAATCCGGTGCGTTGGGGGCAGGACGCGGAACGAGACCGGAACGTTGCGGGCCGTGAGGTAGGCGAATACGACGACCAGTCCGGTCCCGTCATCCGCGACCGGGACGGGCGGCGTGTACGCGTACTCGTCGGCGAAGGCCTGCAGCCGCGGGTCTTGTTGCAGGCGCTGGGTGAACAGCGGGTCCGGGCGCGAGGGCTCGCCGCTGGGATGGTCAGCCGTGGTCGACATCGTGGCCGTTGACGGGCGGGAAAGGTGAGGAGAGCGCTCGGGCGCCGTGCACGCCGACGCGAGCAGGACGCACGCGGTAAGCCCGCGAAGCGCGCGCGCGGCTCACCGTTTGAGGGGCGAATTGCTGACGTTCATCGGTCGGCCAGGCCGCAGGGAATCGAAGAATTGTGTCGCCGGCACCGAGCGCTCGCCCACACCCAGCCCGGTGTCGTTCGTGATCACATCCGAGATCTGCCTGTTCGCGCCGTACTGAAGTCCGATGACCGTGATCGCGTGACCGCCGACGGTGTTGTCTCCCCAGAGCTTCCCGGCATCGTGGGACGTGATCACGCCGCGCCCTTCGGCGACGGCCTGCGACAAGTTCGCCGACGTCGCATCTTCCTGATGACTGGCAACCCCGTCGTGCGCGAGGATCGTCTGCCGACCGTCGGGCGACGTACCGCCGCGCGCGGACGGGTTCGCGTCCGCGTCCGCGAGGCCGTTCGCAATCGCCCAGTCGAGGGCCGCCGGCTCGGCGACCGTGCCGCCGTTGGCGAGGACGAGGGCGCGCGACGACTCGACCGCGCAGTTGCCGTAGGTCTGCTGCGGTTTGCCCGACGCGCGGCCCGTGGCCTCGGCGTCGAACGTCTGGCGCCACGCCGCGGGGAAGCCGAGCATCCCCCCGACCGTGACCCCGCCGGCGTTCACGTCCCCCGAGCCGGTGGTGATGGTGCCGCCGTGCAACGTCTTGTCGCCGACGCGCGCCGCGGGCAGGCCGGCGATTTCGACCCCGGACGAACCGGTGACGATGAAGTCGACGATGCCGCCGGCGCACAGCAGCCGGTCGGTGACCCGCGCCGTGGGCATGCTGTTGGCAGACACCGTCAGGGCCCCGGGCGGCTGGATGATGCCCGCGCCGTGGAGCGGGCACACAGACTTGTCTCCGACGCGCGCGGTAGGCGGCATGGGGCGACCTCGTTTGTGGTGCCGGCGTGAGCGGAGGATGGGGCCAGAACGCAACGTAGCAGACCTTTCGCCCGCCCGGCCACCGCCGCATTTCCTCCCGCCGCATCGGCATCGCATCGATCGCCGGGAAGAGCCGGCCCGCGACCACCGGCGCGCGCTCGTACGACCGGCTCCCCGCGATGACGTCCCGACCGAAGCGCCTAACGGGGAGCGGCGGCTGGCGGATCCGGCGCGTCCGGCTCCAGCCCTGCGGCGTTGCAGCTGTCAATTCCGTACTACGGCGCGAACAGCTCGCCCAACTTGGCCAGCACCGCCGCGACCGTTGCTTCGGGCAGCGCTCCCTGGCGCTGGACCAAGCGCTCGCGGTCGACCGTCCGCAGCTGGTCGAGCGCGACCCGCCCATCCTGACGCGCGAACCGGCACGCGACTCGCCAGGGATACGCCTGTCCGCCCGTCGTCATCGGGGCCACGATGACGGTGCGGAGGTGTTGGTTCAGATACCGCGCGAGTTGCCGACACGGACGATGCGGGCTTTCATGAGAGCACCCCGGAAGACGGGGTGATCACAACGTAACCACGTCGACCCGGCCCTGCGAGAGGCCCGGTTGCTGCCTAACGTTGGCCGGGGGGCGACGTGCTCCGCCCGCTCCCACGCCCCACCGTGGACGTCCCCCGCCTCACGACCGACCGCCTGCTCCTGCGCGGCTTCGACGCGCGCGACGTCGACGCGTACGCGGCGATGATGGCCGACCCCGCGGTCACCCGCCACCTCGGCGACGGCCGGCCGCTCGGGCGCGACGACGCCTGGCGGCAGCTCGCGCTCGTCGTCGGGCATTGGATGCTACAGGGGTTCGGGCTGTGGGCAGTCGAGGAGCGCGCGACGGGCGCGCTCCTCGGACGCGCGGGCTGCTACGAGCCGGAGGGGTGGCCCGGGTTCGAGATCGGCTACACGCTCGCGCGGCCGTTCTGGGGGCGGGGGTACGCGACCGAGGCCGCGGCGGCGTCGCTGCGATACGCGCGGGAGGTCCTCGGCCGCGACCGGATCATCAGCCTGATCCACCCGGAGAACGTGGCGTCGGTGCGGGTCGCGGCGCGCCTCGGCGCGGTCGCGGACGGGACGGTGGAGCTCTACGGGCGTCCGACGCTCGCCTACGCGTACCCGCCGCGGGGCCCCCGGTGACGTACCGTTAGGCACCGCCGAGCGCCCGCGCGCGGACGTCGAGGTCGTCGAGAAGTCCGCGGCGGCGCTCGCGGACTACGCGCGGGTGTCGATCGCGCTCGAGGGGCGCGACCCGGCCGTCCTCCGGGACCTGCGGGTCGCGCCGGCGGCCCGAAGTCGAGACGCAGAACGTGAACGCCGCGGCCCCGGCGTGCGCCGCCTTACGGGTCGGCCGTCCGGCCGCGCCTCGGGAAGAGCGCGGCCGCGCCGGCCACGCCTAACGGTTGCCCGTCGGCCGCGCTCGCGCCCGACTCGAGGGCGCGGCCGACGACCAGTTCGCGGTCCGCGACGCCCGCGACGTCGGCGACCAACGCGGGCGGGGCCGGCGGGCCGCTCACGGCTCGAGCCCCAGCAAGCGGCGCATCCCCGGCGGCGCCTGCGGCTGCTGCCCCGGCTTCCACGCCGGGCGCGGCCCGTCGGCCATGAGGCGCACGGCGCGCACCGTCGCGTTCACGACGGCGGCCATGTAGTCGTAGTCGATGCGGTTCGCCTCGTCCTTCGGCGTGTGGTAGTCCGCGTGGAGGTTGTACGACGAGAGCGTGTGCGCCGGGATGCCGAGCCAGGCGTAGGCGATGTTGTCGCTCCGCTGGAAGAAGTTCTGCGGCGGCCGCGGGTCGGGGACGAGCGGGACGCCGCTGGCGCGGAGCTCGTCGCCTAACGTGGAGCGCTCGTAGCCGGTGAGCCACGCGCGGCCCGGCCCGCCGGCGAGCGAGTCCGGGCGGCCGATCATCTCGATTTCCAGGTTCCCGACGGTGCGCGCGAGCGGCCACGCGGGGTGGCGGATGTACCAGCGCGTCCCGACGAGCCCGACTTCTTCGCCCGTCGCGGCGAGGAAGACGACGCTCATCCGGCCAGGACCAGCACCCCCACGTCGTACAGCGCGTGCGTCCACGCCGTGATCCCGAACCCGCGCACGAGGTAGAGCGCGCTGAAGAACAGCCCCGCGATCGCGCGGAAGACGAAGCTCTCGAGCGTGAGCGGGTCGCCGTACGCGCCGACGTAGTGCGCGGCGGAGAAGAGCAGCGCGCCGAGCACGACGGCCAGCGCCCCCGCCGCGCGCGGCCCGAAGCCGAGCGCGCGGCGCGCGAGCGCGGCGAGGGCGCCGACGAGCACGACGCGGAAGAGCAGCTCCTCGTAGAGCCCCGCGCCTAACGACAGCATCAGCCGCGCGGGCGCGCCGAGGGCGGCGACGCGGTCGCCCGGCGGGGCGACCGCGAGCACCCGCAGCACGAGCCCGGTCGCCGCGCTCACCCCCGCCCCGCACGCGACCGCCAGCGCCGCCGACTCGGCCAGCATCGCGAGCAGCACGCGGCCGCGCACGCCGTCGTGCGTTCGGCGCACGTCGCGCCAGACGAGCAGCGCCGCGCCGCCGACGACGAGGGCGCCGAAGGCCACCGGTCCGCGCGGGCCGAGGAGGGCGACGAACGGCGACTTGAGCCACACGTCGGCACCGTTGCGGAGCGAGGCGCCGGCCGCGTCGCCGGCGAGCGCGGCGAGCCCCTCGTAGGCGACGAGCAGCGGCAGCGCGAAGAGGAGCGCGTAGCGCGGCGCGCGGCTCAAGTGCCAGTACGTGCGGAGCGGCCCGCGCGACCGGGCGGCCCCGGACCGAACGGCGCCGGATGGGCGGGCGGCGGCCGGCGGGCGCGGTGGCATCCGTTCAGAGTAGCCGTTACGCTGCCCGCATGCGCCGCCGCCCGTCGCCCGTCGGATACCCGCCGCCCGAGGCCTTCACCGCGCCCTTCTTCGACCCCGGCGAGCTCGCCGACGACGTGATCACGCTGCGGGTGGCCGAACTGCATCAGGCGAACCCGTCGTACGGCATCGTCGCGTCGTACGCGTTCGTGATCCACCGGCGGCTCGACGACGCGCGCGTCGGCCAGATCTCGCTCCGGCTGAGCGACGCCGAGCGTTTCCTGCTCTACTACGGCCAGATCGGCTACGGCGTCGACGCGATGCACCGCGGGCACGGGTACGCGAGCCGCGCGGTGCGCCTGCTGGTTCCGCTCGCGCGCCGGCACGCATTCTCCGAGCTCTGGATCACCTGCGGCCCCGAGAACACCGCGTCGCGCCGCACGTGCGAGAACGCGGGGTTCCGCTTCGTCGAGATCGTCGCGGTGCCGCTCGCCTACCAGGGCGCGGGGATCACCGGGGAGCGCTGCCGCTACCACCTCCCCCTCGCGTGAGGGGGCTGGCGTGAGGCGCGCGCGCGGTCCGGACGACGGCGCGACGCGGAGCGAAGTGCGCGCGATGCTCGGCCTCGCGCTACCGGTGACCGCGGTGCAGGTCGGGCTGATGCTGATGGGCGTGGTCGACACGATGATGGTCGGCCACCTCTCGCCCGCGGCGCTCGCGGCCGCGGCGCTCGGAAGTCTCTACTTCTACAACGTGACGGCGTTCGGGCAGGGCGTGCTGTTCGCGCTCGACCCGCTCGTTGCGCAGGCGGTGGGCGCGGGGGACGCGCCCGCGGCGGCGCGCGCGGTGCAGCGCGGCGTGGTGCTCGCGCTCGTGCTGAGCGTGCCGCTCGCGCTCGCCCTCGTACCCGCCGGGCGCGTGCTCGCCGCGTTAGGCCAGCCGGCGGAGGTGGTGCCGGTGGCCGGCGCGTTCGTGCGGGCCCAGGTCGCGGGCGTCGCGCCGTTCCTCGGCTTCGTCGTGCTGCGGCAGACGCTGCAGGCGCACCACCGGACGCGGGCGATCGTGGCCGCGATCGTCGTCGGCAACGTGGCGAACGCGCTGCTCAACTGGGCCCTCATCTACGGCCGGCTCGGCGCCCCCGCACTCGGCGCGGTCGGCAGCGCGTGGGCGTCGACGGCGGCGCGCTGGCTCATGCTCGGCGTGCTGTACGCGGCGGCGCGCGGCGCGCTGCGCCCGGTGCTGCGGCCGTGGCGGCCGGGCGCGTGGCGGCCCGCGTCGCTCGCGGCGTTCCTCCGCATCGGCCTGCCGCTCGGCGCGCAGCAGGCGCTCGAGTACGGCGCGTTCGGCGCGGTCGGGCTGCTCATGGGGCGGCTCGGGACGGTGCCGATGGCCGGGCACCAGGCGACCCTCAGCCTCGCGTCGCTCACCTTCATGGTGCCGTTAGGCGTGTCGGGGGCGGCGGCGGTGCGCGTGGGGCGCGCGGTCGGCGCCGGCGACGCGGCGGGGGCGCGCCGCGCGGCGCGCGCGGCCACGGCGGCCGGCGTGGGCTTCATGGCGGCGAGCGCGTGCGTGCTGCTCGCCGCGCCGCGCGCGCTCGCGGGGCTCTACACGGACGACGCGGGGGTGCTCGCGCTCGCGGCCGCGCTCATCCCGGTCGCGGGCGTGTTCCAGGTGTTCGACGGGCTGCAGGTCGTGTCGTTGGGCGTGCTGCGCGGGCTCGGCGACACGCGCGTCCCCGCGGCGGTGAACGTGGTCGGGTTCTGGCTGTTCGGCATTCCGTTCGGCGCGTGGCTCGGGCTCCGCGCGGGGGCGGGGCCGCGCGGGCTCTGGTGGGGGCTGGTCGCGGGGCTCGCGGCGGTGGGCGTGGTGCTCGCGCTCCGCGTGCGGGCGCGGCTCGCGGGGCCGGTGGCGCGGGTGGCGGCGTAACGGCCGCCGTGGCCGTTGTTCGGGAAGGCGGAGGAGGAGCGCGTGCGAGTCGTCGTCGGGGGCCGGACCGGGGGGCTGGCGGCCGGGCTCGCGCTGGATCGGCCGGGCTGACGCGTGCGTTCGATGGGCTCCCGACGTACGGCCGCCCCGGCCGGCACGCGTCGTTAGGCGCCGGGCCGCTCCGCCGTCCGGAGCGGGGCGAGTGCCGCCGCCCACTTGTGCAGCTCGTCGAGCATCGTGCGCGCGGCCGTCGCTTGGCCGTCGCCGGGGTCGAACCTGCCCGTCGCCGCATCGAGGTGCTGCGAGAAGAAGGGGATCGCGACGGCCTCGGGGAGGGGCATCATCTTCAGCGTGGTCACGATCTGCTTCGTCATCTGCACCGACCGCGTCCCGCCCGAGACGCCGCCGTAGCTCACGAACCCCATCGGCTTGTACGCCCACTCCTGCACCAGGTAGTCGAGCGCGTTGACGAACGACGGCGGCGTGCCGTAGTTGTATTCCGGCGTGACGACGACGAACGCGTCTGCGCGTTCGACCGTGCGGCTCCACGCCTTCGTGTGCTCGTGCTCGTACTGCCGCAGCCGCGGGTGCCGCGGCTCGTCGAACAGCGGCAGGTCGACCGCGGCCAGGTCGACCAGCTCGACGTCGAACCGCCCGTGCGCGCGGGCGCGCTCGAGAAACCAGGCCGCGACGGCCGGCCCGGACCGGCCGGGCCGCGTGCTCGCGACGATGACGTGGAGGGTCGGCATGCGTGGCAGAAGGGTGAGGTGGGAAGCGGTCGCACGGCGCCGCGTTCAACGTACCGCGGCCGCGGCCGCGGCGGTGGGTCGCGCGGACGTCGCCGCGCGGCGCGCGACCTCATCCCGCACGAGCGGCGCCACGCGCGCTCCGTATAGCTCGATCGCGCGCAAGACCTGCGCGTGCGGCATCGCGCCCACGCTCAACTGCAACAGATGCCGCCGGTGCCCGAAGATGGCGTGCTGCGCGAGGATCTTCTCCGCGCCTTCCTCCGGACTGCCGACCGCGAGCGCTCCGCGCGGCGTGCGCGACGCGTCGAACTGCTGCCGCGTGATCGGCGGCCACCCGCGCTCGCGGCCGATGCGCTTCCACCCCCTGCGCGCCGACGACGACTTCCGCGCCGAGTGCCCGGCGTTCCGCCGGGGCGGTGTTCCCGAGCGGCGCCTATTTCAGCGAGGCCGACCTGTTAGGCCCCGCGAACGTCGAGGCGGAGTACGCGCTGTCGGCGTACCTCTCCGCGAGCGCCACCTCCCTCCACTTCTTCCCCGGGTGGTTCCTCCGCGAGACGCCCCCCGACCGGGCCGTCACGTTCACCGCCGCGTGGCGCGTCGAGCCCGCGCCGGCCGGCACGAGGCGTCCGATCACGGTCCGGTTGGACGACGCGGTCGACGCGATGGACGCGTCGGGGAACCGCGTCGTCGAGCGGTTCGAGCACGGCGTGGACGACTCGCCGCGAACGCCCGTCGAGCCCTGACCCCCGGCGGTTCCCCGCCCCACACGTGCCCGGCTCCCGCGGCGTCAGCCCGTCTTGTCCCCCCCGAGGATCAGGCACGTCGTCGTCGCGTGCGCGTACAGCTTCCCGTCCGCGCCCACCACGCGCCCTTCCGCGACCGCGACCTGCCGGCCTAACGACAGCACCGTCCCCTCGCAGCGCACCTCGCCCGCGCCGAGCTTGAGCGGGCGGACGTAGTTCACCTTGAGCTCCAGCGTGGTGTAGCCCACGCCCGCCGGCAGCATCGTGTGCACCGCGCAGCCGACGGCCGAGTCGAGCACCGCGGCGTACACCCCGCCGTGCACCGAGCCGATCGGGTTGAAGTGGTACTCCTGCGGCTCGAGAAAGAAGGTGACCTTGCCGCGCTCGGCCTCCGGCGGGCGCGCGTCGAAGCCTAACGTGGCCATGATCGGCGGGAGCGGGAGGTCGCCGCGGGCCATCGCCTGCAGGAACTCGAGGCCGCTCATCGTCGACATCGCGCGGGCGGAGACCCGCGGGTCCTGCCAGGTGAAGGTGCGGGTGCGCTCGGGGGAGTCGGGCATGCGGGGCAAGGTAGTGCGCGCCCGCGCGGGTGCCGTGGGCGGCTGGACGTGGGCCGCGCGCAGCAGATCGGGGACGTCGATCGTGAGGGCGGCCAGATCCTCGGGCACCTCCTCGGGCTCGAAGTGGACGAGGTACTCGATGCGCCCCAACACCCGGTCGACGGCGATGGCGCCGCGCGCCTGCGTCTTGCACAATTTGGAACGCATGGACCGCCTCATCCGCCGCCGCGGCCTCCCCGAGCCGGCCGACGACCTCGGCCCGGTCACCGACGCCCTCGCCCGGGCCGCCGTCCCGCTCCGCGGCGACGCGCACGACCACGACCCCCTGCTCGACCTCGTCGGCGACCGCCGCGTCGTCCTGCTCGGCGAGGGCTCGCACGGCACGCACGAGTTCTACGCCGCGCGCGCCGACATCACCCGCCGCCTCGTCGAGGAGCGCGGCTTCGACGCCGTCGCGATCGAGGGCGACTGGCCCGACTCCGACCGCGTCCACTGCTACGTCGCCCGCCGCGCGGGCGCGGACGCCTCGGGGCGCGACGCGCTCGGCGGCTTCCGCCGCTTCCCACGCTGGATGTGGCGGAACGCCGACGCGCTCGGCCTCGTCGAGTGGCTCCGCACCTACAACGCCGGGCACGGCCGCGCGGACGGACGCGCGGTCGGCTTCTACGGGCTCGACCTGTACTCGCTCCACGCGTCGATCGACGAGGTGCTCCGCTACCTCGAGGACGTCGACCCCGACGCGGCGCGCCGCGCGCGCGCCCGCTACGCCTGCTTCGAGCACTACGGCGAGGACCCGCAGGAGTACGGCTACCTCGCCAGCGCGGGCGAGACGTGCGAGGACGCGGTCGTGCAGCAGCTCGTCGAGCTGCGCCGCCGAGCGCCCGACCTCGTCGAGCGCGACGCCGCCGACGAGGGCCCCGCCGCCGACGACACCCTTCTCGACGACTTCTTCTCGGCCGAGATGAACGCGCACCTCGTCTTGGATGCGGAACGCTACTATCGCGCGATGTTCCGGGGCCGCAACGCGAGCTGGAACCTGCGCGACACGCACATGGCCGACACGCTCGACGCGCTCCTCGCTCACCTGCGCGGCCGCGGCCGCGCGGGCAAGGTCGTCGTCTGGGCGCACAACTCCCACCTCGGCGACGCGCGCGCGACCGAGATGGGCGCGGGGGGCGAGCTCAACCTCGGCCAGCTCGTGCGCGAGCGCCACGGCCACGACGCGCTCCTCGTCGGCTTCACGACGCACGACGGCACCGTCACGGCCGCGCACGACTGGGGCGACGAGCCCGAGACGATGCGCGTCACCCCGTCGCTCGAGCGGAGCGTGGAGCGCGCGCTCCACGACACGGGGCACGCGCGCTGCGTCGTCCCCCTCGCCGGGAGCGCGGCGGCCGACGCGGCCCGCTCGGCGCTCGACGACCCGCTGCTCGAACGCGCGATCGGCGTCATCTACCGCCCGCGCACCGAGCGGCAGAGCCACTACTTCCTCGCGCGGGTGGGGCGGCAGTTCGACTGCGTGTACCACTTCGACCGCACGCGGGCGGTGGAGCCGCTGGACCGGGAGGCGGACGGCGACGCGTTAGGCGATGAGCCGCCCGAGACGTATCCGACGGCGTTGTAGGGGAATGTTCGGCGGGGTCGTCCCGCGGGGCCGTGACGAGCAGGGGATACCAGGGCAGGGGATACTCCAGCAGGGGATACGACCGCAAGGGTGATACGGCAGGAGGCAGGGATGGTTTGCTCTTGCCCTTCCTGCGTCATCACCCCTGCCGTTGTATCCCCTGCCCTGGTATCCCCTGCTCGTCACGGCCCCGCGGACCACCCGAACCGCCGCCCCACCGTCGGCGGCCCCATCGCCCCGACCCTACCGCCGGCGCGCCGGCACATACACCACCGGCACCGCCTCCCGCACCTCCCCCCGGCCCGCCCGGTGCACCGGCCCGTGGACCTGCGCGGCCGGCCCGTGCGTCCGCGCCCGCTCCTGCGCCGCGCGCCACACCACCGCCCCGACGAGCACGCCCGCGCACTGCACCATCGCGTCGGTGACGTCGAACGTGCGCCCCGCGATCACGAGCTGCCCGCACTCGGAGAGGACCGCGACCGCGAGCCCCGGCCAGAGCGCGCGCACGCCCGACGCCGGCGCGCGCGCCGCGAGCCACGCGCCTAACGGTGCGTAGAGCAGCGCGCCCACGCCGACGTCGGCCACGCTGTGCACGGTCATGAGCTGGGCGAGATCCGCGAGCGGTGTGAACGCGTCGGGCGTGAGCGCGTCGGCCACCGCCTGCCACGACGTCACGGGCACGAACGGCCGCCAGCTCCAGAGCACGACGACCCCCGCGTACGCGGGCAGCGCGTAGCGGGCCGTCGAGCGCGTCATCGAGCGCGTCATCGAGCGCACCGCGGAGCGCCGGCCCGACCCGCGGCGGCCGGCGCGCCGCGCCCCCTCGGCGTGCCGCGTCCACGCCGCCGCGGCGACCGCCCCCGCGGCCGACGCCAGCGCGTGCACCGCGACCGCCCAGCGCAGCATGTCGCCTCCCGAGAACCCGCGCAGCAGCTCCGCGGCCGCCCAGCCGAGCGCGAGGCCGACGGCGACGACCGCCGCGGCCGGCCAGCGCCGCACGCCGCGCTCCATCGCCCAGAGCGTGACGAGCGCTCCCGCCGGCGCGAAGAGCAGGACGTCAGTCCACGCCGGCAGCGTGTTCGCGTGGGCCGCCGCGTAGGCGAGCGCCGCGGGCCAGCGCCGCGCGGGACCGCCCCAGACGCCGGGCACCCGGTCGGGGCGGCCGAGCGGGGAGAACGCCTCGAGCCAGCACGCGGCCGCGTACGGGACCGCGACGAAGAGCAGCGGCGGGCTCCCGAGCCGGGCGAGCCACACCGGGCGCATGCGGTGGCGCGCCCGGCGCCACGCGTCGCGCGCACCGTACGCGATGATGTTGGCGAGGGCCGCGGCGCCGAGCAGGGCGCCGAGCCCGTTGGTGAGCACGTCGAGGATGCTCGCCATGCGCACGGGGGAGAACAGCTGCGCCGTTTCGGCCAACAGGCCGAGCAGCAAGCCGACCCCGCCCGCCACGGCCACCTCGCGGCGGAGACGGCCGCCGGTCGCGGTGGCGCGCGCCGTCGCGATCCACACGACGCCGACGCCCGCGAGGAACGCGAGGTTGCGCAGCCCGTCCAGCGCGTCACTGGCGTGGAAGCTCGGGTGGAGCGCGCGGTCGAGGCGGGCCGCGGCCAGGCCGAGATCGCTCGACGGGGCGAGGCCCGAGAGCGTACCGGTCGCGAACACCGCGATCGCGCCAACGCGCAGCGTCCACGCGAGGGCGCGCCGCGGCCGGGCGCCCGCAGCGAACGCTGTGGTCAGGCGCCGCCCGCCGCGCCGCCCGAGACGCTGATGTCGCCGTCGCCCATCCCGGCGTCTTCGACGAGCGGCGGGCTCACGCGCTGCTCGCCCTGGCGCGCCGTGATCGGCTCGGCCGCGTGCACGTCGCCCGCGTTCGCGTCGCTCACGCCGTTGATGCTGCCGTCGCCGCGCGGGTCGCTCTGCCCCATCACGTTCAGGCCGCGGCGTTCGTCGTCGCTCACCGGGTCGCTCGCGGCGGGGGCGGTGCGCTCTTGCCAGGCGCTC